>Ga0307508_10002401_pt1 | contig 19799 bp, 22 predicted proteins | sample 9_EM_MG_FD_203089 | JGI IMG/M metagenome (GOLD analysis project Ga0307508, IMG submission 203089) | Populus trichocarpa ectomycorrhiza microbial communities from riparian zone in the Pacific Northwest, United States - 9_EM | ecosystem: Host-associated > Plants > Roots > Unclassified | place...
AGCCCAAGATGCAGAGATCGTTTTGAGAAGGTTTTGATTGAGATCGATGGTGGGAGCGGAAAGTTCTTTGCAGAAAAGGTGGGGGTGGGGTCCGAGAGAATAGATTGCGTGGAGAAGAATCTCCAGACTAGCTACCGCGCCCTTCCTTTAAACTTTTCCTTCCCTCTGTGGAATCACAGCTTGCCCGCAAGACTGACACAGTTCCTCCGTCTAACATCATGACTCGATCGCCACGCCTAAGGAATATACATAATCGCACTCGGCCGCCGCGCGGCCAACACTCTACTTGCGGCAACAGGAGGAAGGACGCGCAAGCAGTAAAGGTAAGGAACAGGGAACAGGACGTGCAAGCTTCATCAACGGGAGACGACAAACGTAGCGGACAGGAGAAAGGACACGCAAGCATAATCAACAGGAAACGACATACGTAACGAGGACAGGAGAAGGACGCGCAAGTAACATAACGGAGACGAAGGAGAGAGGTCTAGAGCGGCCAGCGGTCGGGGATATCGCTACCGGAGCGATATGGCGGAGATCGGTCGAGGCGCCTAAGCGCGGAGGATGACCGCGGCTGTGGCAGCGGAAACGAGGACGAGCCACAGGGCGACAAGGGTGAGAGTGGCACCGGCGCCGGTGCCAAGGAGCCTGTCGTGCCAGGTTCGTGACAGTACATCCCCTGTCCAGACCGAAGCTCCGGCGAGGTCATGTCAGGTCGTCAGGGTCCGGCGGCGGATGGGGGTGCGGTAGATGCGGACGGGCCAGCTAGCCTGCTGCCGGGATTGGAGTTGTTCGTTCATTCGCTGTTGTTCGGTGATGATGGCTCCCAGGGTGTTGGCCATCTGCTGGAGTTGCTGTTGGTCCGCGTCGTGGAACTCGTTCATCCGCTGGGCGAGCGTCCGGTGTACGACGTGATTACGGCGAGCGTCCCGGGTGGTTGTTTGATGTATCATGGTGACGATTTCTCCCAGGAGGGTGAGTTGTTCATCCTGTACATCAGGAAAAAAATTCTGGGTCCGGACGCTGCATACGCGTAGGAAACGTCTAGACGCTCAGGACGCAACCCGGCAAGGTATTCTCCATCCGGACAATGCATGTCAGCGCACATGCTGCACCGAACGCGACCCGTCCGTGCATATACGTACTAGACAGAAGTGGGCTGCGTATTGGCCTTCTGGACGACTAATGTCAAGGCAAGCAGTGTCCGGACAATGCACGCCGCGGCATCTGCCTTCTGGACGAGGAGTGTTAGGGCATTTGCCTTCTGGACGCAGCGCGTGTCTTACAGACGCAGAGTGTCAAGGCAAATGTCTTCCGGACGATGCATGCCACGGCATCTGCCTTCCAGACGAGGAGTGTCAGGGCATTTGCCTTCAGGACGCAGCGCGTGTCTTACAGACGCAGAGTGTCAAGGATGTCGTCCGGACGAGGGGTGTCAGGGCATTTGCCTTCTGAACACAGCGCGTGTCTTACAGACGCAGAATGTCAAGGCAAATTTCTTCCGGACGCAGAGTGTCAAGGCAAATGTCTTCCGGACGACGCATGCCACGGCATCTGCCTTCTGGACTAGGAGTGTCAGGGAATTTGCCTTCTGGACGCAGCGCGTGTCTTACAGACGCAGAGCGTCAAGGCAAATGTCTTCCAGACGACGCATACCACGGCATCTGCCTTCCAGACGAGGAGTGTCAGGGCATTTGCCTTCAGGATGCAGCGCGTGTCTTACAGACGCAGAATGTCAAGGCAAATTTCTTCTGGACTCCGAGTGTCAAGGCAAATGTCGTACGGACGACGCGCGCCACGGCATCTGCCTTCTGGCCGAGAAGTGTCAACGCATTTGCCTTCTGAACGCAGCGCGTGTCTTACAGACGCAGAATGTCAAGGCAAATGTCTTCCGGACGACGCATGCCACGGCATCTGCCTTCCAGACGGGGAGTGTCAGGGCATTTGCCTTCTGGACGCAGCGCGTGTCTTACAGACGCAGAGTGTCAAGGCAGATGTCGTCCGGACGAGGGGTGTCAGGGCATTTGCCTTCTGAACGCAGCGCGTGTCTTACAGACGCAGAATGTCAAGGCAAATTTCTTCCGGACGCAGAGTGTCAAGGTAAATGCCGTACGGACGACGCGCGCCACGGCATCTGCCTTACGGACGAGGACGGTCAGGGCATTTCCCTTCTGGACGCAGAGTGTCAAGGCAAATGTTGTCCGGACGACGCGTGCCATAACATCTGCCTTCTGGACGAGTGTCTTCGCCATCCGGACGCAGCGCGTCTTATACACGCAGAGTGTCAAGGCAAATGGGATCTAGACGAGGCTTACGATGGCGCACCACACATAGGTAATAGAGTGGTCACGGTGGTAGCATCGAAAAGCGACCGTCAGGGCACGGTACATTGCAGCGAAGACTATTAAACTCGCTTTTGGTTCCAGGCATTGTGACTCAAGCCAGTTCTATTCATTACATCGAATTTACATCTATATACCACGTCACCGTAGACAGTATAGCTCTACGTCACTGTAGACAGCATACCTCTGCGTGACCGAAACAAAGGCAGTTTGCCGGATGAGAAACGACGCGACGAGGACGATGTCAATGAAGATGGCGGTGAGGCTGCCGGCGGCAAACATGATAGCAAATATGACGCCGCGAGAAGATCAACGAGCTTCGTGAATTGTTAACGCAGCACTCACAGGGACAGTGGGAAGTTGTACAATACGACGCAACGCGACGAGTACGATGTCGATGAGGATGGCTTGATGCAGGCAGCTTGGATGATAGCAAGATGCGAGGAGTGCACTGGTCGCACGTATGATATGATGAAAGTATGTAGAAGAAAAAAGGGGTGGACTTGTGGCCCGTGCCGTCGTATTCAGCAAGCCGAGCTGTGGTAAGCGAGCCAAACCGTACGAAAGCGCAGGCGCTAGCAAACGCTTGGCACCTTCCAAGTTGCATGCGAAACCACTCGCAACCCGCAAAAACTGTTAATTCCTCTCCCATAGTCGTCGATACCCCGGAACCCGCTGTTTACATATGCACAATTATTCCCTATTATATCAATTCCGTCAGACCTAAAGTTTGTGCCAACCGGCTCCTGATTTGCAACCTATCGAGGGTGCTGTCCTGATTCAACTTCCTCTGCTAGGAGAATCTCTCTTATATACAACGCTCCACATCTGTATATCGTTTATGTAAACAGCGGGTTCCGGGGTATTGAAGACAATGGGAGAGGAATTCGCCGTTTTCGCAGATTGCGAGTGATTTCGCATGCAACTTGCAAGGTGCCAAGCGTTTGCTAGCGCCTGTGCTTTCGTACGGATTGGCTCGCTTACCACCGCAGGGCTTGCTGAATACGACGGCACGGGCCACAAGTCCACCCCTTTTTTCTTCTACATACTTCCATCATATCATGCGCGTGACCAGCGCACTCCTCGCATCTTGCTATCATCCACGCTGCCTGCATCACCCTGACCGCCATCCTCATCGACATCATACTCGTCGCGTCGCGTCGTATTGTACAGCTTCCCACTGTCCCTGTGAGTGCTGCGCGAACAATTCATGAAGCTCGTTGATCTTCTTGCAGTGTCATACTTGCAATCGTCCTTGGCGCCGACAGCCTCACCGCCATCCTCATTGACATCGTACTCGTCGCGTCTTGATGTCATCCACACCGCCGGCATCCTCTTTTCATCGACATCGTACTCGTCGCGTCTTGATGTCATCCACGCCACGGGCATCCTCTTTTCTTCATCATCGTACTCGTTGCGTCGTATTGTACAACTTCCCACTGTCCCTGTGAGTGCTGCGCTAACAATTCACGAAGCTCGTTGATCTTCTCGCCGCGTCATATTTGCAATCGTCCTTGCCGCCGGCAGCCTCACTGTCATCCTCATGGACATTGTACTCGTCACGTCTTGATGTCATCCACGCCGCTGGCATCCTCTTTTCATCGACATCGTAATTGTCGCGTCGTATTGTACAACTTCCCACTGTCCCTGTGAGTGCTGCGCTAACAATTCACGAAGCTCGTTGATCTTCTCGCCGTATCATATTTGCTATCGTCCTTGCCGCCGGCAGCCTCACTGTCATCCTCATGGACATTGTACTCGTCACGTCTTGATGTCATCCACGCCGCTGGCATCCTCTTTTCATCGACATTGTACTCGTCGCGTCTCGATGTCATCCACGCCACGGGCATCCTCTTTTCATCGACATCGTACTCATCGCGTCGTATTGTACAACTTCCCACTGTCCCTATGAGAGCTGCGCTAACACAAAGCTCGTTGATCTTCTCTCTGCGTCATATTTGCTATCGTCCTTGCTGCCGGCAGCCTCACCGCCATCCTCATCGACATCGTACTTGTCACGTCGCGCCGTATTGTACAACTTTCCACTGTCCCTGTGAGTGCTGCGCTAACAATTCATGAAGCTCATTGATCTTCTCGCCGTATCATATTTGCTATCGTCCTTGCCGCCGGCAGCCTCACTGTCATCCTCATGGACATTGTACTCGTCACGTCTTGATCTCATCAACGCCACGGGCATCCTCTTTTCATCGACATCGTACTCATCGCGTCGTATTGTACAACTTCCCACTGTTCCTATGAGAGCTGCGCTAACACAAAGCTCGTTGATCTTCTCTCTGCGTCATATTTGCTATCGTCCTTGCCGCGGGCAGCCTCACTGCCATCCTCATCGACATCGTGCTCGTCGCGTCGCGTCGTATTATACAAATTCCCACTGTCCCTGTGAGTGCTACGCTCACAATTCACGAAGCTCGTTGATCTTCTCGCCGTGTCATATTTGCTATCGTCTTTGCCACCGGCAGCCTCACCGCCATCTTCATTGACATTGTCCTAGTCGCGTCGTGTCTCATCCGGCAAACTGCCTTTGTTTCGGTCACGCAGAGCTATGCTGTCTACGGTGACGTGGTATATAGATGTAAATTCGATGTAATGAATAGAACTGGCTTGAGTCAAAATGCCTGGAACCAAATGCGAGTTTAACAGTCGTCGCTGCAATGTACCGTGCCCTGACGGTCGCGTTTCGATGCTACCACCGGGACCACACTTTACCTATGTGTGGTGCGCCATCGTTAGCCTCGTCTGGATCCCATTTGCCTTGACACTCTGCATCTGTAAGACGCACTGCGTCCGGATGGCGAAGACACTCTTTGTCTAGAAGGCAGATGCCGTGGTACGCGTCGTCTGGACGACATTTGCCTTGACACTCTGCGTCTAGAAGGGAAATGCCTTGATAGTCTTCGTCCGGAAGGCAGATGCCATGGCGCGCGTCGTCCGTACGGCATTTACCTTGACACTCTGCGTCCGGAAGACGTTTGCCTTGACATTCTGCGTCTGTAAGACACGCGCTGCGTTTAGAAGGCAGATGCCGTGGCACTTGTCGTCCGGACGACATTTGCCTTGACTACCTACGTCGGTAAGACACACGCTACGTCCAGAAGGCAAACGCCCTGACACTGCCCGTCTTGAAGGCAGATGCCGTGGCATGCATCGTCTGGAAGACATTTGTCTTGACATTCTGCGTCTGTAAGACACGCACTGCGTTCAGAAGGCAAATGCGCTGACACTCCTCGTCCAGAAGGCAGATGCCGTGGCACTTGTCGTCCGGACGACGTTTGCCTTGACTACCTACGCCGGTAAGACATGCGCTACGTCCAGAATGCAAATGCCCTGACACTGCTTGTCTGGAACGCAGATGCCGTAGCATGCATCGTCCGGAAGACATTTGCCTTGACATTCTGCGTCTGTAAGGCACACGCTGCGTTCAGAAGGCAAATGCGTTGACACTCCTCGTCCAGAAGGCAGATGCCGTGGCACTTGTCGTCCGGACGACATTTGCCTTGACTACCTATGTCGGTAAGACACGCGCTGCGTCCAGAAGGGAGACGCCCTGACACTACTCGTCTAGACGCATACGCCGTGGCCGGTGCGTCCGGATGCACGGTGCCATGGCAACCATCGTCCGAGTTAAGCAGGTAGCGTCCGAAACGTCTAGTGCGTTTCGAGCATCCGAACGCTCAGGAGGCAAATTTTTTTTTTCCTGATGTGGTGCGGCGGTCATGGTTGCCGCAGCGATGGGATCGGTGGCAGGGACGGGAGCGTGCCCAGCCGGAGCCGCCTCCTGGTCTTCCTGTGGTGGCGTGACGTCAGCCAGGGGGGCGCATGGGGCTGCGGCACTACAACGGAGGTTATGGTTTTCTATGTTCATGAGGAAGCGGCACTCCGGGCAGACCCGCTTCCCTCGCTGCCAGTCTGCACATGCCTTGACGGGGTCTAGGTGTCGTTCCCAGGTTACCTTGACGAGTTCGTGGGGGTGGGGCATCGGGCAGTCGCACATCTGGCGGTTGCGGCGGTGGCGGCGGCGGCGGCTGCTCCGTTGGGGGTAGTAGTTGTAGTCTTTCATTTGTCGGTGGGTGCTGCAGTCGTCGTCATAGCAGGCTGTCCAATATAGGGAGGCATGGTCGTTGGCGTGGGGCAGTCCCACAGCGGATAGTAGGGGCAAGGGTGTTGGAGGAGGGGTATTCCATCCGTCCGTGGTGGTGGCATTGGCGGGGATGCCCCAATCATTATCGTGTTCTGTTTCGGTGTTGGCTTGCTCGGCGTTGGTGAAGGTCCAGCCTTCGTTGGCGTTGACAGTGGCGGTGGTAGACATATTTTCAGTTTGGAGGGGATGGTTTCTCCGGGTATTTCTCGTGGAATTGCTGGACGATGTCGGGTGAGTTATTGACGTTGCGGGCAGGATCCCAGGTACGATTCGGGTTGTGGAAACAGGTCCACTTGACTCGATACTGGATCGGGTTTCTGTGGTGTCGCGAGTCGAGGATTTTCTCCACTCCCCACTCTTGCTGTTCTTGGATGATAATGGGAGTTGGTGGCGGCTGGTGATGTCCAGGGATAGGTTCTGTACTGGCTGTGGGTTCGAGGAGGCTGATATGGAAGACTGGGTGGATTTTGACAGTGGCCAGCAGGTCCAACTTATAGGCGCGTGAGCCTACTTTCTCCAGGATGGTATACGGGCCTATTTGCTTGTGGTCCAGCTTGTTCGATGGTCGGGTTGTTCGGATGTGTTTTCGCCGCAGGCAGACTTTGTCGCCTGGGTTCAACACCTGGTCCGGATGTCGTGCTTTGTTGGCCTGCTCCGTTTGAGCCATTTGCGCTTCTTTGATTTCTGCTCTGGGGTCCTCATGCAGCTTCCTTAATGCCTTAACGTATTCTGATACTTCTGGTGTTTCGTCGTTCCTGGTGCTGAGATCTGGCAGAAATCGCATGTGGTATCCATAGTTGGCAAAGAAGGGGATTATTTTTGTGGTTCCGGTTTGGGTGTTGTTGTAGCAGAATTCGGCAATTGGCAGTAGTCTTTCCCAGTCGTCCTCTTGAAGGTCACAGTATGCCCGGAGATATTGCTCCAGGGTGGCATTGGCCCTTTCCGTTTGTCCATCCGTTGGCAGGTGGAAGGCTGTACTAAGGTTCCGTGATATCCCGAGTACTTCCGTTACTCGTTTCCAAAAGTCTGAGGTAAACAGGGACCTTCTGTCTGATCTAATACTGCTTGGCAGTCCGTGGGGTCTGATTATCTGTTGGAGGAAGTGGTCTGCTAGGTCTTTGGGGTTCATGGTGCCATGGCAGGCGACGAAGTGTTCCATTTTCATGAGGCGATCGATTATTACCCGTAATGCGTCTTTTCCATTGCTAGTCGGCAGTGTGGTGATAAAGTCGATTGATATTGTGTCCCATGGCCAGTCTGGGAGTTCGAGTGGCTTTAGCAGTCCAAATTGCACGTGTTGGATTGGCTTGATGCGATGGCAGGTGTCACAGTGGTTGACGTATCTGTGGAGGTACTTTCGTTGTCTTGGCCAGTAGAAATTTCAGCTAACGAGTTCCAGGGTTCTTGCTTGGCCTGGGTGTCCCGCGGCTTACACGTCATGGTGGTCTCTTAATATGCGTAGTCACAGGGTGTCATTGTCAGGGATCTATATTAGGCCGTCGTACATTAGCAACCCACTGTTTTCCTCGCATAGCCCTAGCGCGATCTTTCCGTCGTGGGTGGTCCCGTTCACCTTTTTCCTCCGGATTTCTTGAATCTCTTTATCTGTGGCACCTAGTGTCCGGATTTTGCTCAGGAGCTCTTTGTCTATTTCATGGCTGATGGTTTCTGTTGTATTGGCTTGGAGTACTTTGGCGTGGTTATTGATTCAGGGCGTCTCGAAAGCTTCCTCAGGTAACAGGATTCAGCCGTTATTCTGCCAATGTTTCATATCCCCTTTCCAGCGAGAGTCCCCTGACTCTCTAGACAGGATGTCCAGCTTGCCGGCCAATTTCCCGGGTCAGTATTTAATCATGAAGTCATAGTTGGCTAGTCGTTCGCCCCACCGGGGTTGCCGTACGTTAAGGTATTTCTTCATTTTCCAATATTCAAGGTTCTTGTGGTCGCTACGAAATCGTGATTTTTGGCAATGTTGTTTTGCATTATGTGTCCCATTTTTGTAGTGCGTCTACGATCACCAGTAGTTCCTTGTTGTGTATGTTGTAGTTCCGTTCCGGGTCCTTGAGTTTTCGGGAGTATTAGGCTAATGGATGCAGGATCCTGTTGTCATCAGGTTGTGAGCAGATGGCTCCGATGGCATAGTCTGAGGCGTCCGTCTCATTTGTGACCGGTTGCTCCGTCCCGAGTTGTTGTAGTATTGGTTCTGTAACCATTGCTGTTTTGAGTGTATCAAAAGCTGTCTGCTATTCGTCGCCGCATTCCCAGGTCACTTCCTTTCTTGTCAGGCGGGTGAGGGGTGTTGTGATCTGGCTGTAGTCTTGTATAAACCATCGATAGAAGTTGGCGAATCGTAGGAAGCTAGGGATTCCATTGACGTTCGTTGGTTCTTTCCATTCCTTGATTGTTCTGATTTTTTCTTCGTGCATTTTCAGTCCCTGCAGTAATATGCTGTCTCCCAAGTATTCTATTTCCATTGTATGGAATTTGCCGTGGGATGCTTTCAGCATGAGCCCGGTTTCCTCAACTCGTCTCAAGATTGTCCGGACGCGTCTCCGGTGGTCTTCCAGATTTTGTGTGAAGATGAGGATGTCATCCGGATATGCCGCGCAGAAGATATCAAAGTATTCGCTCAGAATCTGATTCATCCATTGTTGGAATGACACCGGTGCATTCGTCAACCCAAAAGGCATGACGAAGTACTCGTATAGTCCGTACCGGGTTTGGAAGGCTCTCTTCCATTCGTCTCCTGCTGCGATTGGGAGGTTGTAGTAGGCGTCTTGGATATTGAGTTTGGTGTAGATGGTGGCACTAGATAGTTGATCCAGGGACTCTCCGATTAATGGCAATGGTGTCCGGTCTTCGATTTTGATCTCATTCAGGTGTCGATAATCCACACATAGGTGTAGTCCCCCTGTCCTTCTTCTTGACAAAGTGTATTGGCGCCCCAGCTGGGGAGGTGGATACCCAGATCCATCCCCGCTTTTCATTTACTTCAAGGAGTTCCTTGAGAGTCTTAATTTTTTCTTCATTCAGGGGTCACAGGGGCTCGTACTGGGGCATCTTTCCTTCCTCCAGTGGAATGTGGTGGTTGTGAGTGCAATGGGCCGGAGGTGCCGTAGGTTTTTTTTTGGTCAATACTTCAAGGAACTCGTGATATTCTGGCGGAATGGGATTTTTGCTGGTCTTGGAGGTTTCCTTAATTTTGTCGATGACGGTCTGGCATACTTCCCATGGGTCCATTTTGCCAATCTCCCAATTTTCCGTTGTTTTCCTGTAGTATTGCTCCGTGGCCTTTTCTTCCGGGACCATGTTCGCTCTTGGTGAACTAGGTAAGCATTTTTCGGCGCAGTGGTCTGAGTGGAATTTCACAGGATGAGTTTTCCACCCTATCACTGGGTTATGGAGCTTGAGACATGGAAGTCCTAGAATGATTGTCGCATTTCCGATTGTGATGCAGAGTAGCAGGATGTCTTCTTCATGATGGTTGATCGTGAGGTGGATTTGAGCATCGTGGGTTATTGGCCCACCGGTGACCTCGCTTCCGTCCACAGTCAGGACTCATCTCGGTACTGCTTTTTGTTGCGTCTGTATTCAGCTGTCCTACGTATACGCTCCATCGATGAAGTTCTCAGATGCTCCACTGTCTACCAGGGCTGTAGTGGTACATTCCTTGCCATCGGCTCCCTGGATGCTTACTTTGATCATTATTTTTTCCTCTCGGTCGTATCGGGTTGTCTGGATTCTGTAGGGCGGTTCTTCTTCTTCTTTCGCAACTGGCTTCTCCCTCGGGTGACTGTTGCTAGGGTCTACTCCCGAGGGCTGTCGTTTCCCGATGGTTCTTTGTGACACTGGGGTTCTATCGTAACCGGAGTGTATAGAGAATCAAAGGTAATCAGGCTACTTTCGATAATTCACAGTGGAATAATCTTAGATCTTGTGTGGGTTTCGGGGGTAGTGTTGGTGAGGATGTTTCGTGCTGGTTTTTTTCCTTCCGTCGGGGCAGAAACCTCTTTCCTATATCTGAGCGAAGCCTGCGTGAGAAGTGGTGACTCAGATTTGGATTCCCCCGAGGTGCATGGACCCCATGGGCGACTCATTGGTCCTGGCAGGGTCTAGATAAGGGGAGATGAGGTTTCTTGCAAGTGGGCGGGGTGTGTTGCGTCATCCTTATGTACCTCTCTCTAGCTTAGCTAAGTACTCGAGATATTTCAGGTGTAACACTACCTCCCCTCTCCCTTAGCCTCGTCCCGAGTGCTAACACTTGTCTTTCCATTTAGGTAGCCCGTCTCTTTTTGGGGGTGTGCTTCGCATGGTAATCTTTGTGTGGTGTCGCTTACCGTGACTGTAGTCCTCCTCACCTACAGCCCTCCCAGTCGCCGGATCAGGACATGACTCTGTAATCCGTCGGAAAGACTGGGCCCTACGAGTAGTCTGGTGCGTACTCATACTGTCTCTGATGAACTTCGATCACATCGCACATTCGCTGTGACTGCTTCCCATACTAAAGATCCGGGGTCGACAAAGGTTGCAGAGGAGCGGCTGAGGCATGGTATCCTTCGTGGCTTGTCCGGTAACCCGAAAGTGACTGGGCCTGATCTAGGGCTCTACAGTGTAGGTAGGAGTGACCGCACCTTATTCGGAGATCGCGTGATTGTCATGCTTGCTTTGTCGCCGGTTCCGTTTCAAGGTAAGGAGAATAGGACCGTACAGGAGCGTGTCTAGTTCATAGGGTCGTTTCGGGGTTTTTTCACCGGACACTGGGTCAGCGGTTTCTCGTGGTTGCCCCAGAAGCGGGTCTTTTCGTCGATTGCAATGCTTTGGTACTGAAGTCCCCCGCCTCTTCAGCCCACTACCGCCAGGTCCTTGGTGGAACTGGTTTCAGCCCTCGGTGAGCGGGTAGTCCCTCGGTGCGTCTGGATTTTGTCGGTGAAACTCCCCGAGTTACTCCAAACCACCTACTAAGAAGTTGTCGAATGATTCTTCTGTCCAGGTTCTTCGCTCCTGATAGTCGAGCCATTTGACGAGGTAAAGGATTCGTTTGTTATTTCCCCAGCCGCACTCGACCGAGGATATAACTTCCTCGACATCATATTCCTCCGATTGTTCAATATCGTTTGCTTTGCGTAGCACCTTCGATGGTTTGGGAGGTGCGCGGTGTTCGCACGTTTGATAGGGTTCGAGCAGCTAAACATGGAAGACTTTGTGGATTTTCCATTTCCGTGGTAACGTGAAGCGGACGGCCAGGGCGGAAACGATTTTTTCGATCTGGAAGGGGCCATGATTCTTGTGGTCCAGCTTCCTTGATGGCCGGCACGTTTTAATGTTGCGGCCGTTGAGCGTCACCAAGTCTCCAACTTGGTATGCCGGGGGTTCTTTTAGTGTCGGATCGGTGTACCAGCACATTCGCTCCTGTGCATCTTCCAGCCCCTTCTGGGATTCGTCGTGCACGGTGTGCATCCAGTGGGCGTAGACTTGGCTTGGTGGGTTGAGGGGTTCTGTTGACGCAGGGTTCATGGCTGCCGGGTGGAAGCCATAGTTAGCGTAGAATGGAGACATACCATTTCCTGTGGTGGTCGAGTTGTTGTAGGCGAACTAGGCCATCGGTAGCAGGCATACCCAGTCGTCTTGTTCCTTGCTGACGAACTCCTGGAGGTAGGCTTCGATCGTTTGGTTGAGCCTTTCCGCCTGGCCGTTGGTCTGGGGATGGAACGCAGTTGACATTCGAGGCCGAATTCCTGAGAGTTGTAGGAACTCCTTCCAGGTTTCCGAGGTAAACCTGGAGTCGCAGTCTGACACAATATCGGTGCGGAGGCCATGATTCTTCCATACTTCTCGGGCAAAGATGACAGCTAGGTCCGCCACCGTCTTTCCTTCTTTTCTCAAAGGAAGGAAGTGCGCCATCTTGGTGGATCGGTCGATGATTACTTATAGTTTGTCACAACCGTACGAGATTGGGAGTTCCGTGATGAAGTCCATTGCTATGGATTGCCACGGGGCGTAGGGCAATTCTAGTGGGGAGGACAGCCCATAGGGTTGGTGCCGGGACGCTTTGTTCTGTTGGCATTTGGGGCAGCTTCTGACAAAGTCGATGATTCGTTCGTTCATCTTTGGCCACCAGATGTTTTGTTGGATTAGTTCGATGATTTTGTCCTGCCCCATGTGTCCGGCTACCTTCGTGTTGTGTTCTGATTCCATAATCCTTTGTACCAGTCCCTTCGGTACCCAGTGCAGGTTTTGTCGGTACAGTAGGTTGTTTTCGCAACTTAATTCCTTGCCCCTTTGGTCCTTCGGCGATGGTTCCTCCGTCACTGCTTCCTGTTTTCTTGCCTATTCGTAGGCTTCGTCCTTCTTCCCCTCCTCCCTGACGTCTGCCAGGAAATCCTCCGTCCACTTTCTTTCCTGGAATGATGTCAGTTGTGCCGAGGAACAGACGAATGATCGCGTTAAACGATCCTCGAATTGATTTTTTCCCAAAACCAATGTGATCGGCTGGTTTTCTACCCTTCCCTTTTCAGGGCGGTAGTCCGAATGCCTTGACAACGTGTCTGGCTTCCCGTTTTGAGTGCCTGGTCGGTAATGATTCTGAAATCAATACCGGCTAGCTCCTGTGCCCACCTCGCCAGTCGTCGGTTTAATACTTTAGTTGTCTTAAAGTATTCCAGGTTTTGGTGGTCGGAGTATACCTGGACTTGGTTCGTTGCTCCCTCCCAGTAACATTTCCAATGTTTGAAGGCATCCACTACTGCTAAGAGTTCCTTGTCGTGGATTTCGTAATTTATTTCCGTGGGCTGGAATTTCCTTAAGTGGAACGCTACTGGGTGCAGCTGATTTTCGTCATCTCTTTGTGATAGGACAGCTCCCAACGCAAAGTCCAAGGCATCGGTTTCGATAACGACAGTTTGCTGAGCATCAAAATGGGTGAGGATGGGTGCCATTGTAAAGCGCTGTTTCAGTTCCTTAAAAGCCTTTCCTGCTTCGGAGTTCTAAGATCATTTTTTCCTTTTCTTTGTTAATTCTGTTAGGGGTCGCGCTACTTTGGAGTAGTCCTTGATGAAGCGTCTGTAGAAGTTGGCAAATCCTAGGAAGGACTGGGTCTCACTTATCGACCTGGGTTCTTCCCAGTTTAGTACCGCTTCCACTTTCTCTTGAGACATCGCTATCCCGTTTCTTCTGATGACATATCCCAGGAATTCCACCTCCTGGGTCTTCCAGACGCATTTTTCCGGAGAGACGGCTAATCCGTTGACCTGGAGTCTTTCTAGGACCTCTTTGACCAAGCAGTCATGCTCTTCCTCGGTCTTGGCCTAGACCAAGATGTCGTGCCTGTATGCTAAAACTCCGACGTCCAGTAGGTCCAAGAAGACATGATTTATCATGTCTTGGAAAGTGGATGGGGCATTGGTCAGGCCGAAAGGGATGACCTGGAACTCAAACAGCCCGTACCGGGTCCTGAATGCTGTTTTCCATTCGTTTCCCTCTCTGACTCGAATGAGGTGGAATCCATTCTTAAGTCCAGCTTCGTGAACCATTTCGCCCCCTGGACGCGGTCCTGCAGCTCCTGCATGAGCGGCAGTGGGTATCGGTTCGGGATCTTGATTTTGTTGAGTGCTTGGTAGTCGACACATAGGCGTAACCCACTTCCGTGGGGTTTTGGCATGAAGAGTATTGGCGACCCGGCAGGGGACGTTGATCGCCAGATTTTCCCTGTTCATTCCATTTCCTTCAGCCATTCTTGGAGTGTTTGGAGTTCTACTTCCTATAGCCGGTAGATGGGTCCCCAAGACGCTGTTTCCCCTTCCTTGAGGTTAATTTTGCAGTTGTAGGGGCGATGTTCTGGAAGGGCATCTGCTGCTTCTTTCCCCATGATTCCAAGGTACTGGTGGAATTCCATTGGGACGGCTTTGAGCGGGTACTCTTCTACCGCCGCTGCTACATATCCGATGATTCGGGCATTGGGATCGGTTGCGAAAGACTGGTTCCAGGTTTGTGAGTATTGGCTTGATTCGTACCAGGTGCATTTCTCCACGCACTCCGCACTGTTCAACCGGATTTCTTCATTTTTCCAGGCCCTCTGAGGGGGGTGCACTGTTATCCAATCAGTAGGGAGGAAGGCGTCGATTTCTGGTTCTATTGGTGAGATTTCAAATTTCTCCCTGGAGTAATGTTTTCAGTGTTGGAGGAGCATTGGTTCTGTATAAAATTGACCTGCTCCTTTGACGCTTTCCCCACTGTAATTTTCTATGCTGTGAGGTTGCCGATGTGCTTTCTTCTTAATCCCGAGCTTCTCCACTGTCTGTTTATTAAGGAGTGCTACGGAGCAACTGGTATCCAGTAGTACCCTGATCTGATGTTTTTTCTCACCCATGTGTAGTATCATAGTGATAATTGGACGTGTGCCGCTGGGGGCTGTCTTTGGTTTTTTTGACGGGGTTCCAGCACTTGGTTCCTTGTTCCTTCATTTCTTGGACAGTCCGCATATTATTGTCGAGATCATAGACTGCGGCCGTTTCCAACCCCTTAAAAATCCGAGTCAGATTCTTCCCACAACGGGGCTATAGCATCTGTTTCCATGGTTTCCACTGCTGCGACCTTTTGTTGTTTGGTTGCGGGGGCCTTCTCAATCTCCTCATCTTCTCTTCCTCGTTTTTGCCCGGCTGCCGCTGCTTTCCAAGGGGCTTTTGGTAGCGCGGTTCCTTGCAACGTGTTGAACGAGTAGCATTCGAATGTTCTGTGCCCGGGTCGTCCGCATCGCCAGCAATCGTCGCGGTTTTGGAAGTACGCTTCTTGTTCCTTTTGCAGGACTCCTCTCAGGGCTTCCTCCTTCGACGCCCTGAGGTTCTTTCCGCCCCACCATTCCCGGGTTCTTCCTGGGCGTTGTTCCAGTTGTCATTTGTCCAGGTTAACCTTTTTCCCTTCGTCCTTTCATTTATCATCCTTCTGCCCTTCCTGCCCTGGGGCGGGCCCTCCTTTCGATGCCTCCCTAGCTGCTTTGAGTGCCTTTTTCTTTTCAATCTGGATTCCCGCTCGGTAGGTGGTGCTCATGAAACCTTCATCGTCGGTCGGCCCGTCTGGGTTCTGGTTGAATCGCATGTCCAGGATGCTGTCTGGCATCGCCAGGTTGATTTTCTCTCACAGGCCTTCCCCTGTTGCCTTTGCAAAGTTGTTCAGGGCTCGGAACTCCATGAGGTAAGTGCGGATCGATCCTGGGTATTTTAGCTGCCCAGTTTCAGTTGGGCATCGGCTGCTTCCCTTTCGTTGCGATATTCTGCTTGAATGGCTGCCACGTAGTTGACCCAGGTGTCGTTCCCCTTTAGCTCACAGAAGCGCTGTAGGTGCCATACTAGGGCCATATCTGAAAGTATTGTTCCTACCCAGGCAATTTTCTGTTGATCCCCCGTTTCCAGGTAGAACCGAAGGAACATGGTGACTGCTTCCCACCACTGATTGAAGGCGGTGGAACTCTTTCCGTCGCAGGCTTCCGGGTTCTTCATTTTTAATCAGGCAATACTGCCCTGTTCAGGTCGCGCCAGTCGGTCTTGTCGAGCCCGTTCCACTCCTTCTGCCACTAGCCGTACGAAGTCCTGCGTGGTAATTGTAGGCACGGGATCTCTAGGTGGCAAAGCGGAGCGGAGGTGCGGGAAACGCGGTCGGGGTGGTTCGGACGGCAGGCCCGAGGGAGATCCCGCTGATGATCCGGGTGGTGTCGAGGGGAAATCTCCTCCTTGTCCTGCCGCGGGCTCGGGTGCTGGTGGCGTTCCGGAAATGCAGAGTCTGAGTTGCTCCAGTCGCTGCCTCATCTCTGGCATTGTGGGTATCGCCGGGGGTCTCTGCTGTCGGAGCGTCGGTCCCGGGTTTAGGCGTAGCTGGCTCCCCAATGCAGGTTGTGAGTGGGCTGATGGGGCGCTGGTGCTGGTCTGCCGGACTGGGCTTCTCCATGCAGTGGCACAGGTGGCATTGCAGGCAACGGGATTCTGGTCGCAATGCGTTGGATTTCTGCTCTTGCCTCCCGGAGTTGGTTCTCCAGGTTGGATACCCGGTTCTGGTGTGCAGCTGCCCATAGTTCCACGTTTCCCTGAAAGTTGGCCAGGTGTTGATTTCGGGCCGTGTTAGCTTCCGCCAGGAAGGACAGGGCATCGTTTACCCGAACCAGCTGAGTGGCCTGACATATTTGTCGCTCGTTGGCCTCATTGGTGCGCTCGATGATGGCTTGCCTGACGTTTCTGGCGAGGGATTGGTACGCGTTTGCTGCGCTCGACAGCTCACTGCGTATCCATTCCTTTGCTATTTTCTCGTTAGCATTGACTCGGTCATATACATACCTTGTGCCTTCCGCCAGGGTTTGATAGGCCTGTTTGGTCTCCTGCGTCCGTCTGTCGGTTCTATCGAAGGCATCACCGTATAGCTGAGTAAGCCGTTGTAAGTCGCTCGCGGCCTGCTGTTGCTGGCGCACTAGGGTCCTAACCCAGACTGTAGGGTTGGCTATTTCCACCGCCTGTTCTGGTCTTGGTGTTGCGTCGGTGATTTGGAGCAGGTCACGGGGGGCCTCGAGCTGGAGAATGTTGAACTCTGAAGAGGTCGTCATTGTTTCATAGAGGTCGAGGAAGTGTCCTGTGTAGATGGTTTCATCATCCTCGAAGGTATAATCGCAGATTTCTTGGAATTTGTATCCGTCAAGTCGGCCGCCAGTTGCCGAGATGCGCAATTCGACCAATACCGAGTGTACCAGTTGCCGTGGGTGCAAAAAATTTGTGCAGTTCCTGGGATTGGTCCGTCGGGGAATTCTTTCCACTGCTCATACTTTGAAATTTCGTCGTCGATCAAGGCGAAAGTGTAGTCGAATGAGTATTGTTTTTTAGGTTCGAATATGTGTGAATATTCGAGGAGGTATTCGTGATCTTGTTTGAAGTAGGGCATGTGCTGGTCTCCTTCTTCTGGAAATTAGGGTGATTTTTTGGATCAAAGATTATAGTGTGACACTGGGGTTGTATCGTAACCGGAGTGTATAGAGAATCAAAGGTAATCAGGCTACTTTCGATAATTCACAGCGGAATAATCTTAGATCTTGTGTGTGGGTCTCGGGGGTATCGTTGGTGAGGATGTTTCATGCTGGTTTTTTTCCTTCCGTCGGGGCGGAAACCTCTGTTTTATATCTGAGCGAAGCCTGCATGAGAAGTGGTGACTCGGATTTGGATTCCTGCGAGGTGCATGGACCCTGTGGGCGGCTCATTGGTCCTGGCAGGGGGTAGATATGGGGAGATGAGGTTTCATGCAAGCGGGCAGGGTGCTTTCCTCCCGGACTCTCTTCCGTGCGCCATCAGCAGGCGACGTGGCATCCCCTCAGGAGGGGTCATAGCCCAAGCGTCTCGTCGTTTGCAATCTTCCCCTTATCACCGGAGATATGTGTCTCAGGTCCGTCTCGGCCGTAAGCTCATCTCCGGACCTTATCTCCCTCCTAGACTCTCTGGGTGCGTTCCGTCATCCTGATGTACCTCTCTCTAGCTTAGCTACGTACTCGAGATATTTCAGGTGTAACATTCTTCCTCCGTTTCTTCTTCAAACATGGCTTCTGCGGCTCTGTATGGCTTTTTCCATGGCAGTCGTATTTTCTTGGGTTGGGGGCATTCCCTCGAAAAATGCCCTTTCTTTCCGAAGTTGTAACATTCATCTGAATTCGTTCGTCGAGGGAATCAGTTTGGCGTTCTCTGGGTGAACTTGAATCTTCGGGTGGCGTCGAGGTCCATTGGGTCCTCCGGGGGTACTGACGTGGGTTCCCTGGTGTTGACATGGAAACGCGCTTCTGGGCTGGCAGCTGGCCGTTGACTGATGACTCCGAGGTTGCATAGGCGGCTATCGGTTTTGATGGCAGCGGTAGCATAGTCTACCAGGACTATGGCTGGTGCTTTGCTCATGACCAAGTGTCTTTTGACTTAGGGGTGTAGTCTGTCTCGGAATCGTGCAATGCATAAGTTATCTAAGTAGGGGAGATCTGCTTTGATCCGCTGCAATCTGCCCAGTAGGTTGCTGCCGTTCGATGTCCTTGCTGGATTTTCTGGAATTTCCCAAAGGCGATTTCCTTTGTGTCTACTTGGCCAAACGCATGCCTCATGTTAGTTTTCAGTTCTTCCCAGGTTAGGTTGATTCCTCCTTCCTGGTTCAGGAAGGTTTCCACCCAGTTCGATGCCACTCTTCGGAGTAGGGATGACACGTATCCAGTTTTCTTCTCATCGTCGTCGAATCGGTTCCCTTCTGTTTTGAATTTCAGTTCACACAGGGCCAGGAAGGTTTTGAATTTTACCTTTTCTCCTTCGAAAGGTTCCCGGTCCCGGAGCATTGGATAACTGGTCTGCAGCGGTCTGTCACGTGCTGCTTAGAGGGTTTGCAACATTTCTGTTGTTAACAGGTGGGGTCCTTCCGTCATTCTTCTCTGCTGTTCTGGTGTTTCTGGGGTTACTGATCTTGATCTGGTTCTGGTGTTACGGGACTTGGAGCCCGCTGGTTGTCGGTGACTTCGCTGAATTCGCAGAGGTCGAGATGGTCCTGGGTGTTTTTGCCCTTGGAGTCCACTGTGTCCCTTGGTCTGCTACGTCGGGTGTCAATTGGGGTGAGGCAATCTAGTGTCAAGATCCTGTCTCACTAGTCCGTGGTGCTCGACAGGCAACGTAGGCTGTCCTGGTGGTCTTCTTCGTTCGCGGTATCAGGCTTTGCCCTAGTCCTCGGCACTTCCCGCGTGGTCTCATTGCGGTATTCGACTTCGCTTTGGTGGTATCCGACTTCGCCCTAATCTCTGCAGGACTGGCGTGTTCTCATTGCGGTATTCGACTTCGCTGTGGCGGTATCCGACTTCGCCCTAATCTCTGCACGCCTGGTGTGGTCTTGTTGCGGTATTCAACTTAGCTGTGGCGGTATCCGACTTTGTCCTAATCTCTGCACGCCTGGCAGGGTCTCGTTGCGGTATTCGACTTCGCTGTGGCTGTATCCGACTTCGCCCTAATCTCTGCACACCTGGCGTGGTCTTGTTGCAGTATTCGACTTCGCCATGGCAGGGTATGACTTCGCCCTAATCACTAATAGGTTCTTACAGGTAGTGGTTGCAGCGCCGCATCATGGATGTAGAGAGATAGGTCTGTGGAGAGAGATAATATGCAACTTAGATCAATTACGCTCAAGCACTACCGGCTACTTGCGTTCCCCCTCGCCATACCACCCCCATGGGGCTCCCATCTTTCCCAATCCGCCGAACAAAAAGAGAGCAACGAAAAACAGAAATTGTGCAAAACAAAAAGCATGCAGAGAAAGAAAGC
>Ga0307508_10002402_pt1 | contig 19798 bp, 24 predicted proteins | sample 9_EM_MG_FD_203089 | JGI IMG/M metagenome (GOLD analysis project Ga0307508, IMG submission 203089) | Populus trichocarpa ectomycorrhiza microbial communities from riparian zone in the Pacific Northwest, United States - 9_EM | ecosystem: Host-associated > Plants > Roots > Unclassified | place...
TATAGAGAATAGAACTGGACTGAGTCACTATGCCTGGAACCCGCTGCGTGTTTGTGAATGCGACGCGAGTATTTGCTGCGATGTTCCGTGCCTTGACAGCCAGCGTAACCACGGTGCCATGACACGTGTCGTCCAGATGCCATTTGCCCTGACACGGCTACGTCCAGAAGGAAAATGCTCTGACACGGCTGCGTCCAGAAGGAAAATGCCCTGACACGGCTGCGTCCAGAAGGAAAATGCCCTGACACCGTGCATCCAGAACGAAAATGCCCTGCCACGCTCCGTCCGGTAAGCAAATGCCATGGCGTACTGCGTCCGGATGCACGGTGAAGTGGCGATCTGCGTCCGAGTTAAGCAGGTTGCGTCTGAAACGTCCAGAGCATCTAGTGTGTCCGGACGCTAAGGACGCAATTTTTTTTTTTCCTGATGTGGACGCTACGCTCAGCAGAGTGTCTAGAGTTCAAGTGACACGGACAGTGCTATGGGAGTGTGACATAGGGCTACATAGGACAGTCACAATAGACAGTCACAGGCGACGTAGGGACACTCGTATAAAGTGTCTGGTACTCGCCTCTCTAGAATGGACATGCTTCTTGCTACCCTTCAACTGGTGGCTACACTTCTTTCTGTACTCGTACCCTACAATCAAGTGGTGAGCCCACCCCCCCATTTGGCATTCTGAGAGAGGTGCAAGAGCCATACCATCTAGTGGGTATTCTGAGCGAAGAGCGTGAGCCCTATTCTATTTGGCATTCAACATAGTCGCCGCATCTTACTCGCTGTCGTTCTTGTCAGCTGGGTCGTGCCCGCCATCCTCCTCATCGACATCTACCCGTCACGTCTTACTCGCCATCGTACTCGCCACATCTTACTCGCTGTCGTTCTTGCCAGCTGGGTCATGCCCGTCATCCTCCTTATCAACATCTACCCGTCACGTCTTACTCGCTATCGTACTTGACGCCAGGATACTGACCACCATTGTCCTCATCGACAGCGTGCTCGCAGTATCTCACTCATCATCATAATCGTCTCGTCGTATGGTACAACATCCCACTGTTTCTGACACTCTGAGAAATGCGCTTACTTCCCAAAGATCGCCAACATAGTCGTCGCATCTTACTCGGTGTCATAGTCGCCGGCATGGCCACCACCTTATTGACATCTATCCGTCACGTCTTACTCGCCATCGTACTCGTCGCATCTTACTCGCTGACGTTCTTGCCAGCTGGGTCGTGCCCGCCATCCCCCTCATCGGCATCATACTCGTAGTATCTTACTTGTCATCACGCTCGTCTCGTTGTATGGCACAACATCCCGCTGTTTCTGACACTCTGAGAGCTGCGCTTACGTCCCAAAGATCGCCAACGTAGTCGTCGCAGTTAACTCGCTGTCGTAGTCGCCGGTATGGTCGTGCCCGCCATCCTCCTTATCGACATCTACCCGTCACGTCTTACTCGCCATCGTACTCGCCGCATCTTACTCGCTGTCGTTCTTGCCAGCTGGGTCGTGCCCGCCATCCTCCACATCGACATCTACCCGTCACGTCTTACTCGCTATCGTACTTGCCGCCAGGGTACTGACCACCATTGTCCTCATCGACAGCATGCTTGTAGTATCTCACTCGTCATCATAATCGTCTCGTCGTATGGCACAACATCCCACTGTTTCTGACACTCTGAGAACTGCACTTACTTCCCAAAGATCGCCAACATAGTCGTTGCATCTTACTCGCTGTCGTAGTCGCCAGCATGGTCCTGCCCACCATCCTCTTTATCGACATCCCGTCACGTCTTACTCGCCATCGCACCCGCTGTATCTTACTCGCTGTCGTACTTGCCGCCTGGGTCGTGCCCGCCATCCCTCTCATCGGCATCATACGCGTCTTGCTCGCCATCATACTCGCTGCCAGGGTACTGACCACCATTCTCCTCATCGACAGCATACTCGCAGTATCTCTCTTATCATCATATTTGTCTCGTCGTATGGCACAACATCCCGCTGTTTCTGACACTCTCAGAGCTGCGCTTACATCCCAAAGATGGCCAACATAGTCGTCGCAGCTAACTTGCTGTCGCAGTCACCGGCATGGTCGTGCCTGCCATCCTCCTCATCGGCATCATACCTGTCGCGGCTTACTCGCCATCGTGCTTGCCACCTGGGTCCTGCCCGCCATCCTCCTTATCGACATGTACCCGCCGCATCTTACTCGCTGTCGTAGTCGCTGGCATGGCCACCTCCTCATCGATATCATACCCGTCGCGGCTTACTCACCATCGTACTTGCCACCTGGGTCCAGACCGCCATCCTCATCGACATCGTGCTCGATGCGTCTTACTCGCTGTCGTACTCGTCTGGTCGTATTGTGCAACTTCCCATTGTTTCTGACCCAGAGCTGTGCTAACAACGTCACGCTTGCCAACATACTCGTCGCGTCTTGCTAGCTGGCATACTCGACGGTTTATACTTGTCAGCTTCCAACCGTTGACACTTGTAGAGGTGTGGTTAGTACGTTAAGAACAGCGTATGCAGGCCGTGATACTTGCGAGCGATAAACGCGGCAGTTGCTGCAGCGTTGGACACGGTGGTACGTGCGGCGCTGGGTGCTCGCGCTGGGTGCTTTGTGAGATAGAGTATATAGCTGTATGTTAGATATAATGAATACAACTGGAGTAAGTCGCTACCCCTAGAATGCGGATGTGATTTAAGGCTTCGCTGCGATTTTCAGTGCTGTGACAGCTGCGTCTGAATGCAGTCGCATTGACAGCTGCGTCTGGACGCGTGGTGCCGTGACAGGCGTCGTCCGGTCGCTGTTCGCCATGACATTCTTCGTCCGGATGACGCTCGCTGCGTCCAGATGGCAGATGCCCTGACACTCCTCGTCCGGAAGGCATATGCCGTGGCAGTTGCGTCCGAACGCAGTCGCCTTGACAGCTGCATCCAGAAGGCAAATGCTCTGACACTCCTCGTCCGGAAGGTATATGCCGTGGCAGTTGCGTCCGAACGCAGTTGCCTTGACAGCTGCGTCCAGAAGGCAAATGCCCTGACACTCCTCGTCCGGAAGGCAGATGCCGTGGCGCACGTTGTCCGGAAGGTATATGTCATGGCATGCGTCGTCTGGATGACATTTGCCTTGACAATCTGCGTCCGTAAGACTCGCGTACAGTTCAGAAGGCAAATGCCCTGACACTCCTCGTCCAGAAGGTAGATGCCGTGGCACGCGTCGTCCAGAAGGCAGATGCCGTGGCGCGCGTCATCCCGACGACATTTGCCTTGACAATCTGCGTCCGGAAGGAAAATGCCCTGACACTCCTCGTCCGGAAGGCAGATGCCGTGGCGCGCGTCGTCCGGAAGGTATATGCATGGCATGCGTCGTCCGGACGACATTTGCCTTGACAATCTGCGTCCGTATGACTCGCGCTGCTTCAGAACGCAAATGCCCTGACACTCCTCGTCCGGAAGGCAGATGCCGTGGCACGCGTCGTCCGGACGACATTTGCCTTGACAATCTGCGTCCGTAAGACTCGCACCGCGTTGAGAAGGCAAATGCCCTGACACTCCTCGTCCAGAAGGCAGATGCCGTGGCACGCGTCGTCCAGAAGGCAGATGCCGTGGCGCGCGTTGTCCGGAAGACATTTGCCTTGACACTCTGCGTCTGTAAGCCACGCGCTGCGTCCAGAAGGCAAATGCGCTGACACTCCTCGTCCAGAAGGCAGATGCCGTGGCACGCGTCGTCCGGACGACATTTGCCGTGACATTAGTCGTCCGGAAGGCCAATGCGCTGGCCATCTCCGTCTGGTGCACATATGCACGGGCATTTCTCGTTCGGAGCGGCATGTGCGCTGACATGCGTCGTCCGGGCGGCGAATACCTTGCCAGTTTGCGTTCCGAGCGTCTAGACGTTTCAGTCGCATATTTAGCGTCCGGACGCAGCCCCTGCATCCGGACGCAGAATTTTTTTCCTGATGCTCTCCTCTCCCGGCATGCTGAAGACCCATCTCTGCTGTCCTGCAGGCTGCTGCTCCACACTACACTTGTCGCTGTAGATCACCCACTGGAAGTCCTCTGCAGTCCAATCCTTACGTGCGATAGCCCATTGCAGCCGGGCCTTTGCGTGTTCCACCTTTAGCCTTGGTCGCTTTTTTGCTAGCCACTTCTTTATATTGTGCTGTCGGAGGAGGCGATCGAAGGTGGGCAGCGAAATATGGGGGGTATAGATCCAATGAATTTGCTCACGTGTATACTGTCTGTGTTTCCGTACGGCACGTAGAATTGTTCGCTTGTCTCATTTGCTAAGGACCTCAGGCCGACCGGATCGTGAGAGGTTATCCGTTGTACCACGTTTATAGTACCGCTGGAGGAAACTCTTCACAGTCGACCAGGGACGGCCAACAAGGAGGGATACTGTCGAGATGGTACCGTAGATGACGAAGAACTCAATAATCATACTCTTCTCGACGTTGCTCAACTCTCTTCGTTTCCCGTTGGAATTCTTTCGATATTTCGGAACCTTCACCATCTGAGGCTTCAACTTTCTGCGGGATTTCTTCGGAGTGTGAATCATGATGTTTGCTGTGGTGGTGGAGAGAAATCACAGCTAAAGACAAGGAGAAGGAGGGGTAGTATCCCTGCTCAATACGGCTAAACTGAGACACGATCTGGCCAATCACGAAGACTTTTGATGAGGTACTGTACCTTAAACGTAATCAATAGAACTGGATTGCATCACAATTGTTTGATAGTCTTCACTGCAATGTACTGTACCCTAACAGTTGTGTCCGGATGCTACAACTGTGACCGCTCTGTAACCTATATGTAACGGGCGTGGCTCTCGGACTCCAGGTAGCGAACCGGGACTTATGGACGAGGGCGTGGGGGCGTGGACAGATAAGGACAAGACGTGGGGAAACGGGCAAGGCAAGGACGTGGCGTTGAGGCGGAACAATTGCTAGTAGTCAAGGCCGACTATGGCTGACGATAACAAGTGGCAGTTAATTCCATTGTGCTTCAGTACTACAGACTATATGCACTCCTCCACGCCGTACCACCCCCATGGGGCTCCCATCTTTCCCATCCGCCGGACGCAACAACTTTTCCCTGAGGAAACAAGTTGTTGCGTGAAGAAGAAACATGCAAGACAGACAACAGCGCACTCGTATATACAATGAGCGCGATCCTCCACATCCAGATCCTTCTCCACGCCGCGCAACCAGAACCAGCAGAACCTTTCCTCGCCGCGCACCTAGAACCTTTCCACGCCGCGCAACCAGAACCTTGCCGCGCAACCAGAACCTTCCCTCGCCGTGCACCTAGAACCTTTCCTCGCCGCGCAACCAGAACCTTTCCTCGCCGCGCAACCAGAACCTTTCCTCGCCGCGCAACCAGAACCTTTCCGCGCCGCGCAACCCAGAACGTTCCAGACTCTAGTCGTTCGGGATAGGTGGTGACGGCGGCGGCGTGCCGTTACACTATATCTCATACGCCATTGTAAGCATTGTCCAGACATTTGTCTTGACACTCTGCGTCCGGAAGACACGCGCTGCGTCCTGAGCGCAATTGCGATGACACTCCTCGTCCGGAAGGCATATGCTGCGGCAGCTGTGTCCGGATGCGTGGTGTGTTGACATCTGTGTCTAGAAGCTTAATGCACTGACACTCCTCGTCCGGAAGGCAGTCGCCGTGGCATGCATCGTCCAGAAGGCGGATGCCGTGGCATACATTGTCTGGAGGACATTTACCTTGAAACACTGCATCTGGGTGGAATAATGCCCTGACACTCCTTGTCTGGAACGCAGACGCCATGGCGTGCCTCATCTGGAAGGCAGATGCCATGGCATACGTCGTCCGGAGGATATTTGCCTTGACACTCTGCATCCGGAAGGAATAATGCCCTGACACTCGTCGTCCAGAAGGCAGACTTTGTGGCACGCATCGTCCCGAAGGCAGATGCCGTGGCATACGTCATCCGGAGGACATTTGCCTTGACACTCTGTGTCCGGAAGAAATAATACCCTGACACTCTTCGTCCAGAAGGTAGACATCGTGACACACGTTGTCCAGAAGGCAGATGCGGTGGCATGCGTCGTCTGGAGGACATTTGCCTTGACACTCGGCATCTGGAAGGAATAATACCCTGTCACTACTCATCCGGAAGGCAGATGCCATGGCACATATCAAAAACCTCACCCCAACTTCCGTTCTCTGTCTTTTGGGCTCGACAGGCAATGTAGATCCTCGTCGTGCCTAGTCGGTAGGTCTTTCGTTCGTTCGGCTCTCGGGCCGTGGTCGTTCAGCTCACTGGCGCAGGTAAGTACTTCCCACTGTTTCAGGTGAACTCTAAGGATGTCCCTTGGCGTAGCCTTTAGTGCTGGTGAGGTGTTAGGCTCCCAGTCTTCCGTGCGGCCTTCGAGGTCTTATACAGTCTTCGTCTACTACCACCCGGTGGTCTTTACTGTAACACGGTGTCATTCTTTCGGTGCTGGCGAGTCTTCGTGCTCCCAGTCTTCCTCATGCCCAGTGTGGCATCTCCGTTGTCATCTTCGTCATACCCGGCGTGGCATCGTCGTTGTTGTCTTCCTCACGCCCATCGTGGCATCGTCGCTTGTCGTCATCCTCATGCCCGGGGTGGCATCTCCGTTGTCGTCTTCCTCACGTCTGTCGTGGCATCGCCGCTTGTCATCTTCCTCATGCCCGGCTTGGCATCTCCGTTGACATCTTCCTCATGCCCAGGGTGGCATCTCCGTTGTCATGTTCCTCATGCCCATCGTGGCATCGTTGTTGTCGTCTTCCTCACGCCCGTCGTGGCATCGTCGCTTGTCGTCTTCCTCATACCCAGCGTGGTGTACACGGCGTTCTCCCGTTCCGCTCACCGTGGCTGTCAGTTTGTGCGGCGGTGTTCCATTCTGCCCAGCGCGGCCTTCGGTATGCACGGTGGTCTTCAGTTCCACTCGGCGCGGCATACGCAGTGGTGTTCTGTCCTGTCTGGCGTGGCCTTCGGTATGCGCAGAGGTCCTCTGTTCCACTTGGCGTGGCATACGTGGCAGGGTTCCGTTCTGTCTGACGTGGCCGTCGGTATGCGTGGCGGTCATCCGTTCCACTTGGTGCAGCATACGTGGCGGTGTTTCGTTCTGCGCGGCGTGGCATACGCGGTGGTATTCTGTCCTGTCTGGCATGGCCTTCGATATGCGCGGCGGTCTTCTGTTCCACTCGGCATGGCATACGTGGCGGGGTTCCGTTCTGTCTGGCACGGCCATCGGTATGCGTGGCGGTCTTCGGTTCCGCTCGGCGTAGCATACGCGGAGGTGTTCTGTTCTGCCCGGCATGGTATACGCGGTGGTGTTCTGTCCTGTCTGGTGTGGCCTTTGGTATGCGCGGTGGTCCTCTGTTCTGCCTGGAGCAGCATGCATGGCATTCTTCCGTTCTGCTCGGAGCGGCATGCGCGTCGTTCTTCCGTTCTGCGCGGCACGGCATACGCGGCGGGGTTCCGTTCTGTCTGGCAGGGCCGTTGGTATGCATGGCGGTCTCCCGTTCCGCCCAGCACGGTATACGCGGCGGTGTTCTGTTCTGTCTGGCGCGGCCCGGTGTACGCGGCGGTTTTGCGGGTTCGTCATAGGTGGTCCCGGGTTACTCGTCGTGCTGCCGGATGACCCGGAGGTCATCGGCGCGATTGATCCGAGATCCTGGCGATGGTCTTGTTACGCCGCTCAGAGATGTGGGAAGGTACCTAGGTCCAGGTGTATTGATAATCGTATCTCGATGTCATTCGTCGTAGACGATCCCGGATCACTTCGTCACGCTGCCAGATGACCCGATGGTCATTGGTGCGAGTGATCCGAGATCCTGGCACTGCTCTCGTCACGCCGCTCGGAGATGTGTGAAGGTAGGTGAAGGTAGATAGATAATATATTGCGTGGAGAAGAGCCTCCAGACTAGCTACCGTGCCCTTCCTTTATACTTTTCCTTCCCTCCGTGGAATCACAGCTTGCCTGCAAGACTGACACAGTTCCTCCTCGTCATGACTCCATCGCTACGCCGAAGGGAAACACATGATCGCACTTGGCCGTTGCACGGCCAACACTCTATCCGCGGCAACAGGAGAATAGACACGCAAGCAGTAAGGAACAGAGAAAGGATACGCAAGCATAACCAAAGGGAACCAACCTACGTAACGACGACTGGAGACAGGACGCGCAAGCAACATAACGGCGACAACAGGAGAAAGGACACGCAAGCAACATAACAGAGACAACAGGGGAAAGGACGTGCAAGCATACCCAAATGGAAACAAAGGAGAAGGATCTGGACCGGCCGGCGGTCGGGTTTGAGGGATATCGCTACCAGAGCAATATGATCGAGTGAGGCGCCTAGGCGCGGAAGATGACCGTGGCTGCAGCAGCGGAGACGAGGAGAAGCCATAGGCTGGCGAGGGTGATGGCAGTGCCGGCCGCGGCACCCAGGAGCCTGTCACGCCAGATTCATGACAGTACATCCCCTGTCCAGACCGAAGCTCCGGTAAGGTCAGACCGGGTCTTAGTGGTGTGGCGGCGGATGGGGGTGCGGTAGATGCGGATGGGGCGGCTAGCCTGCTGCCGGGCTTGGATTTGTTCGTTCATTAGTTGCTGTTCGGTGATGATGGTTCCCAGGGTGTGGGTCATTCTTTGGAGTTGCTGCTGGTCTCCGTCATGAAAGTCGTTCATGCACTACGCGAGGGTTCGGTGTACCACATGGTTGCGGTGGGCGTCCTGGGTGGTTGTTTCATGTATCATGGTGACGATTTCACCCAGTAGGGTGATTTGCACGCCCTGGAGCGTGGCGGTTGGTGTGGCGGCTGGGGCTTCCTGGTCTTCCTCGGGTGGTGTGATGTCGGCCAGGGGTTTGCGTGGGGCTGCTACGCTGCGGCGAAGGTGGTTGTTTTCCATATTTACGAGGAACCGGCAGTCAGGGCAGACCTGCTTCCCCTGGTACCAGTCTGCGCAGGCTTTGGCGGGATTGAGGCGTCGTTCACGGGTTATGTCAAGTAGTTCTTCGGGGTGTGGGAGCGCGCAGTCGCGGGTCTGTACCCGACGACGACGGCGGTGGTTCTGGCGGGGTAGTAATTGTTGTCTTTCATCTGGCGGTGGGTGTGGCAGTAGTCATCATAGCAGGCCATCCAATGGAGTGAGGCACGGTCGTCACGGCGGGGCTGTTCTACAGCGGACAATGGTGTCAGGATCCTGTCTCCCTAGTCCGTGCTGCTCGACAGGTAACGTAGGCTGGGATGGTCTTCTCTTCCTTTCGATATTCGGCTTTGCTGTGGCGGTATTTGGCTTTGCAGTGACGGTATTCGGCTTTGCCCTAATCTTCTTCACGTCCGGCGTGGTATCGTTGCGGTATTCGGCTTCGCTGTCGTGGTATTCGGCTTTGCAGTGGCGGTATTCAGCTTTGCCCTAATCTTCTTCACGCCCGGCATCGTATCGTTGCCGTATTTGGCTTCGCTGTGGCGGTATTTGGCTTCGCCCTAATCTTCTTCACACCCGGCGTGGTATCGTTGCGGTATTCGGCTTCGCTGTGGCAGTATTAGGCTTCGCCCTAACCTCTTCACGCCCGGCATGGTATCATTGCGGTATTCGGCTTCGCTGTAGCGGTATTCAGCTTCGCCCTAATCTTCTTCATGCCCGGCGTGGTATCGTTGCGGTATTCTTCTTCGCTGTGGCGGTGTCCTTCTTTGCGGTAGCGGTATCCTTCTTCCCCCCGACGGTATCCTGCGTTGCCTTAATCATTGCGGTATCCTTCTTGGCTGTGGCGGTATCCTTCGTCGCCCTGGTGGTAACCTGCGTCCCCCTGGCGGTAACCTGCGTCGCCTTAATCGTTGCGGTATCCTTCTTCACTGTGGCGGTATCCTTCTTCGCCCTGGAGGTATTCTGCGTCGCCTTAATCGTTGCGGTATCCTTCTTCGCTGTGGCGGTATCCTTCATCGCCCTGGCAGTATCCTGCGTCGCCTTAATCATTGCGGTATCCTTCTTTGCTGTGGCGCTATCCTTCTTCGCCCTGGCGGTATCCTGCGTCGCCGTAGTCGTTGCGGTATCCTTCTTCGGCATCACATCTATCAAACACCAGTTCTGGGTGTCCCCAGCGGCAAGTGGCCAGGTGTCCTGAAACGCGTCGAGTGATTCCAATGTTTCTGTTCCTTCCAGATTTTCCGGCGTTTGCTAGTCATTTCGATGTATCCGGCGTTCTCGGTGTTGTGTTTTCAACGTTTCTTGTGCTTTCATTGTTTCTGACGTTTTTCGTGAAAGCTTGCTACTGACAGCAATACTCGGAACTGGTTTTGTCGAAGCTTCATATCCCTTTTCCAGGGAGCGTCTCCTGACTCTCTAGCAAGTATGTTTGTCTTGCCAGCACTTTTCTGGGCAATAATTGATGTCAACATCGCTGTTTGTGATTCCTCGGACGTCCTTTCGTAATCCCTTCAGTAGTCGAAGCATAGCTGCAAGCCCCCCTTTTCAACTCGTACTGGCGTGCCCGTTGGTGACGTCCGTATGCAGGTCTCGTGACTTTTGTGGGTTTTTCTTCTTCCCGGCTTCCTGTATCTTCCGGTGTTTTTCGGTGTGTTTCGGTATGTTTCGGTGTTTTTCTGACTTCCCTTTGGTGTAGCTGGGCTCTCTGGCCCCGGTGCAGTGGCATTTCGATGTCGGTGACCTCCTCAATTCGCTACTTTTATTTTCTGGGTCTGGTGAATCTACGGTGGATTCCGGTTTCTCGAGGATTTCCCGCTACATCAGGTTTCGAGTTGGAGACGCAAGATAATGTCAAAAACCTCACCCCAACTTCCGTTCTCTGTCTTTTGGGCTTGACAGGAAATGTAGCTCCTCGTCGCGCCTACTCGGTAGGTCTTTCGTTCGCTCGGCTCTAGGACCGTGTTCGTTCAGCTCACTGGCGCAGGTAAGTACTTCCCACTGTTTCAGGTGAAGTCTAAGGATGTCCCTCGGCGTAGCCTTTAGTGCTGGTGAGGCGTTAGGCTTCCAGTCTTCCGTGCAGCACTCGAGGTCTTACGCGGTCTCCGTCTACTGCCATCCGGTGGTCTTTACTGTAGCACGGTGTCATTCTTTCGGTGCTGGCGAGTCGTCGTGCTCCCAGTCTTCCTCATGCCCAGCGTGGCATCTCCGTTGTCATCTTCCTCATGCCCAGCGTGGCATCGTCGTTGTTTTCTTCCTCACGCCCGTCATGGCATCGTCGCTTGTCATCTTCCTCATGCCCGGGGTGGCATCTCCGTTGTCGTCTTCCTCACGCCCATCGTGGCATTGTCGCTTGTCATCTTCCTCATGCACGGGGTAGCATCTCCATTGACATCTTCCTCATGTCCGGGGTGGCATCTCCGTTGTCGTCTTCCTCACACCCGTCGTGGCATCGTCGCTTGTCGTCTTCCTCAGGCCCGGCGTGGCATCTCAGTTGACGTCTTCCTCATGCCTGGGGTGGCATTGTCGTTGTCGTCTTCCTCACACTCGTTGTGGCATTGTCGCGTGTCGTCTTCCTCATGCCCGGCGTGGCGTATATGGCGTTATTCCGTTCCGCTCACCACGGCTGTCAGTGTGCGCGGCGGTGTTCCGTTCTGCCCTGTGCAGCCTTCGGTATGTGCGGTGGTCTTTTCTGCTCTGCCTGGCGTGGACTTCGGTATGCGCGTTGGTCTTCTGTTTCACTCGGCACGGCATACACGGTGGTGTTCTGTTCTGTCTGGCGTGGCCTTCGGTATGTGCGGCGGTCCTCTTTTCCACTCGGCGTAGCATATACAGCGGTGTTCCGTACTGTCTGGCACGGCCGTCGGTATGCGTGGTGGTCCGTTCTGCTTGGGGCAGCATACGCGGTGGTGTTTCATTCTGCCCAGTGCGGCATACACGGTGGTGTTCTGTCCTGTCTGGCATGGCCTTCGATATGCGTGGCGGTCCTCTGTTCCGCTCGGCGTGGCATACATGGTGGGGTTCCGTTCTGTCTGGCGCGGCCGTCGGTATGCTTGGTGGTCTTCCGTTCCGCTTGGTGCAGCATACGCGGTGGTGTTTCGTTCTGCCCAGCGTGGCATACGCGGTGGTGTTCTGTCCTGTCTGGCGTGGCCTTCGGTATGCGCGGCGGTCCTCTGTTCCACTTGGCACGGCATACGCGGCGGGTTCTGTTCTGTGTGACGCGGCCGTTGGTATGTGTGGTGGTCTTCCGTTCTGCTCGGTGCAGCATACGCGGCGGTGTTCTGTTCTGCCCGCTGCGGCATAGGCGGTGGTGTTCTGTCCTGTCTGGCATGGCCTTCGGTATGCGTGGCGGTCATCTGTTCTGCCCGGCGCTGCATACACGGCATTCTTCTGTTCTGTGCGGCACGGCATACGTGGCAGGGTTCCATTCTGTCTGGCGCAACCATCGGTATGCATGGCGGTCTTCCGTTCCGCTCGGTACGGCATACGCGGTGGTGTTACGTTCTGTCTAGCACGGCCCGGTGTGCGCAGTGGTGTTGTGGATTCGTCATAGGTGGTCCTGGGTTACTCGTCGCGCTGCCGCATGACCCGGTGGTCATCGGCGCGAGTGATCCGAGATCCTGGCGATGGTCTCGTTACGCCGCTCAGAGATGTGGGAAGGTACCTAGGTCCAGGTGTATAGATAATCGTATCTCGATGTCGTTCGTCGTAGGTGATCCCGGATCACTTCGTCGTGCTGCCGGATGACCCGATGGTCATCAGCGCGAGTGATCCGAGATCCCGGCGCTGCTCTCGTCATGCCGCTCAGAGATGTGTGAAGGTAGGTTAAGGTAGATAGATAATATATTGTGTGGAGAAGAATCTCCAGACTAGCTACCGCGCCCTTCCTTTATACTTTTCCTTCCCTCTGTGGAATCACAGCTTGCCCGCAAGACTGACACAGTTCCTCCTCATCATGACTCCATCGCTGCGCCCAAGGAAAACACATGATCGCACTCGGCCACTAACACTCTATCTGCAGCAACAGGAGAAAAGACACGCAAGCAGTAAGGAACAGAGAAAGGACGTGCAAGCATACCCAATGGGAAACAACATACGTAACGATGACAGGAGAAAGGACGTGCAAGCAACAAAACAGAGAAAACAGGGGAAAGGACGCGCAAGCATACCCAAATGGAAACAAAGGAGAAGAATCTAGACCGGCCGGTGGTCGGGTTTGAGGGATATCGCTACCAGAGCGATGTGATCGAGCGAGGCGCCTAGGTGCGGAAGATGGCTGCGGCTGCGGCAGCGGAGACGAGGAGGAGCCATAGGCTGGTGAGGGTGATGGCAGCGCCGGCCGCGGCACCCAGGAGCCTGTCGCACCAGATTCGTGACAGCACACGCCGTCCGGACGACATTTGCCTTGACAATCTGAGTCTGTAAGATACGCGCTGCGTCCAGTAGGAAAAATGCACTGACACTCCTCGTCCGGAAGGCAGATGCCATGGCACGCGTCATCCGAAGGTCATTTGCCTTGACACTCTGCGTCCGGAAGGAAAAATACCCTGACACTTCTCGTCCGGAAGGCCGATGCTGTCACGCGTATCATCTGGAAGGCAGATGCCGTGGCACGTATAGTCTGGAGGTCAATTGCCTTGACACTCTGCGTCCGGAAGGAATAATGCCCTGACACTCCTCGTCCGGAAGGCAGACGCTATGGCGTGCGTCGTCCAGTCGGCAGATGCTGTGGCATGTGTCATCCGGAGGATATTTTCCTTGAAGCTCTGCGTCCGGAAGGAATAATGCCCTGACACTTCTTGTCCGGAAGGCAGATGCCATGGCACATGCCATCCGGAGGACATTTGCCTTGACACTCTGCGTCTGTAAGACACATGCTGCGTCCAGATGGCAAATGCCCTGACCCTCCTTGCATGTAAGGTAGATGCTGCGGCACGCATCGTCCGGAAGACATTTGCGCTGGCATTATTCGTCCGGAAGGCCAATGCGCTGCCCATCTCCGTCTAGTACTCTTATGCATGGGCGGTTTTCGTCTGGAGTGGCATGTGCACTGACCCGCGTCTTCCGGAGTGAGACTACCTTGCCATGTTGCATCCCGAGTGTACAAACATTTCAGACGCGTATGGAGCGTCCGGATGCAGAATTTTTTTCCTGATGGGTCTGGCCAGGTCAAAATGGGCCAATATAGGGGCCGTGGTGAACTGTTTCTTCAGTTCTTCGAAGGCTGTTCCTGCTTCTGGGTTCCAAGACCACTCCTTCCCTGCTTCCTTACTGGTCAGTTCTGTGAGTGGCCGGACTACCTGGGAGTAGTCCTGTATGAATCGTCGGTAAAAGTTGGCGAATACCAGCAAGGATTGGACCTCTGTTAGCGACTTACGTCTTTTCCAGCTCAGTACTGTGTCCACCTTTTCTGGTGACATCTTGACTCTGTGTTGTCCAATGATATAACCGAGGAATTCCACTTCTTGCTTTTTCCAGACACATTTTTCCAGAGAGACTGCCAGACTATTTCCCTGCAGCCTTCTTAAGACTTCTCTTACCAGGTTGTCGTGTTCTTCCTCCATTTTTGCTTAGATCAGGATGTCATCCATGTAGGCTAATACGCTGACGTCCAGCATGTCGGAGAAGATGTGGTTCATCATATCTTGGAATGTGGACGTGGCATTGGTTAATTAGAAAGGCATTACTTGGAATTCAAAGAGTCCATATCGAGTTCGAAATGCGGTTTTCCATTCGTCACCTTCCTGTATTCGGATCAAGTTAAATCCGTTTTTCAGGTTTATTTTGTGAACTACTGGGCTCCCTGCACCCAGTCCTACAGTTCTTGCATCAGCGGAAGTGGATATCGGCTTGGGATGGTGACGCTGTTCAGGTCTCGGTAGTCGATGCAGAGTCTGAGTTCTTGGCTGCTGGGCTTCGGGACGAACAGAATAGGGGATCCTGCTGGGGAAGTCGATCTTTTTATTATCCCTGTTTTCTCCATTTCTTTTAGCCATTCCCTGAGAGTTTGGAGTTCCACTTCGGAGAAGGGTTAAATAGGTCCCCAAGGTGCTGTGCTTCCTTCTCTGAGGTCGATTTTGCGATTGTATGATCGGTGCTCTAGAAGGTTATCCGCCGCTTCTTTGCCCATAATCCCTAAGTACTGGCGAAATTCTGTTGGGATTTGATTCAGGGAATTGTCGTCAGTTTTTCCCTTGGATACATATCCTATGATGCGGGCCGTTGGTTCCGTGGCCACTGATTCGTCCAATGTTAGTCAGAAGTCTACTACTTCAAACTTGGTGCATTTCTTTAGGCAGTTTGGGCTGTTGAATCGTATTTCTTCGTTGCTCCATTCCCCCTATGGCGAGTGTTTCGTAATCCACCAGAAGGGTAGGAATGCGTCAATCCCTTTCTCCATTGGGGATACTTCGAAACTTTCATTTGTGTGATGTTTATGGTACTGCAGTCATAGCGGTCCCATGTAGGACTTTCCTGCTCCTGGCACAGCCTCCCCCGTATAGCCTTCTATCTTTCTGCCCTGTTTGTGAGCAAGTAAGGGTATTTGTAGATGGCGGGTGGTTTCGTTATTTAGCAAAGGTACTGAGCATCCTGTATCCAACAGTACCTGTATCTGGTGTTGTTTTTTTCCTTGGTGGAGTATCATCATCACCACTGGATGGGTGCTGCTGACAGGTTCCTTTAACTTTTTTGACCAGGTTCTAGAGCTTGGTTCCTCCGAGTTTTTCTGTTTTCGGGATGTCCCACATATTATTGCAAAAGCCTTGGGCTGTGGTGTTGTCCGGCTTTTCAAAAATCTGAATCCTCAGACTCATCCGCCCATGGTAGTGGGGCTTTGTCGTGGTCGAGGTCCATGGTTTCCACTGCCGCTACTTTTTGTAGTTTAGTCCCTGGTAGTTCCTCCGGATCCTCATTCCGTTTCCTTTTCTGGTTTGAGGCGGCTGCTGCTTTCCATGGAGCGGCTGGGAGAACAGTTCCTTTCCTGGTGTTGAAGGCCAGGTATTTGTAAGTTTTATGGCTGCTCCGGCCGCATCTCCAGCAGTCCTCCCGACTTTTCCCATATTCTTCTTGCTCTTTTTCCGGGACCCCTTTTAGGGTGTCTTTCTTTGTTACCCATCTGTCTTTTTGCCTGTAGTATCCCCGGCTTTGTCTGGTTGGGTTTTCTGTTTTTCACAGCGTCCGAGCCTCTTTTTCTTCTTCTCTGCCTTTTCTGGCATTGTCTGAACTCCCTTTGTACTGACCTTCCTTTTCCTGCTGGGCCGATCCTCCTGATCCGCCCTAACTGCTAGGTCCCATTCTTCTCATTGCTTCCTTGGCCTGTTTCAGGGCTTTCTTCTTCTGAACCTGTAGCCCAGCTTGGTAGGTGGCCTGAAGGAAGGCTTCATTGTCCAATGGGTTATCCGGATTCTGGTTGAATTGCATGTTCGGTATGGTCCGGCATTGCGAGGTCTATCTTTTCTCTGAGGCCTTCTCCCGTAGCCTGGGCGAAGTGGTTGAGTGCCCTAAACTCCATCATGTAGGTGCGGATGGACCCCTGGTATTTCAGCTGTCTCGGTTTTAGCTGTGCATCAGCCAATTCTCGCTCATTTCGGTATTATGTTTTTATGGCTGCCGAATAATTGGTCCAAGTATCGTTGCCTTGAAGGTCTTGGTAATGGTGCAGGTACCAGGCCAACGTAGTCGCCATTAGGAGGGTTCCGACCCAGGCGATTTCTGCCGATCCACCGTTTCGGGGTAGCAGCCTAGATACATGGTGATTGTTTCCCACCATTGGTTAAAGGCAGTGGTGCTTTTCCTGTCAAAATTGTCCGGGTTCTTCATTTTAAGGCGGAAGGTGTTTACCCGCTCTGCACTTGGCTCTACGTATTGTTGGGCTTATGCTACACCTTCCGCTATGAGCTGTACTAGTTCTTACGGGGTGAACATTGGTCGTGGGTTCCTTGGAGGGGATTGTGGAGGCAATGCGGATGGCAGTAAAGGTGGGGTTGACGGTCCCAATGGCGTGCTTGAGGGGGGCCCTCCTGCTCCCACACCGTGTGGGTTTCTCCCGTGTGGGGGCGAGACCGAAATGGCCGGTTGTCGCAACCTTCTTGTTGGCGGAGGAGGGGCTGGCTGGAAGGGACTCTCCAGAGTTGGCTGGGCGGTTGGCGGTATTGGTCCACTCGAGTTTCCCAGTGCACTTTTACTTGGAAGTCGGACTGGCTTACGCCAGGGATGAAGGGGCTCCGCCGTTGGCGGTTTTGGTCTTGGTGAGGCTGGCAGAGGTATCTAAGTTGCTACTCATCAGATTTCTTCGCGGGCTTGCCTTAATTCCCTTTCTAGTTCCACCACCTTTCTTTCCACGTTGCCTTGGAAGGTCACCAGATGCTCTTCTCGGGTGGCGTTGGCTTCGGCCAGGAAGGTGAGGGGGATCGAGAAGTATGTCCATTCTAGAGAGCGGGGAGGCAGTGGATCCTTATAGGAAGGATCCACCAAACCTACTATCTAGACTAGCCTACTCCGGGCTAGCATCCTCTGCCTAGCGTTGGCTTCCAAGTCCCACTCCTACAACCACTCCCCACTCAAGAAAACAAGTCCCCTCCTCTGTTACAATTTGCCCCTTAAAACATTTTCAAAACTTGCACTTTCCCAAACTCCAACCAAAAACTCTATCCTCCCTCATCCCTCATCCACTGATAGACTCGAAGTCCTTTCGCAGCATGATAGTCCCAGAGAATCTCTTTAATCCCTTCCTTCAAATTTTCCAATAGCTTCCAGGTTGGGTTTTGATACACAACCCATTTCACGAGGTACTTGAGGTCACGAGCCACTGTCCCCTGGTGTTCAAGAAATCCTTCCACTTCGTATTTGGCAGCAGCAGCTATGGTCGACCGTAAATGTGGCAGTGGCAGATGACCTCATGTTTTGTCGACATTTGATGGCTTCAGTTGTACGACATTAAAAACTGGGTGTAATCTCCAATGGGTTGGAATGTTGAGCAAGAAAGTATTGTTTCCAGCTTGTTTGAGAAGCTTGAATGGTTCGGCATATGGATGTTGAAATTTCCGCGAATTTGTGACATCACTGGCAACTCCTGTGACATTGGCGTAACCAACTGGAAGAAGACATGTATCAAGAAACACCTCATCTCCTACTCTAAAGGGGTATTGTTGTCGGTGTTCATTCAATTCTGTCACCTTTGCCAACTGGGTCTCCTCCATTCATTCGTGAAGCATCCATAAGGTCTTTGTCAAATTCTCAGTGTAGGTAGTTGCAGAAGAGGAGTTCAGTATGAAAGGTCCAGGAGCCAGTAAATCCAATGGTAGTCTTGGGATATAACCGATATCTGCTTGGAAAGGTGACATTCCAATCGTCTTGTACCTGGCCACATTGTAGGTGAATTCTGCTAAATGGGAGCAGTTGATCCCAATTCACAGGATTTTCTAGTTGTATGATGTACACATTCAAGAAGGTCTCCAGTGTGGTATTGGCTTTTTCGACTTGTCCGTCTGACTGTGGGTGATATGCTGTTGATATCCGCAGTTTAATACCAAGCTGTGAACACAGAGATTGTCAGAAACTGGACATGAATCTGGCATCTCAATCTGAAATGATAGAAATGGGTAGTCCTCGCAACCGAAAGTATCTATTAATAAAGGCAGTTGTAAACGTCTCCGCAGTTAAATTGGCTACGGTAGCTGGAATCCAGTGGGTTCTCTTCGTCAATGGATCAATCACAGTTACACATGCATCATGTCCAGACTCCAATGTAGGCAGCTTGGTGATGAAATCGATATTAACCCGTTCAGCTCATTCCTGTGGAGTCGGTAACACCTAAAGAAGTCCATATGGTTTCACATTCTTGTTTTTTGATTCTGTGACAGATATCGCATCCACGTACCCAATTGGCAATTGAATTTGTCATCCTAGACCAATGAAAGCAAGAGGCAACTGCTGTAATGGTCTTTTCGATTCCTGTATAGCTGCCTCCAAGAATAGCATCGTGGGCTTCCCAAATATCATCCATTCACAGATTGTCTGGAATACAAAGTTTTCCACCTGGAAGTTTGTGATATAAAAGACCATCCTCATGAAAATACGAATTTGTTCTTTCCCTCGTTCTTAACTCCTTCTTCATCTTGGGAATTGTCAAACCGTCCGCACTTAGGTATTCCAGAACTGGACCAAAGATCAAATCCTCAGTGTATTCTCTACGGACATTGTTGAGCCAATTGTTGGATGCTGATATCCTACGCTCGACAACATTGAAAAGAGACAGAGTGTCACGAACCTGGTGTGACAGGCTCCTTGGTGCCGGCGCCGGTGCCACTCTCACCCTTGTCGCCCTGTGGCTCGTCCTCGTTTCCGCTGCCGCAGCCGCGGTCATCCTCCGCGCTTAGGCACCTCAACCGATCTCCGCCATATCGCTCTGGTAGCAATATCCCCGACTGCTGGCCAGTCTAGACCTCTCTCCTTCGTCTCCATTATGTTACTTGCATGTCCTTTCTCCTGTCCGCTACGTTTGTTGTCTCCCATTGATTGAGCTTGCGCGTCATTCTCCCATGTTCGTTACGAGTATTGTTTTCCCTTGATTAAGTTGTATGTCAGTCTTCCTTTCTTTTACTGTTACTGCTTACGCATCCTTTCTCCTGTTGCTGCGAGTAGAGTGTTGGCCGCGCAGCGGCCGCGTGCGATCATGTGCTTTCCTTGGGCGCGGCGATCGAGTCATAATGTTAGATGGAGGAACTGTGTCAGTCTTGCGGGCAAGCTGTGATTCCACAGAGGGAAGGAAAAGTATAAAGGAAGGGCGCGGTAGCTAGTCTGGAGATTCTTCTCCACGCAATCTATTATCCCGAACCACCCCCCCCATTTTCGACCACGAACTTTCT
>Ga0307508_10002403_pt1 | contig 19789 bp, 17 predicted proteins | sample 9_EM_MG_FD_203089 | JGI IMG/M metagenome (GOLD analysis project Ga0307508, IMG submission 203089) | Populus trichocarpa ectomycorrhiza microbial communities from riparian zone in the Pacific Northwest, United States - 9_EM | ecosystem: Host-associated > Plants > Roots > Unclassified | place...
CTACCCCCCCCCCCCCCCCCCCCCCCCCTACCGGCAAAAGGGAAAGTAATGCAGGGGAGGATTCCGAAAGACCCTCCGTCCTTCTAGCTCTCGTCCCGCTGCCTCCTCTCTTCCTCCCTTTCCTGAGGTGTTGGAGTAGGAGCTCAGAGAGCGAGACTCGGACGCGTCTTCCTCTTCTGGCTTCAGCACCCTTCGCCCCACCCAGCTCAATCCGTGCTTCCAGCAAACTGCGTAGCCGGCTGCTCCGTTTTCCAGTCGCGGCCCGTCCGTGAACATGGTGAGGCCGGGCCGGGCCTTGGGCGCTCCGCTTCCGCTTTCGCTTCCGCTTCGTCTTCCACTAGCGTGGTAGTATCAAGGGATTCCGGGTACCTAACAGAATAACGGGTTCCATCCGGCCAGAGTACAGGTGGGGGCAGGCGGGATGGTCGGTGGATATGAATGCTCCTGTAGTGCAGCTGGGGCGTTGTCTGGCTTTCGGTCCATCTACTTCATGCTGTCCAGCGTAACGGGCTGGCTTTCCTAATATATATATATAGCGCATGTTCCAATCTGAATGTATGTAAGGTAAGCCCGTTGGATATGTACTTAGATAATCAACAGCCGTACCCACTCAACCTCGCCTTCCCTACGTCACTCCTCCACTGTTGAGATACGGCCAGTCCCCCAATATCGTACGAGTAGAGCAGAGTGTTCCCTCGTTGCAGTTAAAAGATTATTTAACATTCTACCCGCTATACACACTCAGGCTGCAGTCCCCAATCCCTTCAAAATCCCCCTCCAAGGTGGCCAACCTCAAAAGTAGAGATACCTATCCGTACATAAGAAGCCCTACTCCAGTTGATTACAAACTTATCCCATTCCTCCCCCATACTCCAAATCACCCCCCTCACGCTATCAACGATCTAAACTGAACCGCAAACTAGTTAACTCACAGCTTCAAACTCGACTTTTCATAATGCCCCGCAACCGCAACACCAAAGCAATCCCAGTAAGTTAGAAAGCAAGAGACGGGATAAGCATTGAAGAAATAACATGAGAAAAATTGAGTGGAGCGAGTGTGATACTTCTTGGGTCGTCGAACCCAGAAACCATGCGATAAACAATGCAAGCGGGAAAGGAAGAAAGGAAAAACACCACAAAAACTCCCGCAAGCAAAAATCCATTCAGGCCAAAACAGCAAAATGCGGACAAAAGGAAATTGGAACCTCTAGGAGATAAAAGCAATACAAGCAACTCCGGAAATGACATGGAATTTTTTTCATTGCGGTCTATAAGCCGGCAAATCCTCAGCGCAAAAATTCTCCAATTCGCGCTCAACACCCCACTTCGTGGTGTGTCCACGCTTGATTCGTTCCTCCTCGAGAGATCTTTGTATCTCGGCCATGATTTTGCTCACGATAGCCTGCTCCAGAATTGTCCCTTGGGTTCCCGGTGGCATCCGGAACTTTAGTGGCGCTTGGCGGTTGCGCCATGTCGCATCGCGTGCACGGAGCGTCTCCTTTTCTTTCTCCGCCGACGCGGTGGGCGCCGGTGGCGCTGCACGCGTTGTTGTGGGGGCAACGGGGGTGCATACGCGTGGAGGGGGGTATACGATATCGACGGTGGCGATCGACTCCGTCGGGGACACGGGCAATTGTAACGAGATGGGCACGGTGGGTATGTTGGGGCGGAGAAGAGGACGGAGGGGAATCGTCGGTTTCGAGTCCGAGTCGTAATCAATGGAATCCTCGCGGACGCGGCGGAAGGGGGCCGGCGGACGCTCGCAGTAGCCTTCCTCGATGGCACATTCGCTCGAGGCGGCAGACGTGTCGGGCGTGCTTTCGGAGGACGTCTCGGGGGTCTCGGTCCGTGCATCGCCCTTCTCCTTCTTCTTCCGCAGATCCACGACCCGGTGCTTCTTCCTCCGTCGGCCCGGAGCGCCCGCCGGTGCGATGTGCCTGCTCGAGTGCGGCGAGGCGAGGCTCGGGCGCAGGGGCGATCCATTGCTGAAGATGCTCTGCGTCTCGATGGCCTCACCGGTCTCCGAGAAATCGTACGTGCGAGAGACGTTGATAGCCGGGGTGGTCGGGGCATCCAGCGCACCGGGACGGTCCCAAATGGTAACGTTGTGATTCGTTCCCGATGCCCAGGCCCTGAAGACGACATCGCTGATCGACGGCGTCTCCAGCGACAGCGTCTTCTGCGAGTCCACCAGTGATGCCAGCCGAAGCAGGTTCTTCTGCGAGAACATGGTCGGCGGCGCGTCGGAACCATCGGCAGGGGTTAGGAGCGGGTTGATGAATTGATCCTCCGCATCATCCTCCTCCCCGCCCGATGACGATGTATGGCGCAGGGGATTCGAAGGGCCCGTGGCCTCCTCATCCAGTGAGGCCGCATACTCCGGATTCCACAGCCTCAGCGAAAGCCGATGCACGGCGACGGGTAGGTCCTCCTGGAATATGCGCCGGACCTGTCTCTCAATCTCCTTCTGCAGGTAATCGGCGATGAACGGGATCGAGTCGAACGTGGAGGACACCTTCAGGGATTCGAGGGGGTCATTTCGGAACACCAAGGTGATACCCTTGGCTTTCGAGAAAACGAGGATAACGAAACCCGACAGCTTGAAACTACTCAGAGTGATCTGGACCGGAATCGTCAGGGGCGAGCTAGCGGCAACCGGGTCGGGCGAAGTGAACGACGGAGTCGTGGAAAGGTAGGTGTTTAACGGATTTGCCTTGTTTGTCCAGGTCAGCACACCCAGCCACACGCACCCGATCTGGGGAAAACGACGAACCTGGACTTTCGTGCGCAGAGTCAAACACGCATCCCCATCGTAGCTCATGCGGAATATTCCCCTGAACCGATCCTCCGCGATGTCGCCAATCTCCAGGATCTCGAGGTCGGGAGCGGCGGCGCCGAGGTTCAAGTCGTCCACGAGGATATCGTCGACTATGATTGGCGGCTTCTCCGATTTGTTTAGCGCGGCGGTGAGAAGAGATTTCGCGTGGTCGTAGAAGGCCGAGGATGAAGTGGAGGTTGTTGACAGCGGCGACCAGTTGAAGTTGAAAGCCATTCTTTTTAACGGGTCATCGGAGGAGGTGCGGTTTTTTTTCTCCGCGTGGGAGTGGGAATCAGTCGAGTTTCGATTTTCCGCCGGGTTCGCTTCAGCTTGGTGGATCGGTTTCGGTGTCACCGGTGATAAGGAAGGAAGCGACGGGCGATGGAGATGTGCCTTTCTTCTTCTTCGACCACGAAAATAGTAAGGGAAGAGGATTGTGAAAAGCGAGTGAGGTGTAGGAGTTGAGAGGAAGAGGAGAGGGAGGGGGAGTGTGGGGCGTCGTGTATGGGAATGGATCTATAGATGGTAAAGCACGGAGGGTGGGAGTTAAGTCTGACGACGGTGGTAAGGGTAGTGGGTAAGGGTTGTGTCTCCGAGCCGGCCCCCGGCGGTGGGTGACGAGGTAACGTGGGACGAGAGTTAAAAACCATGCACCAATCACACGAGGCCAGTGCGAGCTTGGCTGACTAAGCGGGAGCAGCAATGGCAGTGCACATGTCTTATGTATCGGCATCGTTTCGAGCATGGGAGAACGACTGCAACGCGAGCGGGGGACAGGACCCGCGAGCGATCCCTCCGGCCGGCAAGCGGTCGTGCGAGTCCCCAGGCTGGAGATAGAGTAGCTGCTTCACAGTCCCATCCCACTCTGCGCCCTGCCAGTTACCCTCCCCTCGAAACATCCATAGCTACCCCGCATGCAGCCTGCAGTTGCAGGAACCGCAATCCGCAGATCCCGTGTGCTCTGCATTTTCCATGTTGCTCTCGCATATCTAAGCATTTCCGCACCTCTGTATCTCTCACGTTCAGCCTGCCACACCGTCTCGGTTTCCGACGAACCACAGCCTCTCCATCCGGCTGGCCATCCTCATGTTTTTCTAGCCTTCCCTCCGACATCTCCTAGTTATGCATTCCCTTCCATCCGATCTCAGACACACATCCACGAATCAGCAATAGCTTCCAGAAAGGAAGAAAAAATGAAAAGAACCAACGAGAGGACCAACGAGAGGACCAACGAGAGGACCAACGAGAGGACCAACGGAGAACCAACGATATAAGAACAGAATAAGAAACTGCCAACGGAGGGGGTTTGCGGGATCAACGGACGGCAGAAAAAAAGAAATCACTAATAATCGACTCGAATCCTGCATTCCCTGTATATGTAGCCACCAGCTATTTAGCAAAAAAAAAAAAAAAAAAAAAAAATAAACACCCCCGCGCTAGTAGATTGTCAGTGCCAGCACTTACTCCTGAGCAGCCAGCCAATCTAGAGTACGTACTCACCACCAAGCCGCCAACCAGCAACCCGCGATCTGAACTTGAATCCGGGTCTACTCTGCATCTGGCGCTCGCCGCAGCAGCTCTCTCGAGTAGGATAACCGCCCAGACTATCAACTACGATCCGGCGGCGGTCGTCCGTAAACCCGAGTTTATTTCGCATTCGCATTTGCATGTCGGCAGGTATGTATGTGTGTAGATAAAGCAGAGGGGAGTGGGGTGGAGTGGAGTGTCTATCGTCACCCGCCGCGTGTACTGTTTCTTGAACAGACACTGCTGGTTCGCTGGCTCCGCTGGCTCGCTGGCAGGTGATCTCCCTGATGGCAATTCCACCTGGCAAATGTGCCACTCGTTGAATCGGCGGCCGGGCGAGTTGGTGATCGTCTCGTGCAGCCTCTGTGTAGGGTCTAGCGAACGAGATGGAGGGTATGAAAGTTGGATGCTCTGTTTTCGCTCCGCACGACCGCAAGACGAAACGCGGAAACACGTTACTAGCGTGGGCAAGGTGGGCGTGGAAAGACCGACCGCAAATCACTGACTCGACCGCATACATATCACTTACTCAACGCGCACATTGGAAACCCGACGGTCCGGTTGGCTCGGAGTGGTTGGGTGCCCCCGAGACGAAATGCCAAGTATATACCGCAACTGTCTGTCCGGTGGGGTGTTTGCAGCTTGTGCACGGGCAGAGTGGCATTGAGTGCTCTGGAGCTCAGAGTTTGCTTCGAGACCGAAGCTTGCGGGGTGGCGCTACTTCCTCGGTCGGCGCAGTTCGAGTGCAGTGGTGCAAGTATATATATGTACCTAGTTACTGGACAGCGCGCAATCACATGTCAGCGCCCTGCCCCCCCGCGCCCCGCGATCCGATAGATTGTCCCCTCTCCCCCCAGATAAGTCCATGTACATACAGACTCTAAATTGCTGACCGCGCCCGCTACATAGCTGTGCAATTAGCATGCCGCAAAGAGTGCGTTGGCAGCAAGCTGCAAGTACGGTCCAGAATGGGCAAGATCGCATGCGACGGCCTTCGTGGGGGAGGCGGGTGCGAAGTGGCTTATCGATACCTACCCGCTAGTTCTCTGTATCTATATCCAGATATATCTATGTATGTACTCTATGTATGTATGTACATGTTCTTAGTTGCAAGTGGCCGTTGACAGGCTGTAGCTAGCACCACGTAGTCGGTGGGCTTGACGGATCGATGGCAGCAGGGTGTATCTATGCAGCCCGGTGATGATGAGTCATTGATCGCATGGGGGTAATGCAGTCAGGTGCCGATCGTTGGTGATGGACGATGAACGTGAATGCGTGCTTTTTCTGTTGGCTGTATCGTGGATTGCGCAGCTGCGACCACATAGCTGGATCATGGAAATACGCACTATTCACCCCCCTCCGTCGCCTCCGCCTTAACGAAAGGGTGGACGAAATGAATGAAAAAAAGAAGGACATGAAGGCGCATTCTCTCTCTCTCGTGCAGTCAATCCGGAAGCTTCCCTCTCCTCTACCATCTCCTCGTCCTTCGCCGGCAGGAACACCAGTCTCCGTCTCCTTCATCTCACCTTCCTCCCACCTTCCTCCAACCCGCCCAGGAGTTTGCCAAACATCCGACGTGGTTGCGAGGAAGTCTGATGTTGCGGTCCCAGATGCTGAAGCGCTCCGTTACCTGTGCGGCTGGTCTTCTCTCGTCTTCCGCTGTTGCTACCACTGGCGCTTGGCATCAGCCGTTGCCGCCGACAGAAGCGCGATGCGACCCTCTTGCTGGCTCTGCGCAGACACCAGGCTCGGCCGCGTCTGTGCTTTTTTGCCGGCTGGTCCTGCTGACTGCCCATTTCATTGGCTTTCCACTTGGCCTCGCGTTTTGATGCGGGCGCGAGATTTCGCACGAGTGATCGCTGAGGAGCGCTCTGCCGGAGACTGGACTCGCGCCCACGATCCGACGACCGCTCGGCATTGCAGTGCGTGCAGGCTGATGCGTATCATAGAGCACTTATGCAATTAAACGAAGGTATCATTCTTGTGTCCCTCCCTTATGTCCTACAACGGGGATAGGCCAGGCGGGGGGAGCCAATCCGGGCCGCCTGTACACTAATCAAGGGCAGGGCGGACGGTGGACAGGAAAGGCTTGTACTAGTACATAATATCGCCATGATTATTGATAAAGCCACATCAAAAACTAAGGTAACATAGGCAGGTGCATATGTATCCGCCATTGCCCGAACTTCCATCCACAGTCGCTGCTGCAACGAACGGTTCCTACTAATCGTGATTATGTAGTAGAGGTGACACTCGCACAGTCAACAAGATACGGCGCGAGCTCCACTACTGGTTGCAGAAATGTCTATCCGTTGCTTCTCCCCGGCGAGCAGCAGCAGAGCGCAGCGAGCCGAACAAACCTGAAAGATGAAGGGTGCATATGCCAAGCGTATTTCGCAACATATGTACGCTCCCTAACGCGCATAGGTATTTCCGCCCAGGCCTCTGAACTAGATAGTCGTCGCGACGCCACACCTACTACTACTACTACTACTAGTAGTAGTAGAAGTTCCAGCCGGTATGGTCACTGCCGCCACATACCGTGCACTTCTTTCGATTCTGGACAAATTTGTTTTTACGAGACCTGGCGTGGCGACAGCGGAGACACTAGAGACGAGGCGAGTGCCGACCGGGTTGGGAGAAATTCCGCTGGGGTCGGAAGGACTTCACATGTTGCGGTACGTCGCCGCCGGAAAGGGCAGAGTGGCCACGGCCCGCGGCCATATGGGATCATGACTAGTGGCCATATGGGATCATGACTATCTCACTACCCGTATAAACGCGAAGCCGCACGTAGGACGGCGATGCCAGACAGGAATAACTAACACGATGGTGGGTGGCGTAGGTGACATACATTGATTCCTATGGAGTTTCGACACGCACTGAAAAACAAATATTCCCCCCTGGCAGCGGCCGACTATCTACCCATCCCACCAAGGCTGATCCACGCATGCCTTGTAGCCCTTGGCCCCATGCATCTGCGGTGACGGCAGTCCTTCCGGGGGATGACTGTTTGGTGGCGAGCGTTTCAGGCAGGTTTCTCGATATTCCGTTCGATCCGGCCAGGGGCGAGCACAGAGACGCACCGGAAATCGAACAGCATGCGGTTTGCAACGAGAGCGCACATAAGCGTCCACGGCGCATCTACACCAATCATGTTTGATTTATAGCCAGGAGAAAAAAGATGAAACCCATGAAACCACCCCATCATAATCCATACGTCAATCGATTCTACAGCAAAGCCCAGTGCGCGTACTACCCGGAGCCGCTGAATGCGAGTATAATTAAAAAAAAAAGGCTCCCGGGACCGCGGAGGAAAATGAGACGGATTCGACTATCTCCAACCTAGTGAATGCCAACTCGCGGTGTGGAGGTCGGTGGCTAGCAAGGTTCCCGATCCTGGTTGTGGCTCACTCTGGAGTACCGGCGCCAACAAATTTTCAAATCCCTTCAGTTTGGCAACGTCTAGTGGGGTACGGCCGTCGTTATTCTTTGCTTCGACATCGGCACCGTGTTGCAGCAATAGAGTAGAAGCCTCCACCTGCCCACCATATGCGGAGCGATGTAGTGGTGTCCAGCCCTTGTAGTCTTTCCCGTGCAAGTCTGCGCCGCGTTCCAGCAGTAGCATCGCAACCTCAACCTTTCCGCTGGATGCGGCACTATGTAGTGGTGTTCTGCCGTCATTTGCTTTCGTGTGCAAGTCGGCGCCGAGTTCCAGCAATAGCGTCAAAGCCTCCACCTTTCCGCCGGATGCGGCACTATGTAATGGTGTCCTGCCGTCATTTGTCTTCATGTGTAGGTCGGCGCCGAGTTCCAGCAATAGCGCCAGAGCGTCAACCTTTCCGCCGGATGCGGCACTGTGTAGTGGTGTCCCACCGACCTTGTCTTTCCCGTGCAAGTCGGCGCCGAGTTCCAGCAATAGCGTCAAGGCCTCCATCTTTCCGGAGAGTGTCGCAAGGTGGAGTGGTGTTCGGCCACCATCGTCTTTCGCGTGTAAGTCAGCACCATGTTCCAGTAATAGTGTCAAAGCCTCGACCTTTCCGCCGGATGCGGCACTGTGCAGTGGTGTCCAGTGGTCATTGTCTTTCGCGTGTAAGTCGGCGCCGTGCTCCAACAACAGCGTCAAAGCCTCCACCATTCCGGCGTGTGCGGCAAGGTGCAGTGGTGTCCGGTCGCCATTGGCTTTCCCGTGCACGTCGGCGCCGTGTTCCAACAACAGCGCCAAAGCCTCCACCACTCCAGCGTGTGCGGCAAGGTGCAGTGGTGTCCAGCCACCATCGTCTTTCCCGTGCAAGTCGGCGCCACGTTCCAGCAATAGCCTCAAAGTCTCTACCTTCTGGACGGATACGGCAAGGTGCAGTGGTGTCCAGTGGTCATTGTCTTTCGCCTGTAGGTCGGCGCCGTGCTCCAGCAAAAGCCTCAAAGCCTCCTCCATTCCGCCGTGTGCGGCAAGGTGTAGTGGTGTCCGGCCGTCCCTGCCTCTCGTGTGCAAGTCGGCGCCGTGTTTCAGCAACAGCGCCAACGCCTCCACCTTGCCGCCATCTGCGGCACTGTGTAGTGGTGTCCAGGTGTCATTGTCTTTCGCGTGTAAGTCGGCGCCGTGTTGCAGCAATAGTGTCAAAGCCTTCACCTTGCCGGCACGTGCGGCAATGTGTAGTGCTGTCCGGCCGTCATTTCCTTTCATATGCTTGTCGGCGCCGTATTCCAGCAAAAGCCTCAAAGCCTTATCCATTCCGGCATGTGCGGCAAGGTGTAGTGGTGTCCAGCTGCCATCGTCTTTCGCGTGCAAGTCGGCGCCACGTTCGAGCAATAGCCTCAAAATCTCCACCTGCCCGTCAGATGCGGCAAGATGTAGTGGCGTCCAGTGGTCATTGTCTTTCGCGTGCAAGTCGGCTCCGTGTTCCAGCAATAGCGTCAAAGCCTCCACCTTTCCGGCGTATGTGGCAAGGTGTAGTGGCGTCCGGCCGCCATTGACTTTCGCGTGCAAGTTGGCACCGTGTTCCAGCAATAGCGTCTGAGCCTCCACCTTTCCGGCGTATGTGGCACTGTGTAGTGGTGTCCAGAGGTCATTGTCTTTCGCGTGCAAGTCCGCACCGTGTTCCAGCAAAAGGGTCAATGCCTTCACCTTTCCGCTAGATGCTGCGTGGTGTAGCGCCGTCCGACCGATATCGTCCTTGCTGTACAGTTGCGTAGGGCATGTATCCTGCAATGCTGCGATTGTTTGGATGTCGCCTTCAGCAGCCGCGCGGTGTAGTCGCGAGATTTGCTCCGAGGCCGGGAGGTTGCGCAATAGTGCAGCTCTAATCGTCGCAACGCGACCCTCCCGGAGCGAGCGGAAGTTAAGTGCCGACAAAGGCCGCATAGGACCCTTTCCATTACCCGGCTGGCGCAGACTCGGTGCATCCGCGTACATATCTCCGTTGGACAGCTCAACTTTGTAGACGGGAAGGCGAACGACCGAGAGATTTGATAACTGCGCCAGGCTGACTCCGCTAATTTGCTGTGAGTTTGGAGTATCGTCGGAGTTTAGGGAGTACACCGATTCGGATCTGGTCGCACGGGCGTATACACGGGTAGCAACGAGAACTCGTTCGAAGGAGATCAGACGTGAAACGAACGTCCGACTCGATGATGTTGTCAATAGAGATGAACCATCGCCATCAGCCGCACGTCGCAACGAGGGACGTATGCTGTAAATGGTCGTCGAGGAGCTGGCGCCGGCACTGACATGGTGGGACACTTGGGCAGTACTTTGACGTATCGTCGGCGTGGGGTCTTCGTGCCCAACGGAGTTCGATTCAAATGACTCCATCCGCCGGCTCATGTCCGGATCCGATCTCATTTCTGCCACAATTGACCTTAATTGTTCACGTTCGTTTCTCGCTTCGGTCGAGTTTACACTAGACTTTCGTATCAGCGGCGCCGGTAACCTTTCCAAGCAGCGGCGATAAGGGGTCGCGGTGAACTGACAGCGTAAGCAACACGTTGATTGACGTTTTGTGGCTTTGCAGATCGGCCAATGCTTTCGTGAGGTCCGGTTCCTTCGCAGCCCAGCGCGCTCGATCCCAAAGGTTCAGCGGAGGCCCATTCGGTTCGTCGGTGCTGAAGCCTTTCAGTAGGGCCTCCAGCTCGGAGAAGGAGCAGAGGCAGCCGGTGACGATGATGACGAGGTCGTCTACGAGGATGTCAGAGGAGGTGTTAGCGTGGCGGCGATTATCCGAATCGGTTATGAAGGTATCGAGGTGCCGAAAAATGACCGTCATTGCGCGAACCTCCGTAAGAAGACGGCGAACGACGGATGGCGCGTCTTTGATAGCGGATAGAAAGCGAGCGATCTTGATTGCGGCATGTGAGAGTCCAACCACTGCGGTTCCGATCGCAAGGCTTTCCATTTTCGTGATGGTTAATGATGGTTGCTGCGCAAGGCTGTGAGAACGATTTTCTGTTCCGATAATGCGGAGCCTCAACCCCGCACCATGTAGACCTATTAGCGACCGATTGGCGGCACCTCCAACACAGCCACGGTGTGCAGCACCGACATTTATTTTGCGCGCCCGCCACAGTTCCCTTTTGCTACATGCGTGAGTACGCGGCAAGTGGGGTGAAACTCATTTTTTTTTTGCACTCGGCGACGATAACTGCAAGTCGGACATGATATTCCTGGGAAGTGTTACCGTGCCTGTGGCGCAGGTTATCACGTGGTTGCCGGTGGCTGGCGTCTTGGCGAGTAGGACGGTTGGCGGTGGTAAGGTTGCGAGTCTTCGGCAAAGTAGAATTGGGGGAAATTTCATTCACTTGTTACTAGCACGTGACATATTACGTAGTAATACTAGTGCCGCCCGTCCAGCAGCTAGGACGGGGGCGGATTGTGCAATGCTATGCTCCCAGACGCCGTGAAGCACATTCCTACGCTAAGTAGAGTAGGTAGTGTATGCAAACGCAGTGCAGTTAGGGTTCTCTTCTGCTTTGGAAATTCCAAAAGTACTGGTATCGTGGTGATATCATGAATTTCCTGAGCTATTCTATCTCCCGGCTGCGTGGCGGTGAATCATGAAATATTATTCGGAGAAAGTGGGGTGTACTGGAGCAAATCCAAAATCCCGGGAGAGCCCACAAAAAAAAAACAGGGCAAATAGCTGTTTTTTTTTTGTCCCAATACTTCTTCAAGAAAAAAAGTAGCGATAAGGAGTGATATCTCGTGAAGCCAACCACGCGCGCCGTGAGAACACCATGTATACCATACCTACTTATATAATGGTTATTCAACCCTGTGGCTACAAAAATATACATGTGGTTGCCTGCAGTTAGGTCCACAGTGTCCGGTTTTATTACACACTGAACATCTAGGAGGGTCTCCGGCACAACAACAGCGGGAAGGTTATTGTCTGGATGAGTGATGCGGTGGTTCGCGCGCTATGTCATGAGCTATCACTCGATTATGCTATTTTTTTCCTTGGGGTTTGGGACGAATAAAATTTTGTATCGCCATGATTCTAGATAGACTGTAGGTTGTAGGATTAGTGAATAGATTTATATATATATAAAAAAGAAGAATAAAAAAGCGCGAATAAAAAATCGTTGGGCGATTGAACAACAACACTAAAATTGGGGCATCGGAACAGTACACTAGCACTAAGAACACGGGGCACCAGAAAAGTACACTAGATACTTAAAGAAACATGGGGCATCGGTATCACATTTGAATTTGGGGTATCAAGACAACAGTAGAAATTGGGGGTAGATATCAGGACAACGCAGAACTTGGGGCATTAGGACAACACTAAGAACTTGGGGGCAGGTAGAGAGTATGGGGGGGGGGGTAAAAATCAAACGACAAAAATGGTTGGACATATAATCGATGCCGGAGGGGACCAGATCGATCGAGACTGCGAGGCAAAAGGAGAGGAAGAGGCCGAGGAGACCCGCGGGTTCCCCACCCCTCCCATTCCCTGTCGAAGACTTGAACTCCAATGGACGATGCCTCAGGGAGCACCCATCCGCATGGCTCCGATCGGGTACGGGTTATATGTAGCAGCCGCCGTTTCTACAAACCGCTCGCGGGACCACCTGCAAGCGAGGTCTTCGAGCGAGCCCTCTGTAGGGTCCGGGATGGACTGGTAGGTGCAGCCAGCATAGTACCTAAACCTCTGCAGCCTCTCTCTCGTGGCGATGGCGGTGCCGATCGAGGCCATGCGGAGGAGCGCGGAGAACGTGGTGCGTCCCTGCTCGGGGACGAGTTGCAGGCCCTCGATTTGCTCGGCGGCGCCCCTCGACTGGTTCCGGAGTTGGTCCATCAGCAGGCCGACGCCGATGGTGTTTGGCAGGTTCCACACTCGCAGGCACCGCGTGGCGCCCTCCTCGCGGATCCTGCGGACAATCGCGGCGGGGACCGGCCGGTGTCCGCCCTTCGAAGCCGGGATCTCGTCGACGGTGCTGACGGCGCGGTTGGCACCGGCCCAGTAGACGCCGCCCTGTGCCCTGCAGAACTGGATATAGTTCGCCGCCTCCTCGACGGAGATGAAGTACACATGGGCAACGGGGGTTCCCACGCGGAAGCTGATGCGCTCCACGGCACCGCCCCGGATATTGGCGCAGATGGATGCGAGAGTGGCGGTGGGCGGGATGCGCTGGGGAGCCAAAGTCAGCACGGAACAATCCCAACAATGTAGGGGTCGAAGCGGTCACTCACCCGGAGGATCACTCCACGTGCCCACGGCAAATCTAGCCCGTCGGACGCGACGCTGGGACTCCGGTTGAGAGCAGTGGTCAGCATCAAAAGATACTCCGCGTAGTTAGTCCGCAGCCGCGGATACATTCCCTGCATGACACCTCCGGGAAGAGCCCCGCCTTGGTAGGGAAGAACCGGTGGGGGGTAGGTCTGCTGCGTGAGGAGGCCCGGCTGAATGAAGCGAGGGAACATATTCGGCGCGTACGATCCAGAAAGCAAGGAGGCTGTCTGCATAGGAACCACTGGGTGGCTCACCTCGGGTCTGTCGGCCGGAATGCGCTGAAGGTCAGTGTGGTCTCTCCACTCACCGTTCTCCGCATGTGGGGGGAGGCCCATCTGCATGGGAACGACTGGGTGACTCCCCTCGTGTCTGTCGGTCTGAATGCGCTGAAGATCAGTGTGGTCTCTCCACTCACCGCTCTCCGCATGTGGGGGGAGGCCCATCTGGCCTGAGCCGCCAGCCCTACGCCCATCGCGAGTCCCGGGGGCAGGGCCCTGGCATCCGCCGCGGGCGTCGTGTGTCTGCTCGGGGGTTTCGGGCTGCGGCTCAGGCGAGGTCGGCCTCTCACGCGCAGCAATTGGTGAACTGGAGTCTGACCCGTGGCCGCTGACCGCCGGGGATCCTTTGCCCTCCCCGTCGGAATGGGCCGCATCTCGTCCGGCGTCGGCAGGAAGAGCCGAGGCGCCGGAGAGAGAGCCCTTCCGTCTTTCCAGGAAGTGGCGTAAGATGTGGCTAACGTCGGCAGCCGTGCAGCCGTCAAGAGCAGTCTTCTTGGATTCCTCGGTGAGGTTGTCCATGCACCGGTGCCACGGACAAGTCTGCAGCGAGCAACTCTGAGACTGGTTACTGCCATCATCCATTGGAGGCGTTGCTTCTGGTTGGAGACCTGATTTCTCCATCTTGAAAAGGATTTAGGCAAGCGGATGGTGGATAGACGTAGAGGACAGGTGGAAGAGAGGTTTCGAGGCGGAGAGTGTTGGGGATAAGGAGTGCGGGGGGGTTGAGGTGTGAACAGGAAGAAGGGCAGTGTGAGTATGTATTTGGCTTGCCTTCAGTTCAAGTGTTTGAAGCTTCCTAGTCTCTGTTAGGGCTTTAGAGCGTGCGGGGGTGCCCTGTTCCGCGCCGCGGGCATGAGATGTTGTGAGATATCACTCGGACGGCTAGTCATGAGGAAGGGGACCGGTCCGTCCCAAGTTTCCCACACCCCTCGGACATTGACGCATTTCTCACCCACCATCGCCGTCTTTTTCTGTTTTTGGTTTCTCCATCGATTGTGCGTAGACTCACCGAATGCATTTCCACCCTCATGCCTGCGTGTAGTCTACGTAGCGATCGTGTCCTTACCGCAGCTGGGACATTGCCAACGACTCTATTGGTTATCCAGCGATCGGCTTTCGGCAAGGTTTTTTTTTTTCGGGTTGCTTTTCTTTCTATTGCCGGACCACTCACCTTGGCCTTCCTGCTCCAGAGATGCTCCGCGTGCCTCCGGACTCGGACTGCACCGCCAAGTGGTCCGTCGTCTCGGGGAACGATCCGGAGGCCGAGAGATATATGCAGCCTCTGTCACCGGCAGTGGCTCGGCTTGGTTCCCCGCTGGCTGTCGACCGGCGACAACCAGTTGGAGTTCGCTTTGATGCGGGTTTGCTGACACGGACGCCCTGGATCGCTGCGCGGCCGGACGATCAGGAGTTCTCCGGGCGGAGCGCTGCGCCACCGGCGTTGGCTCCCGCCATCGACGGAGAGGCCGACAGCCGGTTTCACCTGCATGCACGATGCTGCAGCGATGCCCCCAGGTGCGTGTGACACGGGGGCCGACCAATGGCCACGTCCGGACCGACGGCCCACCGTGCGACTCGTCCGGCGGCAGGGAATGGCCGTGGATGCGCCTTCAGCTGTGTGCGCCACAGGCCCCGAGTGGTGTACAAAACCCCCTCCTTCCGCCTTCGCCCCGAGTGGGGGTTTTTTCTCCCCCTGATTCCCGGGACTGGACTCAAAACCATGGCCAGGCCTTCGGTACGACAGGGCGTCAGCGTCCGCGTCGCCGTCGCCGAGCGCGACTCGATAGTCCACGATCCCCGGGTTGCGGCGTTTCGCAGCGGCAGTCGGAGGTGCTCACTTCGTACGACATCCTGCGGGGGGGGGGACCGGAACACCACCGTCGTGCCAGGTCAGCTGCGCCACCCTCCTCGTCCGCCGGCCCAGCGGCGCTGGCTCCCCCCCCTTCTTCCCCCGCACCGGGCTCTCCGAGGTCGACGCGTGCATAGAGGGTGCGGCGGCGGTGGATATCGCAGAAGCGGGAGGACGTCGCCACCACCACCACGCCGGCCGGAGTCAGGGTCGTGCCGCGGGGAGTGCTGGTGCCGGCGGGAGAACACCGTCGAGCTCGAGTCGCGGCCGGAGGGGGAGAAGACAACCAGGCAGGCGGCCGCAGCTGTGGTTCTTGCGCTCGCCGATCCTCATCATCGGCTACCACGAGCTACGGCGAAGGCAGCATCGTCGAGATCGAGAAAGGCGACGTCGAGAAGACCGGCTGGCTCGAGCGGTGGGGGGCCAACGAACGCCGGGAAGCTGCGGGAGCTGGCGGTACGGTGGGCCTTGCTGTTCCGAATCTGGATATTCCGCCGACCTGCTTCGTTATGCGCGCCCCTCCGGCAACGCGATCTGTGCTCGTTCAGGCCCCCCCCTCCCCCCCATCAGCTTTGCGTGGAAGCGGGGCGGGACGAAAAGACCAGTCGGAAACGTGCGAGCGACAGCCTCGCCTCTCGACGACTCCTCTCGTCATGCTGCTCTATTCACTACCCTGCTGTCGAGTGCTTGCGAGCTACTAGTCATCTAGATCGTGACAACAAACACACGTCGACTCCTGCCCACTGTTCGTCCTCGACCTCGGTCAGTCTGCAGGAGAACGCACATCCGATGGTGATGATGATTCATTGGTCGCATGCGACCCTATTGGATCATGGCGATATTATATACGGTCCTGTCCAGTTCGCCGTCCTCCACGGCCTCTCACAGTCTGCAGAACGTGCATCCCCCCGCTCCGCGAGAAGATCCGAGTGACAGACAGTGCGGGACTGACAACCGGCAGCCCTCTTCCCGCCTTCGCGTCCCTGACTATCCCCAGGCAATGATCTCGGGGGGGGGGCGTGTCACCACCACCCAGTATCCGCCACCCAGTACCCACCACAGCTCCCCAGTGCACGTGGATAGACCGTGTAGACCCGTCGAACCATGCGCGGAATCGGAGCAAAGCACGTATGTAAATGCCAGTTAGCACGTAAGTACATAGTTAGCACCGTAGCCATCGGGACGCGGCATTGACGGTGACTAAGCGCCGCCCCGGGTGCCCCCCCCCCCGTCGGGCGCGGCTGTGTTTCGTCCGGCGGAAACGCCCACGACGTGTCGAGACTGAACCGGTGATCGCCAAAACCTACCCCGGAACCCCGCGTCTCCATTTCTCCAGGCGCGCTCTCAGAATTTCCCACCGGGCCCCTGGCTGTCTTGGACCCGCCCGCTCGTCCGTCTCCGCACGCCCGCCGCCTAGATATATAGCCCGCGTGGCAGCCCGCGTCACTGCGTACTATGTACTCTACATATGTAGTTGCTACAGAGAGCTAGATACTACATAAGAATGCATTAGGGTGGTTAGCCCCCCCCCCCCCCTGCCGCATCGTCATCGCCAATCCAGGTTTAGATATCCGTCCGTCTACTTTTAACTAGTACATACTCGTCTTCGCTTCCTCCTAAGCCTGGACGGGCATATGTATGGTATGTAGATCACCGCTTTGGAAATCCCAGATTCGCCCCCGTCACATTTATGTCTCTTCCGCAGTTCTGATATCCGCCTCCACGAGCGGATGCATGTATATCAACGTCGCATCGCTGTCCTCTTTGCTTTTGTGCGCATCGCTGTAGAGATCGCCGTAGATGAATGACATCAATTCCGTACCCATCCGTCTATCGATCTCTAGCCCCTCTACAAGTGCGAGCTCATACCCACCGCACCCAGCCTATACACAGCTCCTCTGATCGCCATATCATGGCATCATCACCGTCACTATCAACCTCATAAAAGTTTCCCTTATGTACAGAAAACGCGCGGCAATCGTCCACCACCATCTCCCCCATCTCACACACGCAGACCCCAGTCGTTTACACAGACGAAGCAAGCAAGAAACACAGAAGAGAAAGTCCAGATAGAAAGCAAATATCAAAACACCAAACCAATGCAAAATAACAAACAGTGATAGTCCACACGGAATAGGAAGAAAAACAATAGTCAACAATTCACGGACCCCACGCACCATCATCTCCGTCCGCTAGCCTCCATCTCCTCCTCCACCGCCAGGCGAGCGCTAAGGCTCCAGGTAGCATTCCTCAGGTTCGCGCTGGGACTGACAAAGCTGCTCGCGCGACCGTGGACACTGAAGCTCTCCGGATCCAGCCCCGTGCGGCCATCAACACCGCCGACGATGCTCTCGCTCGGGTCCTCGCCATCCATCAAGGCCTGCTGCGCTAGCTCCTGTGCGAACCGTGTGCGATATGGAGATATCAAGCCACCGGCCATGCTGGCCGAAGGGAAACGGGCCGTCTTCCTGTAGGAGTCGACCTCCGAGCTACCGTGCAGCGGGGGCGGTGACGCGGCGAGGGCTTCGACGGAGGGGTCGACATAGAAGGTCAATGGTGGGTCAGAGCTTGGAGGCTCTTCTTCGGGGATAACGTTCGAAGGTTTGTTGAGCGGGGATGTAGATGCCGGCGGCGAACGGAGGGAGGAAAGTCGTGGAGTGATGGCCATCGGCACGGATGTACCGAACGGAGAGCGTGCTGGTATGGCTTCGGGCTCCGGAGTCGAACGCTCCGTCTCCTCTTCCGGGGGCGGCGACGGAATGTATTTATTGATGCTCCTCCGTCGGAAGTGGCTGGCGTCCTTATTAGTCGCGAAGCCCCATGTCGTGGTGGCTGGAAGCGAAGATGCGACTGGTACGTGTGGCGTTATCGTGACCGCCGGCCTTCCGTTGATCTGCAGGGAGCTCTGCGCGAAGGAAGAGCCGAAAGGATTCGTGAAAGCAGAAAGCGTCGTGGCTGGCGCGGGTATTTGAAGCTTTCCGAACGTGAACGGCTCCTTCGGGAAGGAATGCGTCGAGCTTGGCGGAGGAACTCTGGGCGCGTGCGATGCTGCAATGTTGATCTCGCTCGCTTCTGGAGGTATCTGCTGGGCCACGAGTTGGGCTTCGACCAGCGGCGAGAGGTCACGATGCGGCGGCGTCTGTGGTGGCGCATCCGGAACCGTCTCGTCGAGGTCGAAGAGGCCTTCGTCATCGTCGTCATCGTTGTCGATCGTCCTCATGTCGCCGTTCAGGCTACTTGGGGTGAGTTGGGACGTCCAGGAGCCCGTAGTTAAATCATTGCGATATGAGCCGAGGGTGCCATTCGAGGAACCCATGCCGTTGTAGTGGTCAGCACCGAGACCCAGCCCCGCCACGGTCGGCGTGACAAGCTCATCGCCTTGATACCTCGAGAAATCGCCAAGACCGCTCAGCCCGCCACTGCCAAACATGCTAGCCGGGATCGCTCTCTCCTCGTGGTGGATCGGAGGCCGATCTTCCAGTCCCACCTGAGCCCGCGGGTGCTCCATGACCATGTCATGCGAGCGTTCCGCGTAATCCACCTCTTCGGCCTCGTCGTAATCAGCATCATCCCCGTCGTCTATCGTGCCGAAATTCCAAGTCGCTTTTGTTGGCGGAGGGCTGCTCCGCGACGGCACAGTACTCTCGTCCTCGAATTGGAACGTCACCTTCTTTGGCGATTTCGGCTTCTTATCCGAGCGGCCTTGAGAATCGAAAGAGTTTGAAGACTTCAGCGATGACGGGAGCGGCGCCGTGGGCGAGCTGGTGCGGGAAGATGCCGTCGCTATGGCAGCATCGGCAGCCATGGCGGCAGTGGTAGAAGCAGTAGGAGCAGTGGCAGAAAGCGACGATAACGGATCGTACTCTCCCCCGCGCCTGTCTTCGAGAAGCGGCAGATAGCAGGGTGCAAATAGGCCGGCAACTTGAAGTTCCTTCTCGAACGGCGGCGACTTTACTCCGAGCAGCTTCTCTTCGGGCGGTGTTCGGGGAGATGTGGATGCGTGAGCAGGCAACTGGCCAACGTGGCTGTTGTTGTCGTGCGGTGGCAATGGGCCGATAGCCACCACCGGTTCAGCGGGGTTACTGCTGCCGGCGGCTCTCTTCTTCCGCTTGGTGTTGTACGCGGCCCGTAGCGATTGCGCGAACCGCTGATACTGTCTCTCCTGCTGGAGCTTGAACTCTTCAATCTCGTAGTCCAGCTCGAGCCGCCTATGCCGCAGCCTTCTCTGGAGCTCCTCTTCCAGATCGCTATCCGCCGTGTCCGAGGGGGAGGAGGATGCGGATGTGGCCGACGCGGGGACAGCAGCAGTGTCGGTGGCAGCAGCGGGACCGAGGGCGGGGACGGGCTGGGGGTTTGGGTCGGCAGAAGGTGGCGGCGGAGAGTCGGGCTGCGTGCCTTGATTGGCGGCCAGCTTGGTATTGGGGGACGACGCCAGCGACAACAGGGAAGCGGGGACGACGCTGGACGGGGAGGGGTCGGAGGCAGCCGCGACAGCGGTGACTGGTGGCATAGTGACAGAGGATGTGCGGGATTGGAGGTTTTTAAGAGCAGGATGGCTATAGCGAGGGTGAATTGGGGATTGGGGGGG
>Ga0307508_10002404_pt1 | contig 19772 bp, 15 predicted proteins | sample 9_EM_MG_FD_203089 | JGI IMG/M metagenome (GOLD analysis project Ga0307508, IMG submission 203089) | Populus trichocarpa ectomycorrhiza microbial communities from riparian zone in the Pacific Northwest, United States - 9_EM | ecosystem: Host-associated > Plants > Roots > Unclassified | place...
AGGAGACTGCGGACGCGCTGGCGTTCGCCGAGAAGATCCAGTTCCTCCACGTGCTGGATGTGATCAACGACATGCAATGCCTGGTCGCGCACCTGCGCGGCCGCCCGAACGATGTGCCGATCGATGAGGCCGAGCTGGATGCGCGCATTGCCAAAGGCGGCATCCCGTTGGTCAGCGGCTTCCGTTGGGTCACGCAACTCCAGCGCGAATTCCTGCTCGGCGATCCGGCCAGGGCCGTCGAATATGCCGAGCGGGCCAAGCCTTTGCTTCGGACCTTCCGCTCCCACATCCAATCGGCCGACTACTGCTTCTATGGCTCACTGGCGATGGCCGAGGTGCATGCCTCCGCGTCGCCGGAGCGGCAGGCCGAGCTGCTCGAGATGCTGCGCGAGAACCTGTCCTGGCTGGCCCGCTGGGCGCAAAGCGGCCCGTCGACCTTCGCGCACAAATATGCGCTGGCCGCCGCGGAGTTGGCGCGCGTCGAAGGGCGCGACGCAGAGGCGCTGCGCCTGTACGACCAGGCGATACGCGGAGCCGAGGAACAGGGCTTCGTGCAGGACCAGGCCCTGGCCAACGAGCTGGCGGGCCGCTGCTGTCTTGCGCGCGGGCTCGACAAGTTTGCGCAGGCCTGCCTGCGCGACGCGCGCGACTGCTACATGCGCTGGGGCGCCTTCGCGAAGGTCGCCCAGCTCGATGCGCGCCACGGGCTCGGCAGGCCACCACCGCGAGGGCAGCGCTCCACGATCGAGGCCTCGCTCGACGGGCTCGATCTCGAGATGATCCTGCGCATGGCGCGCAGCGTGTCCAGCGAGATCGTGCTCGACAAGCTCATCGAGGCGCTCATGACGGTCGCGCTCGAGCACGCCGGCGCCGACCGAGGCCTCCTGGTTCTTCAGCAAGCGGGCGGGCAGCGCATCGAGGCACAGGCGTCGACCGGAAGCCATGGCGTCGTGGTGCGCCAGCCCGGGGTGCCCCCGACCGCGGACGATCTGCCCGAAACGGTCCTGGAGCATGTCGTGCGCACGCGCGAGAGCGTCATCATCGACGACGTGCGCACGCGCCATGCGTTCTCCGGAGACGAGTACCTGCAGAGCAGGCGCCCGCGTTCGGTCTTGTGTGTGCCGCTGGTGAAGCAGACCGAGCTCATCGGCATTCTGTATCTCGAGAACACGTTGGCATCGCATGTGTTCACGCCGGCCCGCTGCGAGGTGCTCGATCTGTTGTCGTCCCAGGCCGCCATCTCGCTGCAGAACGCGCGCCTCTATACCGAGCTGCAGAAGGAAGACAGCGAGCGCCGCCGTGCGCAGGAGGCGCTGCGCCAGTCGGAGGAACGTTACGCGCTTGCCGTGGCCGGCTCGAACGAAGGCATCTACGATTGGGACCTCGTCACCGACCGTCTTTATCTGGCGCAGCGCATGCAGGAGCTGGTCGGGCTCGTGCCCGGGGATGCGTGGCGGCCGCGTGACGAATGGGTGGGCTTGGTGGCCATCCATCCTGCCGACGTGGAGCCTCGACGCAGGGGCATCAACGCCCTCCTCGCGGGCGAAACGCCGGGGTACGACGCGGAGTTCCGCATCGTCCTGCCCGGTGGCACCCGCTGGTTCCGCCAGCGCGGCATTGCATTGCGCGACGCCTCCGGCAAGGCTTTTCGGATGGTGGGCACCGCGGGCGACATCACCGATCAGAAGCTGGCGCAGGAGGAGCGGCTGCAGCTGGAGCGCCGGCTGCGCCAGGCGCAGCGCTTCGAGGCCATGGGCACGCTGGCCGGCGGCATTGCACACGACTTCAACAACATCCTCGGCGCCATCCTGGGCTTTGGCGAGCGCGCGCTGCGCGCGGCCGACAAGGACAGCCGCCTGAGCCGCGACCTCAACAGCATCATGGCTGCGGGCGAACGCGGCCGCGCGCTGGTCGATCGCATCCTGGGGCCCGGCCACGGCGTCGTGAACGAGCGCACGGCCGTGCATGTCGAGAAGGTCGTGTGCGAGACGCTCGACCTCCTCGAAGCCAAGCTGCCCATGGGGGTCGCCATCGACGCCAAGCTGTGCGCGGGTCGGGCGGCGATGGTCGGCGACCCGACGCACGTCCACCAGATCGTGATGAACCTCGGCACCAACGCGGTTCAGGCGATGCCCTCGGGCGGCAGCTTGATGGTCTCGCTGAAGCTCGAGCGTTTCGGCGCGGCGCACACCGCCCACATCGGCAGCGTCGAAGCCGGCGACTGGCTGGTGCTGACGGTGGCCGATAGCGGCGCCGGCATCGCACCGGACATCGTCGACCGCATCTTCGACCCCTTCTTCACCACCAAAGAGGCGGGGGTCGGCACGGGCCTCGGGCTCTCGCTCGTGCTGCGCCTGGTCACCGAGATCGGCGGTGCCATCGACGTCTCCAGCACGCCGGGCGCGGGGAGCACGTTCACCGTCTATTTGCCCCGCGAAGGCGACGCGCCTGACGCGCAGGACATGGCGCAATCCCTGCTGCCGCGCGGCAACGGACAAAACCTCCTGGTGGTGGACGACGAGGAGCCGCTGATGCGGCTTGCCATCGACATGCTCGAAGAGCTTGGCTACGCGCCGGTCGGGTTCACCTCCAGCCGCGCGGCGCTCGATGCCTTTGGCGCCTACCCCGACGCCTTCGACGCGGTGATCGCCGACGAGCGCATGCCGGGCATGTCCGGTACGACCCTCATCCGCGAGGTGCGCCGCATGCGGCCTGCGGTACCGGCCCTGCTCCTGAGCGGGTATCTGCGCGGGCCGAACCCGGACGGCGTTCGCGGCGAAGCGCCGATCGAGGTGCTCCGCAAACCGCTGTCGGTGAGCGAGCTGGCCGACGTTCTCGCGCGCGCGCTCCAGCCGTCCATGTGACGCGGCGCGTGGGAGGTGCCCCACCGGGGTGATAGATCGCATCGAGTCGAGGCTCGATAGTTATCCATCGGATCATTCATCGATGGAGGTCGAGCATGTTGAAGGGCTACACCGTTCCGCTCTCGCCGTTGGGCAGGGCCAACCTGGTTGCGGCACCGCCGTGGCACTACTCGGGCGATGTCATCGCGCTCGAGTTCTGGGCCGACCCTGCTGCGGCCAACGCGACGCTGCCGCCGGGCCTGACGCCTGATCCGGCGTCGGCAGGCCACGTGCTCGCACTGTTCGTCGACTGGCAGTTCACCGCGGCGGACGACGAGTACCTCGATCCGGCGCGCTACCAGTACCGCGAGTTCTACGTGCTCGTCGACGCGATGTACAAGGACCAACCCGTCGCGTGGACACCGTACATGTTCGTCGACAACGACTCCGCGATGGCACGCGGGCATGCCCAGGGATACCCGAAGCGGCTCGGCACGGTGTTCCAGACGCGCACGTTCGCGGCACCCAGCGCCGCGTCGGCTCCCCTCGCGCTCGGCACGAAACTCGGTGCCAGCCTGTCGGTGCACGGGCAGCGCCTGGCCGAGGGCCGGCTGACGCTCACAGAGGCTGTCGATGCGCCGCCGACCGCGCTGCTGCGGCCTACCGTCAACCGCCGCTACTTCCCGAGGCTGACGGCCGGTCGGCATGACGACCCGGCGGTCAACGAACTGGTCATGGCGGTCACCGACGACCTCAAGGTGGCCGGTGTCTGGAGCGGCGACGCCGATCTCAAGCTGCCCACGGCGCACGGCGAGGAGCTGCATGCGCTCGCACCGATCCGCATGGGTGGCGGCTACCGGTTCTCCATGTCCTGCTCCATCAGCGACCTGAAGGTTCTCGAAGACTTCACGCCCCGCACGCGCAACCGCTGAGGCTTGCCTCAGCTCACACCACAGGAGAGATTTCATGCTCAAAGGCTTCACTGTTCCCCGCACCCCGCTGGGCCTTGCCGCAGCGACACCGCAGCCGCCCTGGCACTACGCGAGCGACATCGTCGGCGTCGAATACTGGGCCGACCCGAAGGCCACCGCGGCACTGCTGCCGCCCGGCCTGTCGGCCGACCCCAAGACGAACGGGCACGCGGCGCTGCTGTTTCTCGACTGGCAGTTCACCGCGCAGAACGAGGAGCTCCTGGACCCGGCGCGCTACCAGTACCGCGAGGCCTTCATCCTCATCGATGCGGTGTGGCGCGACACGCCGGTGACCTTCTGTCCGTTCATCTACGTGGACAACGACGCGGCGCTCGCGCGCGGTTGGGCGCAGGGCTTTCCGAAGCGCATCGGCAGCATCTTCCAGACGCGCAGCTTCGCGGCGCCGAGTGCGGCGGCAGCCCCGCTGGCGCGCGGCAGCCGCTTCGCCGGGAGCTTGTCGGCGCACGGCGTGCGTTTGGCCGAGGCGCGCATCACGCTGCAGGCGCCGGAGCCCGATGTCACGAAGATCTTCAGCCGCCCGACGGTCAACCTGCGCTACTTCCCGCGGCTGGCGGCCAGCGAGCAGGATCAGCCCGCGGTCAACGAACTCGTGATGTCGCTGACCGACGACCTTCGGATCGTCGAGATGTGGACGGGCGAGGGCGACCTCCGCCTGCCCGAGGCGGCCGGCGAAGAGGTGCACATGCTGGCGCCGGTGCGCACGGGCCTCGGGTTCCGCTGCTCGATGTCGTACTCGGTGACCGACCTGAAGACGCTGGAAAGGACTTCATCATGACCCGGACAGCAGCGGCCTACATGGCCGAGACCCTGCGCCAGGCAGGCATCAAGCGGGTGTACGGCGTCGTCGGCGACTCGCTCAACGGCTTCACCGATGCACTGCGGCGCATGGACGGCGACATCGAGTGGGTGCACGTGCGACACGAGGAAGGCGCGGCCTTCGCCGCCGGCGCCGAAGCGCACGTGACCGGCGAGCTCGCGGTGTGCGCGGGCAGCTGCGGGCCCGGCAACCTGCACCTGATCAATGGGCTGTTCGACTGCCAGCGCAACGGCGTGCCGGTGCTGGCGATCGCGGCGCACATTCCCAGCACCGAGATCGGCATCGACTACTTCCAGGCGACGCACCCCGAGATCCTGTTCAAGGAGTGCAGCCACTACGTCGAGCTCGTCTCTGCCCCGGAGCAGTTGCCGCAGATCCTGACGCGGGCCATCCGCGTGGCGGTCGCCAAGCGCGGGGTCGCCGTCGTCGTGCTGCCGGGCGATGTCGCGCTCAAGCCCTTGGCCGCGAAGATCCCCAACTGGCTGCTCCCGAGCAAGCCGGTGCTCACGCCTGGCGCCGATGAGCTGGCGCAACTCGCGGCACTGCTGAACGTGGGCGAACGCGTCACGCTGATGTGCGGCGCAGGTTGCGCGGGCGCGCATGACGAGGTGGTCGCGCTGGCCGAGCGGCTGAAGGCGCCGATCGTGCATGCGTTCCGCGGCAAGGAATACCTCGAGTACGACAACCCGTACGACGTCGGCATGACGGGCCTGGTGGGGTTCGCGTCCGGCTACGCGGCGATGAAAGGCTGCGACACCTTGCTGCTGCTCGGCACGGACTTCCCGTACCGGCCGTTCTACCCCGAGAACGCGCGCATCGTGCAGATCGACCGGCGCCCGGAGGCGCTCGGCAACCGCTGCCCGATCGACCTCGGCCTGCTGGGCGACGTGAAGGACACGATCAAGGCCCTGCTGCCGCGCCTCGTCGAGAAGAGCGAACGCCGCCACCTCGACGCCGCGTTGGACCACTACCGCGACGCGCGCCGCGACCTCGATGCCTTGGCCGAGAACGGCCCCAAGAGCAAGATCATTCATCCGCAATACGTGGCGCGGCTGGTCAGCGAGCTTGCGGACGACGACGCGATCTTCACCTGCGACGTCGGCACGCCGATCATCTGGAGCGCGCGCTACCTGCAGATGAACGGCAAGCGCCGCTTGATCGGGTCGTTCAACCACGGCTCCATGGCCAACGCGATGCTGCAGGCGATCGGCGCGCAGAGCGCGTACCGCGATCGGCAGGTCATCTCGCTGTCGGGAGACGGCGGCTTCACGATGATGATGGGCGAGTTCGTCACGCTGATCCAGGCCGGGCTGAACGTCAAGGTCATCGTGCTGAACAACGGCACGCTGGGCTTCGTCGAGATGGAGATGAAGGCGAACGGCTTCCTGGACACCGGCTGCGACCTGAAGAACCCGAACTTCGCGGCGATGGCCGAAGCGATGGGCGTCAAGGGGATCCGCGTCGAGCAGCCGCAGTTCCTGCATCGGGCGCTCACCGACGCGTTCGCGCACGACGGCCCCGTGCTCGTCGATGTCGTCAGCGCGCGCCAGGAGCTCGCAATGCCGCCGAAGACCACGCTGGAAGAGGCGCATCACTTCGGCATGTTCCTGATGAAGGCCGTGCTCGACGGCCGGGGCGCGCAGCTCGTCGACCTGGCGAAGACGAACCTGATCCGCTGACGGCCAGTCCTCGAGGGGGTGCTTCCCATTTTGTCTTCCAAAGAAGGTAAAATAACGCCGTGAAGAGCGCGCGGTGTGTCGGGGAGCGCCTTCTGCAAGCCAACGTCTCCGACACCTTCAATGTGCGGAGACACGACCTTGGAAGCTGTCCAGTGGAAGGCTGAGTACGCATCTGGCTACGCGCCGATGGATGACGTCCATCGTGAGTTCCTGGGGTGCGTGGGCGCCCTGGCGACATGCGATGACGCAGGGTTGAAGGCTGCGCTGGACGGCTTCGCTGCACATGCTGCCGCTCACTTTGGCGAAGAAGACCGCCTGATGGCCGCGACCGCCTACCCGTCTGCCGGGTGCCATGTCGACGAGCATGCCGCAGTGCTCAAGTCGCTCGCAGAAGTGCAGCAGGCACTGGCGGGCGGCAATCACGCGGTGGTTCGTCGATTTGCCGGTGAACTCGCCAGATGGTTCCCGGAGCATGCCGCGGCCATGGACCACGGACTCGCGCGTTGGGTCGTCCAGCAGCGCCTCGGCGGAGCGCCGGTGGCGCTGCATCGCGGAGGGCTTCCCTCCTAGCCCCTTCTGTCATGTCGGAGTCGACAAACAATATCTTCCATGGAAGAATAAGTGCAGTTTCTCTGTTCGACGGGCGCGCTTCCATGGCGAGAAAATGCAAGGGGACTCATGACTGCTGATTTCATCTCTCAACTGCGGCTCGACGGGCGCGGCATCGTTCTGCTGGGCGCGGGGCAGGGTATCGGCGCGGCTACCGCGCACGCCCTGTCACAAGCCGGGGCCAGAGTCCTCTGCGTGGACAAGGATGCGGCACTCGCCGAGAAGATCGCAGCCGACGTCGGGGGTGTCCCGTGCGTTGCAGATGTGACGCGACGCGCCGACATGGAGCGCATCTTTGCTGTCGCGCGCGAAAGCCTCGGTTCGATACGCGGCATTGTCGACATCGTCGGCATGGCCAAGCTCGGCCCGCTGTCCAGCTTCAGCGATGCCGACTACGAATGGCAATTCGATGTGGTTCTGAGGCACGCTTTCCTGGCGCTGCAGATTGGCGCACCCTTGATTGCGGAGAGCGGGGGCGGGGCCATCACGTTCGTCGGATCGATCTCCGGCGAGGCCTGCCTGCCCAACGAGGTGGTCTATGGCGCATCCAAGGCCGCGCTCCACTACCTGGCACGCGCGGCAGCGCTGGAGCTTGGCCCGCGCGGTGTGCGCGTGAACGCCGTTTCGCCCGGGTTCACGCGAACGCCGCGGTTGAACAAGATGGTGTCAGATGAGCGCTGGGCCGCGATAGGCGAAGGCATTCCACTGGGTCGCGCGGCCACACCCGAAGAGATCGCCGGCCCCTTGCTCTTCCTGACGTCCGAGCTGAGTGCGCACATCAATGGCGAGGTGGTCGCCATCGACGGCGGGATGGGCGCGATGGCTGCCATTCCTGCCGCATTCGTCGCCACCCTGAAGGGCAAATAACTTCGACGCCAGGAGACCTTGATGAAAGTAGTCCGTTTTGAACGCCAGGACAACGTAGGCCATATCGTCCTGGCCAATCCGCCGCAGAATCTTGTGAACACACGATTCTCGGACTGCCTGAGCGACGCCGTGCACGAAGCCAGCGACAGCGATATTCGAGCCCTGCTGGTTCGGGCAGAAGGCCCGAACTTCAGCGTCGGTGGCGACGTGTTGGACTTCATCGACAAGGACTTCAACTCCTGGCGTACGTTCATCTGCGAGATTCACCACACCTACCGGGCCATCGAAGCGCTGCAGATCCCGACCATCGCGGCTGTGCGCGGCGCCGCATTCGGCGGGGCGTTCGAACTTGCGCTCGCGTGCGACATGATCGTCGCCGCAGAGAACTGCAGCTTCCGCTGCATTGAAGCATCTGTGGGATCGGCGCCGGTTGCCGGTGGTGTTCAGCGCTTGGCTGAGCGCGCGGGTCGCGCGATGGCGGCGCGCTACGCGATGCTCAGCGAGCCGATGTCGGGCGCAACGGCCGGCCAACTGGGTGTGGCGGCGTTCGTCGTACCCGACGCGGATCTGGACAGCACCGCCCACACGCTCGCGAACAGGCTCGCAGCGGGCCCTACGCGCTCCTACGGCGCCATTCGCGCGCTGCTCAAGGCCTGGGCGGGAGGCGGCGTTCCCGGCGCGGATTCTGTGCTGCTGGACATCACGATGGGCCTGCACGGGACGGAGGATGCGCGTCGCGGACGCACTGCGCGCGCAGATGCCATGAAGCGCGGCGTTGAGCCCGCTCCGGTGGTCTTCAACGGCCGCTGAGTCTCTCTCCAAGACTCGTCAACGGGCAAGGCCCAGGTTCGCGCGCGCCCGTCTTTCGAGGCATCGGGCGGCTGACGTTCTGCATTTCATCGACGAATCACTTTGACAAAACATCTTCCATGGAAGATGATATGAATCATGAATGCGTTGATCCAGGTGCGGATTGCTGACAAGCGGCCCATGGCCAGCGACATCGTCGGCTTCGTTCTCGAAGCGGCCAACGGCGAAGCACTGCCGACATTCGAAGCAGGTGCCCATATCGATGTTCACGTTCCGGGCGGTGCCGTGCGCCAGTACTCGCTGCACGAGCTGCCATCGGAGCACGGGAAGTACCACATCGGCGTGCTTCGCGACCCGCAGTCTCGAGGTGGTTCGGTGCAACTCGTCGACCACGTGGATGCAGGCGACACGTTGGCGATCAGCGCGCCGAGCAATCACTTCCCGCTGCACGGCGAGGGCAAGTCGATCCTGTTTGCCGGCGGCATCGGCATCACGCCGATTCTGTGCATGGCCAAGCAGCTGGAGCGCGAGGGTCGCGACTTCGAGTTGCACTACTGCGGACGCTCTCAGTCGCGCATGGCGTTCCTTGAGGAGTTGAATGAGGCGGCATTTGCCGCCCGAGTGCACGTTCATGTCGACGATGGAGCGCCGGACCAGCAACTGGACGCGCGCTCCGCGATCGGCGAGGCAGCGGCCGACAAGCACCTGTATGTGTGCGGGCCCACCGGATTCATGGACCATGTGCTCGGCGTGGCCCGGGCGCTCGACTGGACTGAGTCGTGCCTGCATCGCGAGTACTTCGCTGCCACGCCCATCGATCACGCCGGCGACGGTCCGTTTGAGTTGCAGCTTGCACGCAGCGGTCAGGTGATCGAGGTCGGCACAACGCAGAGCGCCGCCCAGGCCCTGCTCGAAGCCGGCATCGCGATCTCCTTGTCGTGCGAGCAAGGCGTGTGCGGGACGTGCCTGACCAAGGTTGTGCAGGGCACGCCTGATCACCGCGACCTCTACCTCACGGACGACGAGCACGCGCGCAACGATTGCTTCATGCCGTGCTGCTCACGGGCGCAAACGCGCCGACTCGTGCTCGATCTCTGATCTGAAGCCCCCGCAACCCTCGCCAACCAGGAGAACGCCAGTGCTGTCAAAGCAGGACAACGAGCTGATGTGCCGCACGGGGCCGGGAACCCCGATGGGCGATGCGATGCGCCGATTCTGGATCCCGGTCATGCAGTTGACCGACCTGCCCAGTGCCGGTGGTGACCCCAAGGTCGTCGAGCTGCTGGGCGAGCGCTTCATCGCCTGGCGCGACGAAAGCGGCCGCAGCGGCCTGTATGCAGAAGCCTGCCTGCATCGTGGCGCTTCGCTGCAGATCGCGCGCGCCGAGGGCGATGGCTTGCGCTGCATCTACCACGGCTGGAAGTTCGCCGTCGACGGCACGGTCCTCGAGACGCCGAACATCGCGGACCCGAAATTCAAGAGCCGCATCAAGGGGCGAACCTACCCTGTCCGCGAGGCGGGCGGGCTGCTTTGGGCCTACCTGGGTCGAAAGGAACTGATGCCGGCTTTCCCGGAATGGGAGTTCATGAAGCAGCCCGATGCGCATCGGATCAATGCCTACGCGGTCGTGAACTGCAACTTCGTCCAGGTCATCGAAGGGCTGGTGGACTCGTCCCACCTCACCGTCCTGCACTCTTCCATTCTGGCCAAGACGAACGACGCCGACTTTGATTTCGCGAAGAAGACGACGCACATGCAGTTCGACGCGACGCCGGTGATCGAGGCCGACGAGACCGACTTCGGGTTCCACTACGTCGCCATGCGCAAGATGGGCGACAAGCGCATGGCGCGCATCGCGTCCTTCATCGCCCCTTGCTACATCGCCAATGCGAACGGCGACATCTTCCTTGCCATCGTGCCGGTGAACGACCACCGATGCAATTTCTTCCACGTCTGGTGGGACCAGAACAAGTGCATCGGCGAGGACCCGCTGCGTTCGCAGCAGCTGGCGTTCGTTGGCCTGGACGACGCCACGCTCATCCAGTACGGGATGACCCCGGGCACGTGCGATTCCGACGCGGCGATGAGCTGGCGCAACGGCTACCGGCAAGACCGCGCCCAGCAGCGCAACGGGCATTTCACAGGCCTGTACACCTTCACGCAGGAGGACGCCGCCTGCAGCATGTCGAGCGGCGGCATCCGCGATCGATCGCAGGAGATGCTGTCGAGCGCCGACGTGGCGATCACACAGCTGTACCGAAGCCTGATCGGCTGCGCCAAGGCGGCCCGCGATGGGGGTGCCATCCCGGCGCTGAGCGCGGACGTCGGGCGTGTTGTCGGCACCTCGGCCGAAATCGGCTTGGACGACAACTGGCGCGAACTCGTCCCGCACCATCGCATCGTTTCGGGCCGGCATGCCCACCCGGAAGCCTCGCACCCCGACCAGGAGAAATCACCATGCTGAACCACGCGGACAACGAACTGCTCTGCAGGGTCGGGCCGAACGCGCCGATGGGCGCGATGATGCGCCGCTACTGGCATCCGGTGTGCATGTCGGAGCAGTTGCCGATCCGTGACTCCGTGCCCTTGCGCGTGCGCCTGCTCGGTGAAGACTTCGTCGCTTTCCGCGACAGCGAGGGGAGTGTCGGCGTACTGGAAGAGCTGTGCATGCACCGGGGCGCGTCGCTGGCGCTCGGACGGGTGGAGGAAGGCGGCATCCGCTGCCTGTACCACGGGTGGAAGTTCGATGTGAGCGGCACCGTGATGGAGACGCCCAACCACGACGACCCCAAGTACCGGAGTCGCATGCGCGCTCCGGCATTCCCGGTGCGCGAAGAAGGGGGCATCGTATGGGCCTACATCGGCCCGAAGGAATTCGAACCCGCGTTCTCGCGCTATGCCTTCATGGACGCCGAGCCGGCTCACCGAGTGGTGCTGCGGGTCAATGTCGCGTGCAACTACCTGCAGCTGGTGGAGGGCGGCGAGGACACCTCGCACGTGGGAGTGCTCCACACCAACGAAGCCCGTCCCGGTTGGAAGGACAAGGAGTTCAAGCGGAACACCGACGTGGTGAACCCTGCGGCCCTGGCCTCGAACGATTTGAACCCGGTCCTCAAGATCGAGGACACGCCCTATGGCTTTCACTATGTGGCGATGCGCAAGACCGACAAGGCGAACCTGAAGAACGCGCGTGTCGTTCCCTTCATCGTTCCCTATGGGCGCATCATTCCCGCGCCGGCGTTCCAATTCACCGTGCTCGAAGTGCCGCAGGACGATACGCACACCAGCACCTACCTCATCGTGCACGGCAAAGCCCCGGTGTCTGAGGGCAAGATCCTCGAGCTGCTTGGCCTCGACAACCCGCAGTACTACGACCGCGCGACCAACAACTTCCTGGCGAACTGGAGCAGCAGCTTCGGGCAGAGCCGCGAACGCATGGTCGACAGCTGGACGGGCTTGCGCGGCGTCGAAGTCGAAGATGCGACCATTGCGTTGTCGCAAGGCCCGTTGTACGACCGCTCCAAGGAGCACCTGGTTCCAGCGGACCAGGCCGTCATGAGGGTGCGCCGAGTGATGCTGGATTCAGTGAAGCGTCTGGGGGAGAACAAGCCACCGATCGGCGTGGGCGTCGACCTGAGGCGGGTCGTCGCGCTTGATGCCGACATCGCGGAAGGGGCGGCATGGCAGGACCTGGTCCCGTCGAACCGCGACACGGCTGTGGCCTGAGCCCAAGCAAGAGCCGTCGATGCCTCAGCCTGAACATCCGATACATCCGTTGTTGCGCGGCCTTGCGCTCGACGCGGCGACCAAGCCGAGCATGGCCGAACTGACGCCGGCGCAGGCGCGGGCGGGCATCGCAGCGCGCGCCGCTGCGCGCGCACCCGGGCCGGCAATCGACACGGTGGCCGACATCGCCATACCCGGGCCAGGTGGGGACATCCCGGCTCGCATCTATGTCCCGCTTGGTGCGCGCGGCACGGTCGTGGCCTTTCACGGCGGCGGCTGGTTGATGGGCAACCGCGACACCTTCGATTCCGTGTGCCGGAACCTGGCGGCCGATTCCGGTCTGGCCGTGGTCAACGTCGACTATCGACTCGCACCGGAGCATCCGTTCCCGGCCGCTGTCGACGATGCGTGGGCGGCGCTGTGCTGGGTCTCGACCCGCGGTGCGGACCACGGGTTGCCGAACCAGCGCCTGGTCGTCATGGGCGAGTCCGCGGGGGGGAATCTTGCGGCCGCCGTCTGTCTCCTCGCGCGTGAGCAGGGCGGCCCGAGAATCCTTGCGCAGGCGCTGGTCTATCCACCCACGGACGCGCGCCAAGAAGCGCAGAGCCTTCAAGCGTATTCAGAGGGGTTTCTGCAGCGCGGCGCCGATGTGGCGCATGCGTTTCGAACCTATGCGCTGGGCCATGGCGTGTCTCCGGCGGATTGGCGCTTGTCCCCGCTGCTCGCCCAAAGCCACGCCGGGTTGCCGCCGGCGCTCATCGTCACCGCAGAGTGCGACGCGGTGCGTGACGATGGCGAGGCCTATGCACGCAAGCTGGCTGAGGCGGGCGTATCGGTCACCTGCGTACGCTACATCGGCATGCTCCACACCTTCTACAGCATGCGGGGCGTGCTCGACGCGGCTGCTCTCGCACAGCGTCAGGTGGCTGACATGTTGAGCGCCGCGGTCTCGGTCGGGTCACTCAGCGGCGCTTGCCTGCCCGGGTGACCTCGGCGCCTTCATCCGCCGGTGCTTCCGCCAGTCCCCCGGCTTCGAGTTCACTCAGGATGCGAAGTGCGAATCGGCCGACTTGTTCGCGCTCTGCCTTTGTAAACTGCCCCATCGCCGGAGCGATCACGGATTCCTTGGCCAGGATTTCCACCATCTCGTCAGCGATGTGGAGCCCCTTCTTGGTCAGGCGAACGAGGAAGCCGCCAAGATGGCCGGGATCCTGCAACCGCCCCACCATGCCGAGATCCTCGAGTCGATCGACCTTCTTCGTGATCGCACCGGAGGTCACCAGCAATGCGCGAAACAAGTCGGTCGGCCGCTTCACATAAGGCGGGCCGCCGCGGCGCAATGCGAACAGCACGCGCATATCGGAGCCGCTGATGTGGTAGCGCTCCTCGCACTGACGCCCGAACGCGCGTTCGATGATCGTGCCCAGACGCATCAGATAGACGGCCAGCAGAAAGTTCGAGAGGTCCAGGTCACCTCGCTCGCGTTGCCACTGCACGGTGATCAGCTCGATGAAACTCTTCCCGGGAAGCCCGACTCCTGTGCTTTCGGCCAGGTCCTCGCGGAGGTCAAGCGATGCGGGCTTCGGTCTCGTCGTCTTCGTCGCGCGTTGGGTCATGGCGTTCGCAGAATCTTCCGATGAAGATATGTTGCCACAACCTATTGGCGCGGGGCTTCCGCTGCGGCCATTGAATTCGGCTCTAGACTTTGAGCCAGTTCACCACCGCTTCAATCATGGCCGCGCGCACCTGATCATCGGTCTGACCGCTGCGCGCGCGGACATGAAACGAATGATCGGCGTCCTCAAAGACCTTCAGCGTGACGCGATCCTGCAAAGGCTCCAAGACACTTCGCAGAAGCGTCAAATCGGCCAATTCATCGCGAGTGCCCTGCAAGAACAGCATCGGACACTTGACCTGGTGTAAATGAGCCGCACGCTCCTGTGACGGCTTTCCGGCCGCGTGAAGCGGAAAGCCGATGAAGACGAGGCCGCGGACGCCTTCCATCGGCGCCTCGGCCTGCGTCTGCGATGTCATGCGGCCGCCGAACGATTTGCCGCCGGCGAAGAGCGGCAGACCCGGCAGCCGACGCCGCGCTTGGGCGACGGCGGCGCGAACGGCTGCGTGCGCGACCGGCGGCGAATCAGGTCGCTTCGAGCCGCGCTCCATGTACGGGAACTGAAACCGAAGCGTGGCGATCGCGCGCTCCGCCAGCGCCGTGGCCACGGCCGCCATGAACGGGTGATCCATGCCGGCGCCCGCGCCGTGCGCAAGCACGAGGCAGCCGCGCGAATTCGGCGGCGCGCACAGCAGCCCCGATACGGAGCTGCCATCGTCTAACGGAACCGTGACCTGCTGCACCGAGGAGCCCATCTGCCGAGAATGATCTCGATCATTATGATTTGAGCACCTCGGCTCGTCGACTCCCCATGTCACTCAACGCTGACCCGCTGGAGCGATATCGAACCAAACGCGACTTTGGCAAGACGCCCGAGCCGAGCGGCGAACTCGGCCCGACAGGCCACACGCTCGCCTTCGTCATCCAGAAGCATGCCGCGACCCGGCTGCACTACGACTTCCGGCTCGAGCTCGACGGCGTGATGCTGTCGTGGGCCGTGCCCAAGGGGCCCAGCTACGACCCCAAAGAGAAGCGCATGGCGGTGCAGGTCGAGAACCACCCGATCTCGTACAACGCGTTCGAGGGGACGATTCCGGCCGGGCAGTACGGTGCCGGCAGCGTGCTGATCTGGGACCGTGGCACCTGGGAGCCGGTCGGTGACCCGCGCCAAGGTCTGCTGGCAGGCAAGCTGGTGTTCACGCTGAAGGGCCACAAGATGGCCGGCTTGTGGGAACTGGTCCGCATCGCGAAACCGGGTGAGCGCCAGATTGCCTGGATCCTGTTCAAGAAGCACGATGCCTACGCGCGGCCGAAGGCCGAGTACGACGTGGTCAGCGCGCTGCCGGACAGCGTCGTGGCGAAGCCGCTCGGCGCCGCGGCGCGCGGGCCGAAGGCTGCGTCGCCGACGTCCATCGAACTCGCAGCTGCCGTCAAAGCCGAACTCCCCGTCAAGCTGGAGCCGCAGCTCGCCACGCTGAGCACGGGTCTTCCGGCGACCGGCGACTGGGTCTTCGAGATCAAGTTCGACGGCTACCGCTTGATGACGCGCATCGACCAAGGCGTGCCGCGGCTGATCACCCGCGGTGGGCACGACTGGTCGTCGAAGATGCCGGTGCTGCGCAAGGAACTGGCGAGCCTCGGCTTGCAGGCCAGCTGGCTCGACGGCGAGATCGTCGCGCTGGGTCCAAACGGCATCCCCGACTTCAATGTGCTGCAAAACGCGTTCGAGCATGCCGCGGCCGGCGAGCTCCTCTACTTCGTCTTCGACGTGCCGTTCTTCGAAGGCTATGACTTGCGCCAGGTGCCGTTGCGCGAGCGGCGCCAGCTTCTGAAGACCTTCCTCGAATCGAAGCAGGCTGCGCACCTGCGCTACAGCGCGGACTTCGAGGCCGAGCCCGCCAGCATCCTCGAGTCGGCTCGCCGGTTGAACATCGAGGGCATCGTCGCGAAGCGCAGCGACTCGCCGTATGTCTCGGCACGGGCCGAGACCTGGCTGAAGCTCAAGACTCATCTGCGCCAGGAGTTCGTGATCGCGGGCTACACGAACCGCGAGAACATCGCCCGCGCGGCCGAGATCGGCAGCTTGCTGCTGGGTGTCTACGACGAGGATCTCCAGCTGGTCTCGGTCGGCAGCGTCGGCACCGGCTGGAGTTCGAGCACCGCGGCCATGCTCAAGCAGAAGCTCGCGCAGATCGAGGTCGCCGCAGCGCCGTTCTCCGCGGCATCCGTGCCCGCGAAAGGGCGCTGGACCAAACGCCCGCCCGGCAGCGAGCGATGGGTGAAGCCGCAACTCGTGGCCGAGGTGAGCTTCGGCCAATGGACACCTGACGGGCAGATCAGGCATGCCACTTTCGTGGGCCTGCGCGCCGACAAGCCCGCCAAAGAGGTCAGGCGCGAGCGCAGCATGCAGCCCGCGGGCGTGATCCCGCTCAGATCGGTCGCGATCTCGACCAAGGTGTCGAACCCCGACCGCGTCATCGACCCGAGCACCGGGTTGACCAAGCTCGATCTGGTTCGCTATTACGAAAGCGTTGCGGACTGGATGCTGCCGCACCTGAAGGGCAGGCCGTGCTCGCTGGTTCGAGGGCCGGCAGGCGTCATGGGCGAGCTGTTCTTTCAAAAGCACGCCGACACGCTGCACATCCCCGAGGTCAAAGAACTCGCGCCGGCGCTCTGGCCCGGGCACGAATCGCTGCTGGAGGTGCCGAGCGCCAAGGCCATCGCCAGCGCCGCGCAGATGAACGTGATCGAGTTCCACACCTGGAACGCACTCGCGAAAAACATCGACAAGCCCGATCGCATCGTGTTCGACATCGATCCCGGCGACGGCGTGGGCTGGGCGCAAGTGCAGGAGGCAGCCGCGATCGTGCATTCCTTCCTCACCGACCTGAAGCTTCAGTCCTGGTTGAAGACCAGTGGCGGCAAGGGGCTGCACGTCGTCGTGCCGATCGCGCCGCGCCACGAGTGGGCGGCGGTCAAGGGTTTCTCGCAGGCGGTGGTGCAGCACCTGGCGCGTGTCGTCCCGGCCCGGTTCGTCGCGAAGAGCGGGCCGTCGAACCGGGTCGGCAAGATCTTCGTCGACTATCTGCGCAACAACCACGGCGCCACCACCGTCGCTGCGTATTCCGCGCGTGCGCGGCCCGGCCTGGGCGTGTCGATGCCGGTTGCGTGGGACGCGCTGGGCGCGCTCAAGAGCGGGTCGCAGTGGACGATCGCGACAGCGCGCGAGCACCTGTCGTTTCACCCGAATGACCCATGGGCCGACTACTGGGGCAGCAAGCAGGCGCTGAAGCCCGCGATGCAGCTGATCGGGTTCGAGCCCGCCTGAAGCGCCGAGCGACTTGCCGGCGCCGCGTCGAAACACTATTCTGTGAGCCCGGCCGGATGCCCTGGCCTGTCCGGCGAAAGGAGCCCCGATGGCAGCCCGATCACTTGCATCGCTGACGCTGAGCTTCGGCTTGGTGAATGTCCCGGTCAAGCTTTACTCGGCGACCGAGTCGAGTTCGTCCGTCAGGTTCAACCTGCTCGCAAAGGACGGCTCGCGCCTGAAGCAACAATACGTTTCTGACAAAGACGGCAAGGTCGTCGAACGCGCCGAGATGGTCAAGGGCTACGAGTTCGAGAAGGACCGCTTCGTGCTGTTCACGCCCGATGAACTGAAGGCGCTCGACGAGGCGGCGAGCCACGTCATCGACATCGTCGCCTTCGTGCCCGAGAAATCGGTGGACCCGATCTACTACGACAAGGCCTACTTCCTCGCGCCCGACAAGCGCGGGGCGAAGCCCTATGCCTTGCTGACCGAAGCGATGCGCGAGAGCGGCCGCTGCGCACTCGCGCGCTGGACATCGAAGGGCAAGCAGTACGTCGTGCAGGTGCGCGTGGCCGAAGACGGGCTGGTGCTTCAGCAACTGCTGTACGCTGAAGAGGTCCGCTCCCTGAAGGATCTGGGCATCGAACACGCCGACGTGTCGGGCGCCGAACTGAAGCTCGCGCTGCAGCTCATCGACCAAATCGCCCAGGATGCATACGACCCCAGCCAGTTCAAGGACGAGGAGAAGCAGCGGATCCTGGCGGCCATCGACCAGAAGATCGCCGGCAAGCAGGTGGTCGCCTCGGCACCTGCCGAAGCGGCGACGGGCGCGCAGGTGATCGACCTGATGGATGCGCTGCGCGCCAGTCTGGGCCAGCGCCCCGGCAAGACGCCTGCCGCCAAGGCGGCCCCCGATGCCGAGGTGATCCCGGCCGGCGCGCTGAACCAGCGCAAGGCCGCGCGCCGCGCACCCAAGGCCGAGGAGCCGGCAGCCGCGCCTGCACGCACACGAGCCCGGAAGTGAGCGCAGCTGCCATCGATGCTCCTTACACGCTGCGAAGTATCGAGGAGATGCTCGGGCTGGGCCGCGGTGTCGTCGCCAGCCTCATCAACGCCGGGTTCGTCTCGCCGACCCGTGGCGCGCGCAACGAGTACCGGTTCACGTTCCAGGACGTCGTGCTGTTGCGCACTGCGCATCACCTCCGGTCCGCCAAGATCCCGCCGCGCCGGTTGCTGCGCTCGTTGCAGCAGCTGAAGGCCAAGCTCCCGGCCGAGATGCCGTTGACGGGGTTGCGCATTCGCGCGATGGGCAACGACGTGGCCGTGCGCAACGCCGACGCGCAATGGGAGGCGGACTCGGGCCAGCTGCTGATGGATTTCGAAGTGGCGTCTTCGGCGGGGACGGTGTCATTCCTGCAGCGCGGCCCGCTGCCTGGCGGCGCGGCGGCGCGGACGGCCGAGGAGTGGTTCACCGAAGGCGAGCAGCTCGAAGGCACCGACAGCGTCGCTGCCGAAGCGGCGTACCGAGAAGCGCTGACAGCCGCGCCGGCCCATGCCCATGCTGCGCTCAACCTCGGGGCCTTGCTGTGCGAGAGCGGGCGCGGTGCCGAGGCCATTGATCTCTACGACCGGGTGATCGCGCTGTCGCCGGCGCAGCCCTTGTTGCACTTCAACCGAGCGATCGCGCTCGAGGATCAGCACCGCGACCGGGAGGCATTGGCCAGCTACCAGCGATGCCTGCAACTGGCGCCGGATCTTGCTGATGCGCACTTCAACGCGGCGCGCTTGCACGACAAGCTCGGGGAACGGCAAGGCGCCCTTCGGCACTACAGCGCCTACAGACGATTGAGTTCGTGAGTTTCAGTTGGTCGGGCCCGACGCTGGCCGCCGCGTTTCTATACTGCGACCATGAACTGGCACAAGGACGCGCCGCACGCAGACCTGGTCTGCATCGGCGGCGCGAATATCGACCGCAAGCTGCGCACGCTGGCAAGCCTGCAGATGGGTACATCCAACCCGTCCGTGCAAGTCGAGGCTTTCGGCGGCGTGGCGCGCAATGTGGCGGAGAACCTGGCGCGACTCGGTCTGCCGACGCAGCTGATCAGTGCCGTGGGCGACGACGCCGCGGGCAGCGCGCTGCTGGCGCAAGCCGCGTCGATCGGCGTGTCGACCCAGCACACATGGGTTGCACCCGGCGCGGCCACCGGCAGCTACACCGCCGTGCTCGACGACCGCGGGCAGATGGTTCTGGCGCTGGCTGCCATGCCCCTGACCGATCAGCTGACGCCGCAGTTTCTCGAACAGAGCAGCGCTCAACGCAGACTCGCGCGCTTGATCGTGCTCGACCTGAACCTGCCAGCCATCAGCGTGTCCGCCCTGCTCGCAGAGGCGCGTGAGTGGAGCAGGGCGCTGGTCGCGGTTGCCGTGTCCGAACCGAAGATGGATCGGCTGCCGCAGGACCTGCGCGGCCTGCAGTGCCTGATCCTCAACCGCGGCGAACTGCA
>Ga0307508_10002405_pt1 | contig 19765 bp, 21 predicted proteins | sample 9_EM_MG_FD_203089 | JGI IMG/M metagenome (GOLD analysis project Ga0307508, IMG submission 203089) | Populus trichocarpa ectomycorrhiza microbial communities from riparian zone in the Pacific Northwest, United States - 9_EM | ecosystem: Host-associated > Plants > Roots > Unclassified | place...
CCGGGCGGGCCTCGATCTTGAGGCCATGGCCGATCTGTGCATGGGCAGCTACTTCGCGACCTACGTGCGCACCGGTGATCTCGATCCCGCCCAGGCCGACAAAGTGATCGACACCCTCTGGCCGCTGCTCGCGACCGCCGAGGGCTCGGCGCAGGAAGGCCCGAAAGCCGCCGCGGACTGAACCTCGCGACGGCTTTCCGGTGCGAACGCCTTGATGGAGCTCAGGCGTCCAGGTCGAGGCCGAGCAGCTGTGCGGCGTTGCCGCCCGCGACCTTGGCCTTGTCGGCCGGGCTCAGCGGCAGGGCATCGAGCACGGCACGGCACGGAGCGATCTGTGTGTAGGGGTAGTCGGAACTGAACAGCACCCGGTCGACACCGAAGACCTGTAGGGCGCAGAGCACCGGCGGCAGGGACGTCATGGCGCTGGTGGTCACCCAGAAGTTCCGCAGGAAGTACTCCGACGGCAGCGCGGACAGGCCCGTCCGTTCCGGGATGAGGAACTCGTCGATGCGGCTCATCATGAACGGCAGCATCTCCCCGCCGTGCCCGATCACCACGCGCAGCCCGGGATGGCGCTCGAACACACCGGCCAGCACCATGCGCAGCGAGTGCAGGCCGAGTTCGGCGTGCCAGCCCCAGCCCCCCAGTGACAGCAGGGTGCTCACCAGCGGCGAGAAGCCGTCGTACAGGGCTTCCTTGATGGCCGGCGGCGGGGCCGCGGGGTGCAGGTAGAGCGGCACGTCGAGCCGCTCGAACCGCTCCAGCAACGGTTCGTACACGGGGTCGTCGAGGAAGGTGCCGTTGGTGCCGAATGTGCTGTTCACCAGAGCGCCGACGAAGCCCAACTCGCTGACCGCGCGATCGAGTTCGTCGGCCGCGGCCTTCGGGTCACCTGTGGGCAGCGTCGCCCACCCGGCGAACCGGGAGGGGTGGGTCCGTACGGCCGCGGCCAACATGTCATTGGCCTCTCGCGCCCGCTCCACCGCCTCACTTCCGGTCAGCTGTTGCGTGCCGGGCGTGGTGTGCGAGATGACCTGCACGTCGATCCCGGCGGCATCCATCTGCGCGATCCGGCCCTCGCCCAGATCGGTCAGTTGCTCACCCAGCTGCGGCCCGACCATCTTCACGATCCCGTCGGCGGGCGGGCCGGAGAGCGCGGGGGTCCAGAAATGCTCCTCAAGAGCGATCGTCCTCATGCCCACTCACGGTAGAAAAGCTTTACGAGCGAGTCAAGTAAAGAAAATATGCGAAGGGCGCCCGGCCGGCGGCGGATCACTGTCCGGCTCGTAGTGCTTTGTCAGGTGGGAAGATCCAGTGGCTCTCGAAGTCGCCGTTCGGGATCAGTGCGCGGAGTTGGAGGACGGCTTCGGCACCGCCATCACCCCGATGCCGTGAGGTGCCGGCTCTTCCTCGGGCTCCAGCCCATCGCGCGCCTCTACTTCCACCCGCTGTCGAGCAGCCGCCTCCCGCACCTGGAGCTCTTCCGGCAACGACACCATGGCGCCCCACCTTCACCTCGCCACGGCAGAAGGGCGACGGCACCGCCCACACGCCGATCAGCATCCTCCCGGCCCAGCTGTCCCGCGAAAGGATCCGCGCCCTTCGGCTTTCAGCCCTTGACGCTGCCCTGGGTCAGTCCGGAACGCCAGTAGCGCTGGAGGACGAGCATCGCGGCGGCCAGCGGGAGGATCGACAGGAACGCGCCGCCCACCGTCAGCTGATAGAGCTCGGGATACCGCTGCGCCTGCGACTGCCAGGTGGTGAGGCCCAGCGTCAGGGGGTACTTGCGGTCGTCGGAGAGCATCACCAGCGGCATGAAGTAGTTGTTCCAGATGCCGACGAACTGGAAGAGGAACACGGTCACCAGCGCGGGCGTCATCGTGCGCAGGACGAGGGTCCTGAAGATCCGCACCTCGCCGGCGCCGTCGACCCGTGCCGCCTCCAGCATCTCCCTGGGTACCGCCGCCTCGGCGTAGATGCGGCACAGGTACACCCCGAACGGACTGACCATGCTGGGGATCAGCACGGCCCAGTAGGTGTTGGTCAGGCCGACCTCGCTGAACAGCAGGTACAGGGGGAGTGCGAGCGCGGTGCCGGGCAGCAGCACACCGGCGAGCACGACCTTGAAGACCGCCTCACGCCCGCGGAAGCGGTACACGGCGAGGGCGTACCCGGCGGAACACGCCAGCAGGGTCGCCAGGGCGCCGCCGACCCCCGCGTACAGGAAGCTGTTCCAGGTCCAGTTCCAGAAGACGCCGTCGTCGTAGGAGAAGACCTGCGACAGGTTGTGCGGCCACTGCGGGTCGGAGAACCACAGCCCGAAACTGCCGAAGAGATCCGCGGTGCTCTTGGTGGAGGCCACCACCAGCCAGTAGACGGGCAGCAGGAAGTACAGGGCCGCGACCGTGAGCAGGGCGACCACCAGGATTCGCGACGGTTTCACCCTGGCGAGGGTCCGGCCGCCACGGTCGGACCCGGCGGACCGTGGGGCGTCGGGGGGAACGACCGCTGTCTTCGTCGTCCGCGGTGTGGACACGCTCACCGTGCCCCCCTTTCCTTGCGGTTCACCAGGCTGAGGAAGCCGAAGGACAGCACGCTCGCGACCAGCGCGAGGATCACCGACTCGGCCGCGGCGAGGTAGATGTTGTTGTTGGAGAACGCCTCGTTGTAGGCGGCCAGGTTCGGTGTGTACGAGCTGGTGACCGTCGAGGTCAGCGGCTTGATGACCAGTGGTTCGGCGAACAGTTGCAGGGTGCCGATGATGGAGAACACGGCGGTGAGCACGAGGGCGGGCCGGGCCAGCGGAAGTTTGATCCTGACCGCCGTCTGCCAGGAACCGGCCCCGTCGATGCGCGCGGCCTCGTAGAGCTCCTGCGGGATCGACTTGAGCTGGGCGACGATCACCAGCATGTTGTAGCCGGTGAACTCCCAGATCACGATGTTGGCGATCGACCACAGCACGCCGTGGTAGCCGAGGAAGTCCGGTGCGAGTCCGACCTTGTCGAGCAGGTCGACGAGGGGGCTGACGCCCGGCACGTAGAGGAAGCCCCACAGGATCGAGGCGATGACGCCGGGGACGCCGTAGGGCAGGAAGTAGGCGGCTCGCAGGATGCCCGACCAGCGCTGGGAGAGCGTGTCGAGGATCAGCGCCAGCGCGGTGGCCAGGAGCAGCATCACGGGGACCTGCACGATGCCGAAGAGCAGCACCCGGCCGAAGCTCTCCAGGAAGTCCGACTGTTGAAGCGCGAGGGTGTAGTTGTCCAGCCCGGCGAAGCCGATGCTCGCCGGGCCCAGGCCCAGCGGCCCGGAGCGGATCGGCTTCAGCAGGCTTTCGTAGACCGCGTAGCCGAGCGGTATGACGAAGACGAACAGGAAGAGGGCCACGAAGGGGAGGAGGAATCCCCAGGCGGCGCGGTCCGGGCGCGCGGTGCGCTGTCGGCGGCCGAGGGCAGGGGTCGTGCCGCTCATGACTGGCTCCTCGCCTTCAGGCCCTTGGCCAGCAGGTCGTCCACGGTGCGTTTCTGCGCGTCGGCCAGAGCCGAGGTGAGGGTGCCGTCGCCCGCCATGGAGGCACCGAAGGCGTCGCCGAGGTGGGCGAAGTCGGCGTCCGTGGTGGGTGACCACTTCCAGGAGGTGTCGATGGCCCGGTCGGAGGCGGCGAAGACGTCGTTGTACCGCTGTCCGCCGAAGAACGGGTCCGGCTTGTCGAGAGCCGAACCGCGGAAGATGCCGGTGGCGGCGGGCCAGCCGTAGCCGGCGGCGATGTTGAGGTCGACGGCCTTGGGGTCGGAGTTGATCCAGTGCGCGAACTGGAGTGCCTCACGCGGGTGGCGGCTGCCCTGAAGGACGGCGGTGGACGCGCCGCCCCAGTTGGCGGAGGCGTTCTCTCCCGCCTGCCACTGGGGGAGGGGAGCGGCCCGCCACTTTCCCTTGGTGCCGGGTGCGTTGCCGCGCAGCAGGGCGTCGCCCCACTGGGGTCCGATCCAGGTGACGACCTGCCCGGTCTGGAGTTGCCGGTACCAGACACTGGACAGGTCGGGTTCGACGAGGACGAGGTCGTCGCGGACCATGCGCTCCCAGTACTCCGCGACCTCGCGGGAGGGGTCGTCGTTCATGGCGACGATCCAGGTGTCGTCCTGGGTGCGCACCCACCTGGACCCGCGCTGCCAGCACAGCGCGGCGAACCAGGCGGGCGAGCTGGGGTTGAACGCGCTGATCCTGGCACCGCCGCCGCGGGCCTTGACCACGCGGGCGGCCTGCTCGAAGTCGGCCCAGGTGGCGGGTGTTTCGAGGCCCCACTTCGCGAGGAGGTCCTGGCGGTGGAAGAGTCCCATCGGGCCGGACGCCTGGGGGATGGTGTGGACCCGCCCGCCGAAGACGCCCTGGTTCCACTGCCACGGCACGTAGCTGTCGCGCAGCTTGTCGGCCCCGTAACCGCTCAGGTCCGTCAGGCCGTTGACCAGCATGAAGGCGGGAAGCTCCTGGTACTCGACCTGCGCCAGGTCCGGCGGGTTGCCGGCCGACAGGGCCGAGAACATCTTCTGGTAGCCGCCCTGGGTGCTCGCGGGGACGGTCTGCAACTCGACGTGGATGTCGGGGTGCGTCCGGTTCCACAGGTCGACGGTCTTCTGCATCGGCACCCAGGTCCAGAAGACGAGGTTCACCTTCTGGCCGGGTCGGGTGGATTCCTGCCGGGTGGTGCGGGCGGCTCCGACGGTCTGCCCGCAGGCGGTGAGGGCCGGGAGCGCGGCGAGTGCTCCGGCCGCTCCGGCGCCCCAGCGGAGCACTGATCTCCGTGAGGGCGGTGAACTGTTCATGTACGTCCCCTGCATCCCTGTGTGTGCGGCTCGATCAGCAGGGTCAGCTTGGATCGGCGTCGCCACCTCGTCAAGATATATTCATAATTAATTGAAACAGCTAGAGTGGGTCCGTAAGCAGTCATGAGGGGAGGCGCACGCGATGACGGATTGCCGCAGGATGACCGGGCGCGTGGCGGTGATCACCGGCGCCGCGCACGGAATCGGCGCGGCCACGGCGCGAAGGCTCGCCGACGAGGGCGCGACCGTCGTGGTCACGGACGTGGACGACGCTGCGGGCAAGGCACTCGCCGCGAACATCGAGGACGGCGGCGGACGTGCCGAGTACGTACGGTGCGACGTGACCTCGGCCGCCGACTGGGAGAACCTGGCCCGCCACGTCGCCGAGCAGCACGGACGGCTGGACATCCTGCACAGCAACGCCTTCGCCCAACTCAACAAGCCCGCCCACGAGTTGAGCGAGGCTGAGTGGGACGGTCAGATGGCCGTGCTGCTCAAGCCCGCCTGGCGGGCCATGAAGACCTTCGCGGCCATGCTGCGCGAGGCCTCGGGATCCGTCGTCCTCACCTCCTCGGTGCACGCGGTGATCGGCCTGCCCGGCCACGCCGCCTACGCCGCCGCGAAGGGCGCGCTGTGCTCGCTGGGACGGCAGTTGGCCGTCGAGTACGGGCCGGACATCCGGGTCAACACCGTCCTGCCCGGACCCATCCTCACCGCCGCGTGGGACGGCATCCCGGACGCCGACCGGGCGCGCAGTGTGGCCGCCACGGCGGCGAGGCGGTTCGGGCGGCCCGAGGAGGTGGCCGCCGCCGTCGCCTTCCTGGCATCGGCGGACGCCTCCTATGTGACCGGAGCGAGTCTGGTGGTTGATGGAGGATGGAGCGTCATGAAGGAGTCCTCGTGAGCGGCGCGCACCCCGAGGTGGGCCGCGCGCGGCCTCCGCGAACAGGACCGGCACGGAAACGGAGAACACGGTGATCCATCCCGGTAGGGGGCTGCACGGCCAGGCGGTTGAGGAGCTGGGCCGACGCATCATCCGCGGCGACTACCCCCCGGGCTCCGTGGTGGACCCGGCCAACTTCGAGGCCGAGCTGGGCGTCAGCAAGACCGTGGTCCGCGAGGCGATGCGCGTGCTGGCGTCCAAGGGTCTCCTCGAGTCGAAGCAGAAGCGCGGTACGACCATCCGGCCCCGCGCCGACTGGAACCTGCTCGACAGCGACCTGCTGCGCTGGCAGGGCAGCAGCGCGCCGACCGACGGCTTCCTGGAGGACCTCGCCGAGGTCCGCGCGATCGTCGAGCCCGCCGGAGCCCGCCTCGCCGCGACCCGACGCACCGCCTCCGACCTGGACGCGATGCGGCAGGCGCTCGACGCCATGGCCGCGGCCGGCACGGACGCGGACGCGATGGTCGAGGCGGACCTGGCCTTCCACCGTGCCCTGCTGGAGTCCGCGCACAACGAACTGCTGAGCCGGATGGAGGTCGTCATCGAGGCCGGTCTGCGCATCCGTGACCGGATCGTGCACGGCGCCCGGCACTTCTCCGACTCCATCCCCGTGCACCAGGAACTGCTGGACGCGGTCGAGGCGGGTGACCCGGACGCCGCCGTGGCCGCCGTCGAGTCCCTCCTGGCCCAGGCCTCCGACGACCTGGCGGCCGTACGGGCCCAAGACGACGTGGCGACCGACCCGCTGCCTAAGGAACTTCCTTGAAGATAACCGGACTTGAGACGTTCCTCGTGGCCCCGCGCTGGCTGTTCCTGCGCGTCGCCACCGACGAGGGCGTCACCGGCTGGGGCGAGCCCGTGATCGAGGGCCGCGCCGAGACCGTACGCGCCGCGGTCCACGAACTCGCGGACCACCTCGTCGGCCGCGACCCGCTGCGCATCGAGGACCACTGGCAGGTGCTCACCAAGGGCGGCTTCTACCGGGGCGGCCCCATCCTCTCCAGCGCCGTCGCCGGCATCGACCAGGCCCTGTGGGACATCGCAGGCAAGACCTACGGCGTCCCGGTGCACCGCCTCCTCGGCGGCCCGGTACGCGACCGCGTCCGGATGTACGCCTGGATCGGCGGAGACCGCCCGAGCGACGTCGCGGAACTGGCCGAGGAGCAGATGAAGGCGGGCTTCACCGCCGTGAAGATGAACGGCTCGGCCGAACTCGCCCCGATCGACACCCCGGCCCGCACCGCCGAGGTCGTCGCACGCGTCGCCGCCGTCCGCGAGGTGCTCGGCGACGAGCGCGACATCGCCGTCGACTTCCACGGCCGCGCCTCCACCGCCATGTCACGCCGCCTGCTGCCCCAACTGGAGCCGCTGCACCCGCTGTTCGTCGAGGAACCCGTCGCGCCGGAACACTCGGCCAACCTGCGCGGCCTGGCGGAGTCCACGAGCATTCCCCTCGCCACCGGCGAACGCCTCTACTCCCGCTGGGACTTCCGCGAGGTCATGACCAGCGGCATCGCCGTCGCCCAGCCCGACCTGTCGCACGCCGGCGGCATCTCCGAGGTCCGCCGCATCGCGGCCATGGCCGAGACGTACGACGTCACCATGGCCCCCCACTGCCCCCTCGGCCCCATCGCCCTGGCCGCCAGCCTCCAGATCGCCTTCTCCGTACCGAACTTCCTCATCCAGGAACAGAGCATGGGCATCCATTACAACCAGCAGGCCGACCTGCTGGAGTACGTGATGGACCCCGAACCCTTCCGGTTCCGGGACGGCTACGCCGTCGCCTCCAGCCGCCCGGGCCTCGGCGTCGAGATCGACGAGAAGGCCGTACGTCACGCCGCCGAGACCGGACACCGCTGGCGCAACCCCGTGTGGCGCGGCCCCGACGGGGCGTTCACCGAGTGGTGACGACTGCCCGTGAACCGCACGTCCAAGGAGAACCCGCTCCCGTGAACCTCGTTGAATCGCTGCGCACCCACCGCCTGTTGGCGATCGTCCGCGGCAAGGATCCCGCCGCCGCCCTGCGCACCGTACGCACCCTCGCCGAGGAGGGCATCGCGGCCGTCGAGGTCTCGCTGACCACCGCCGACGCCCTGACCGTCATCCGGCAGGCGCGGGCCGAACTCGGCCCCGAGGCGCTGCTCGGCGCCGGAACCGTGCGCTCGGCCGAGCTCGCGGCCCGCGCCGTGGACGCCGGCGCCTCCTACCTCGTCACCCCGGCCCTCGTCGACGGGCTGGAGCCGTACGGCGTACCCGTGCTGATGGGTGCCCTGACACCGAGCGAGATCGAAGCCGCCCTCGCTCGGGGCGCCGACGCGATCAAGCTCTTCCCCGGTTCCCTCGGCGGGCCCGGCTACCTGAAGGCCCTGCGCGACCCGTTCCCCGAGGTGCCCTTCGTGCCGGTCGGCGGAGTGGACGCACGGGCCGCCCGCGACTACCTGGACCGGGGCGCCCTCGCCGTCGGGGTCGGCTCACCCCTCGTCGGGGACGCGGCCGACGGCGGCGACCTGGACCAACTGCGCGCCCGTGCGGCCGAGTTCCGCAAGGTCGTCGCCGGGGAGGCGCCGTGACGACACCGCCCGACGTGGTGACCTTCGGCGAGACGATGGCGGCCCTCCGGGCCCACGGCGCGCTACGACTGGGTGGCACGCTCGGCCTGACCGTGGCGGGAGCCGAGTCCAACGTCGCCATCGGTCTCGCCCGCCTCGGGCACCGGGTGCGCTGGGCCGGCCGGGTCGGTGCGGACGAACTCGGTGCACTGGTGCTGCGCACGCTGCGGGCCGAGGGCGTCGACACCTCCTACGCGGCCACCGACGACACCGGCCGGCCCACGGGACTGCTGCTGACCGAACCCCGCCTGGGCACACTGACCCGGGTCAGCTACTACCGTGCCGGTTCGGCGGGTTCGGCCGTCTCCCCGGTGGACGTCCTGCCCGCGCTCGACCCCGGATCCCGCGTCCTGCACCTGACCGGCATCACCCCGGCGCTCGGCCCGTCGGCGGCCGAGGCCGTCCTGGCCGCGGCCAAGACGGCTCGCGAGGCCGGCATCACCGTGTGCCTCGACGTCAACTACCGCTCCCGACTGTGGACTTCGGACGCCGCCCGCGCGGCCCTGCGACCGCTGCTGGCCCATACCGACCTGCTCGTCGCGTCCGAGGACGAGCTGTCGCTGGTCCTGGAGCAGCCGGAGGCGGACGAGCCCAAAGCGGTGCACGCCGTCCTGACCGCAGGGGTCAGGGAGGTGGTCGTCAAGCGAGGGGCACGCGGTGCGACGGCCTTCACCGCCGACGGGGCGACCGACTGCCCGGCGCGCCGGATCGACGCCGTCGACCTGGTCGGCGCGGGCGACGCCTTCGTTGCCGGATACCTCTCCGGCATCCTCGACGGCGCGGACCTCCCGGCCAGTCTGCACCGGGCCGTCACGACCGCGGCCTTCGCCGTCGCCACCCGGGGCGACTGGGAGGGCCTGCCGACGCGTGACGAACTCGGGCTGCTCGACCAGCCCGACGGCACGACCATCCGCTGACCCAGGAGAGACCGGACATGGCATCAACGGCAGCGTCCGCGACGGTCGTTGTGGAGGGTGGGTACGAACTCGCCGAGGGGGCCGCTGGATCGACGGCCGATATGTGTACGTCGACATCCTCAGCGGGCGGCTCTTCGAGCTGAGTGACGAGGACGCCCCACGCCAACTGGCGGGGCTCGACGTGCCGTTGGGCGCCGTCGCGCCGGTGGGCGACCGGCCGGGCGCCTGGATCGTCGCCGCGGGCACCGGGATCGCTCTGCTCGATGCGGACGGGGCACCGGAGTGGCTTGACCGTCCCGAGGACCGCACCCCGGTTCCCAGCCGGATGAACGACGGCGTCGCCGATCCCGCCGGCCGCTTCTGGGCCGGAAGCATGGCCTACGACGGCACCCCTGGCGCGGGCTCGCTCTACCGAACGGACCCCGACGGCACGGTCGTACGCGTCCTCGACGGCCTGACCATCGCCAACGGTCCGGCGTTCACCGCAGACGGCACCACCCTGTACCTCGCCGACACGGCCGCCGGGACCATCCTGCGCTGCCGGATCGACCCGCTCTCGGGCGACCTCGCCGGCGGCCCGGAGACCTTCGCCCAATTGCGGGACGCCGAAGGCAGCCCCGACGGAATGACCGTCGACGACGAGGGCTGTCTCTGGGTCGCGATGTGGGGCGCCGGCGCGGTCCGCCGCTACCACCCGGACGGCTGCCTGCTTCACACCCTGACCGTGCCCGCTCCCCACCCCACCTCGGTGTGTCTGCACCCCAGTGACAACCGTCTGTTCGTCACCACGGCCCGGTACGGGGTGGAGAATCCGACCGCGGCGTCCGGTGCGGTGCTGAGTGTTCCGGTACCGGTCGGGGGAGCGGCAGCCTGCTCCTGGTGGGACCGGCGCTGAGGCACATCATCTGAGCGCCGTTCACCCTTGGGCGGTGCCCGGGTCGGCTTGTGAGAGGCGGACCATGGCGCGGTAGAGGGCCGTGGGCTTCGGGGCTTCGGGCAGTGCGGGGATCGGTGCGCCGGGGGCGGCGTAGGAACGGAGCATGTGGCCGACGAGGCGGCGCCAGGTGTCGGGGGCGGCGTCGCCGGTGGCGGTGACGACCCCGGCGTTGGCGATGAGCAGGATGACGACGTCCTGGTGGGTGAAGTCGTCGCGCAGGTGACCGGTGTTCTTGGCGCGGGTGATGAGTTCGAGCAGCCGGTCGTACGCCTCGGCGCGGCGGGCTTCCAGTGCTTTAGCGGCGGGGAAGGTCATGGTCAGGACGTCGGCGAAGCCGCGATCGGCGGCCTGCATGGCGCAGACGGCGTGGAGGTAGCCGATGAAGCCGTGCCAGGGGTCGGGGTCGGCGAGTGCCTCGGCGACGGCGTCGGCGTAGGCGTCCATGCGGTCGGCGAAGACCGCGTCGACTAGCTCCTCCCGGGTGGCGAAGCGCCGGCCGAGCGTGGCTTTGCCGACGCCTGCCTCGCGGGCGACGGAGGCCATGGAGACGCCGAGTCCTTCGGCGGCGAAGAGGCGGCGGGCGGCGGACAGGATGAGGCAGCGGTTGCGTTCGGCGTCGGCGCGCAGTCCCGTGTCGGGCTGTTGGTGCGGTGTCTGGTCGGAGGGCGGGGACGTCATGCGCCCACTCTATCCAAGTGGACCGGGTGGACCGTTTCTGTTGTACGGTGGGCCGCGGTGAAAGTGGGACGACCGGCCCACTTAATTGAAAGGGTGTTGTCATGCGTGCTGTCACGCTCGAATCCGTTCCCTCGACCCCGGCCGTGACCGAGGTGGACACTCCTCGCCCGGAGGCCGGGGAATTGCTGGTCAAGGTGGCCGCCGCCTCGTTGAACGGCATCGACCTCGCCACCGCCGCCGGCTTCACGCAGGCGTTTATGGAGCACCGGTTCCCGCTGGTCCTCGGCCAGGACTTCGCGGGCACCGTCGAGGCGCTCGGCGGGGGCGTGGAGGGCTTCGCGGTCGGTGACGCGGTCTTCGGTGTCGCGCTGAAGCCGTTCCTGGGTGCCGGGTCGCTGGCCCAGTACGTCACCGTGGCCGCCGGACACGGGGTCGCCCGCATCCCCGCGGGCGTGACGGCGGGGGACGCGGGCGCGCTGGGCGTGGCCGGAGCCACCGCCCAGGTGAGCCTGGACGCGATGGCCCTGGCCGAGGGTGAGACGGTGCTGATCTCCGGTGCCTCCGGCGGGGTGGGTGCGCTGGCGGTGCAGCTCGCCGCCGCCCGTGGAGCGAAGGTGATCGCGACCGCCCGCCCCGGCGCGCAGACCGACTTCGTCGCCGGCCTGACCGACACGGAGGTGCACGTGGTCGACTTCACCGGCGACCTGGAGGCGCAGGTCCGCACGATCGCCCCGGAGGGTGTGGACGCGGTGCTGCACCTGGCGGGCGACGGCGCCCAACTGGCCGCTCTGCTACGGCCGGGCGGTCAGCTCGCCTCCGCCACCGGCCTGAGCCAGGACGACGTCAAGGGGCACGACGTCACCGTCCACACGATCATGGCCAACCCCGACGCCAGGATCCTGACCTCCCTGGCCGAGCAGGTCGCCTCCGGTGCGCTGCATGTGCCGGTCACCGCCACGTACCCGCTGGAGAAGGCCGCCGAGGCATTCGCCGCCTTCACCGCCGGCACCCCGGGCAAGATCGCCGTCTCCTGCTCCTGACCCACGTCCAACGGAAGAGACAACGACCGTGCCCACTCTTGCCATTGTCGGCGCCGGCCCCGGTATGGGCCTGGCCATCGCCCGCACCTTCGGCAGCCGCGGCTTCGACGTCGCGCTGATCGCCCGTACCAAGGAGAAGCTTCAGAAGCTGGTCGACCAGCTCGGCCAGGAAGGCATCACCGCCGAGGCGTTCCCCGCCGACGTCCTGGACCGGCCCTCCTTGACCGGAGCCCTGGACGCCGTGAAGGCCCGCTTCGGCAGCATCGACGTACTGGAGTATTCGCCGGCCCCGCACTCCCCGGTGCCCGGCGTCACCCTGGCCGCCCCCTCGGAGGCCACAGTGGACAATCTGCAGCCGCAGATCGAGTACGTCTTCTACGGCGCCGTAGCGGCCGCCGGTGCGGTGCTGCCCGCGATGCGGGAGGCCGGCGCGGGGACCCTGCTGTTCACCACCGGCGGTGGTTCGGTGGATCCCGTCCCCATGCTCGGCAACGTCAACGCCGCCGGTGCGGCCCTGCGTAACTGGGTCATCAACCTGGGCAAGGAGCTGGCGGGCAGCGGTGTGCATGCCGCGCACGTGGCGATCAACGTGTGGATCGGCGAGGGCGGCCCGGAGGGCTTCCCGACGGCCACACCCGAGGAGATCGCCCCGTTGTACTGGGACCTGCACGAAAGCCGTGACCGGTCCGAGGCTGTCTTCAGCGCCTGACGGGCCGGTCCAACCGCTCCGGGGAGGGGGCATCCGCTCCCTCCCCGTCCTGTCCCCGCTTTCAAGGAATCCGCATCGTGGAGTTCGCCGCCGCGCTCGGGCTGATCCTGGCCCGGGACTCCGCTGTCGCCGCACCGCGTGACCGGCTCAGCCGACGAGTTGGTCGGCGGCCTTGGGGGAGGGGCCGTACTGATTGGCGCCCGGGGAACTGTCCACCGTCATGCGCAGGAGATAGAGGAGGGGGCCGACGGCCGGGATCAGGGCGATGAGCATTCTCCACCCGGACTTACCGGTGTCGTGCAACCGGCGGACGGAGACGCTCAGCATGGGCACGACGAACGGCACGAGAAGGACGTTGAGCAAGGGAAGCTCGATCGCCAAGCCGACCCCGGCGATGACGACGACGGCGCCCATGTACACCACCGAGAACCACCAGTACTCCGCACGCCGTGCGCGACCGGAGAACGTGGCGAACTTGGTCGTGAGGCACGTGCGTGCCGCATCGGTGAACGACATGCTGGTCACAGTGGTCCTTTCACAGAAGTGCCATGGGAGGCATGGATGTTCGGGCGGCGAGGGGGCGGCCATGCGAACGAACGCGCCCGGATTGGCCGCCGGTCTCGGAGGCTGAAGTCTCAGATACCGAAGACGAGTTCGGCCTGGTCGCGCCTGGTCGTGTGCAGCTCCCAGTAGACGGGGGAGATCTCCTCGGGCTGGGCCGTCGGGAAACCGGGGACGGCCGGTGTGCCGATCGACACGTCGATGCCGACGTGGGCGGCCTGGACGCCGGTGCCGTCCAGCTCCTTGTGGAGGTTGATCGCCCAGTTGCGCAGCGCGGCGGCGGCCGCGTTGACGTTGCCGACCTGCGGCACGGGGTCGATGGAGCCCGCGCCGGTGGTGTAGAGCAGCGTGCCCGCGCCGGCCTCCCGCATCGCCGGCAGCACCGCCTTGGTGGCGGCGATGGCACCGTAGAGCTGGAACTCGATCTCGTGCTGTACGTGAGCCGGTTCGGTCTCGACCGGGGTGGTCAGCGCGGTGGACTCGAAGCCCCCGACCGGGGAGTGCTCCAGGACATCGATGGGGCCGAACTTCGCCGCGGCGTCCTTGAGGGCCTGGGTGAGCGCGTCGCGGTCGAGGACGTCCGCGGGGAAGGCGGCGGCGGTGATGCCCTCGGCGGTGAGCTTGCCGACGAGACCGTCGAGCTTGTCGCGGTTGCGGGAGATCAGGGCGACGTCCAGGCCCTGGGAGCCGAAGGTGCGGGCGATGGCCAGGCCCAGTTGGGGGCCGGCTCCGATGATGGCGATGCTGGTCACAGCGATCCTTTCCCAAGGCTGATGGGAGGAAGCAGGCATTCGGATAGGTCTATCCATATCGAGATCCGGATAGGTCTATCCGGTTCACTGTTTCACCGTACCAGCAAAAGTGGATAGGGCAGTCCGGTTGGTAGGCTGGCCGGCATGAACCCTGGTCCCCAGCACTCCGACGTCCCCGCCGCCCAGCCGCTGCGCAGCGACGCCGAGCGCAACAGGGAGCGGATCATGGCCGCCGCGCGCGTGGTGTTCGCACGGGACGGACTGGGTGCCTCGATGGCCTCCGTGGCCCGTGAGGCAGGGGTCGGCATCGCCACCATGTTCCGCCGCTTCCCCACGAAGGAGGAGCTGGTCGACGCCGTCTTCTACGACCGTATGGACGCCTATGCCGACGTGGTCGCCGCCGCCCTGGACGACCCCGACCCCTGGCACGGTTTCGTCGGCTACGTCGAGACCGCCTGCGCGATGCAGGCCGCCGACTCCGGCTTCGCCGACGTCCTGACCACGACCTTCCCCACGGCCAAGGCCCTGGAGCGGCGCCGCAACGAGGCCTACGAGGGCATGGTCGAACTCATCAGCCGTGCCAAGGCCGCGGGTCGGCTGCGTGCGGACTTCGCCTCCTCGGACCTGGTGCTGCTGCACATGGCCAACGCCGGTGTCGTCAACGCCACTGGCGACGCCGCGCCCGATGCCTGGCGTCGCGTCGTCGCCCTGCTCGTCCAGTCCTTCGAGGCTCCGGCCCGCGGCGCTCTGCCCGCCTCGCCCGAACACGACGCCCTTTACCGGGCGATGCTCCGCGCCGGTCCGGCGGGTGTCGCGGCGCCGGAGTCGGACGTAGGCAACTGATGGGTGACCTGCGGATATGAAACGGCCGGAAACACGCGAGCTCGAGTACTTCGTCGCGGTCGCCGAGGAACTGCACTTCGGGCGTGCCGCGGAACGGCTCGGGATCGCGCAGCCGCCGCTGTCCAGGGCGATCGGCAGGCTGGAACGCCGGATGGGGGTTCAACTGCTCACGCGTACCAGTCGTCGTGTCGGTCTCACTGCGGCAGGTGCGGAGTTCCTGGCCGACAGCCGGAAAGCGCTGACCGCGGTGGACATCGCGGTGTCGCGCGCCCGACGCCGCGTCCACGCGCACCGGCTGGTGGTCGCCGCTCGGCAGGGCACCGGGTCCGGGCTGCTGGCCAGGGTGGTGTGCGCCTATCGCCGCCGGCCCGATGCGGCTGAGGTCGAGGTCGTGTTCAGCCACAACCAGGTCGATCTGGTGCGCAACGGCACGGCGGACATCGCGTTGATGTGCGGTCATGTCCCTCTGGACGGACTGGAGTTCTCCGAGCTCGCTGAGGCGCCGACAGTCGTGTTGCTGCCGCTGGACCACTTCCTCGCGGCGAAGTCGGCCGTGTCGGTTGCCGATGTCGTGCAGGACGAGCTTTTCCGGCCGCTGTGGCCGGAGGACGCGCCGGGGATCGTGCTCGACGAGATCATCGAGCAGGTCGCGATGGGCGAGCTGATCGTGACGCTGGGGGCAAGCGCGACCGACCGGATCGGATCCGCCGTCGTGGCTGTTCCCGTTGTCGATGCGCCACCGACACGGGTGCTGCTGACCTGGCGGCAGGACGTCCCGGCCGCGACGCGTGACGCGTTCGTGGGTACCGCCGAGAACGCGGCGGCCGGGATGTGGGCCGCTCAGCCGAAGGGGCCCAGCTGAGTGGCGCCACCGTCGACGATCAGCTCGAAGCCCGTGATGTAGCTGCTCTCGTCCGATGCCAGGAACAGGATCGCGTCGGCCTGTTCCTCCGGCCGGCCCCACCGGCCCAGCGGGACCTTCGACGAGAGACTCTCCATGAACGCGCGCCTGGTGTCGTCATCGACTCCGCTCCCGATGCCGGGAGTGTCCGTGGTGCCCGGTGCCACGGTGTTGACCCGGATCTTCCGCGCCTTGAGTTCGCTCGCCCATCCCCGGGCGAACGAACGGACCGCGGCCTTGGAGGCGCCGTAGACGCTGTACCCAGCCGGTCCGGTGCTCCCCGACACCGAGCTGACCAGCACGATCGACGCGCCGTCGTTGAGCAGCGGAAGGGCCTTTTGGACCGTCTTCAGCGTGCCTTTGACGTTGATGGTGAAGGTCTTGTCGAAGTGCTCGTCGGTGACGTCTTCGAGCCTCGCGACTTCGGCGGTCCCGACGTTCGCGACCAGCACGTCGATCCGGCGGCCGTCGCCCCGCACGGTGTCGTACAGCCGGTCGAGGTCCGCCGGGTTCGACGCGTCGCCCTGGACGGCGATCGCGCCCACCTTCGCGGCGCCGGCTTCCAACTCCTGTTGCCTGCGGCCGGTCACGTAGACCACCGCGCCCTCTTCGACGAACCGCTGCGCCGTGGCGAGTCCGATACCGGAACTGCCTCCGGTGATGACCGCGACCTTGTTGCTGAGCCTCTTCATGACATCGAGTTCAACACCGCTGACCTGCGCGAACAATGACGGTTTCGGTATCGCAGCGGTACCCGGCCGGTATCGGTCGTGCGGGGTCGTGTTCGCCTGCTTCCCCGTGTACACGGACCTCCGCGGTCCGTCGGCCGGTCGATGTCGTTCCTGGAGGGCGAGCAGGTCGACGTCGAGATCGACCATCGCGTGCACGCCTGCCTGCGGGAGCAGGCGCTGCCGTCATCGCGAGTCGACCGCGGACTTCGCCCGCTGGGCCCGGGCGGCAGGCCGAAGCCCTCAACTCCGGGGTTCGGCCTGTCCTTCGCCCAGGACGACGGCGCTGGTGCGATTGGTGTTGGCGTCCTGGAGGCAGCCGCGCAGGCGTGTCACGTCGTGCGACGGCAGGGCGGGGCGGATGACGCCGGTGTAGACGCCGTCGTTCATGCGGTTGAGCGTGGCGTTGTCATTCGTGGCCGCGGTGGAGCGGCGGCAGGTCTCCCACAGGTCCTGGGCGGCGAGTTGGACGGCCCGGTCGCTCTGGTCGCCGTAGGTCTCGACGCGGAAGACCATGGTCGTGCTCGCCGCGTCCGGCGGCTGCTCGGCCCGGGTCTGGGTCGCGTCCGCCAGGGCGGACCACAGCAGGGGCACCAGGAGCAGGCCACCGACGGCCGCCGCGACGGCGAGCGCCTTGCGGCCGGTGCGGGCCGGCGGTACGGCCGGGCGGCTCTCCAGGGGAACCGTCGTGGCGAGCGACGGGGCGGTCAGTGCTGCCAGGCGTCCGGCCAGGCGGCGCTCGGCGCCGGGTCGGGCGGTTGCTCCGGCCACCTTCTGGATGACCATGGCGATCCCGGACAGGGCCGCGCCGGCCACCATGAGGACGGGGACGAAGACGAACGTGCGGTGGGTGCCGTTCAACTCCGTCCGGTCGGCGGCGGCAAGCCAGTTGAAGTGGTTCGGCACCGGATCACGGGTCTGCTCGAGCCGCTTGCGCACCTCCTCGACGCGCGCGTCGGACTGCTCCAACCGATCCTCCAGGCGGGTCAGGCGGGTGAGCAGCAGGACGGTGGCGAGGAAGACCTCGACGACGATGAGCAGGGCGGCGGAGATCAGGGCCCGCTGCCATTCCCAGCGGGTCAGATAGAGCACGGTGTAGTAGCCGGCGTAGACGGCGGACAGGCCGCCGAAGGTGTAGCCGACCAGTCTGATGGCCTTCATGCCGCCGACTCCTCACGGATCGAAGTGGGTTCCGGTGCCGTGCCGGGGGTGTCGTTCACGGTCACCTCTCCTGTCCCGCCGTCCACGGTCAGCGGCGTGCCGGCCGGGAAGCGGTCCACCGCTCCGGGTACGCCGACCGCCGTGGGGACGCGGTATTCGCGGGCCAGCACGGCGAGGTGGGACAGGGCGCTGCCGGTCTCCGCGACGAGCCCCGCCAGGCCGGGCAGCAGCGGTGCCAGGGCCGGGTCCAGGGAGCGGACCACGAGCACCGGGTGCTCGGGGCGGTCGCCGTGGCCGTCCCAGGCCGTACCGGTGCCGAAGCCGCCGCCGGCTCCCTGCCCCTCGCCCGAAGCCCGGTGTCCGGGCGGGAGTTGGGCCACGGGCCGGCCGTCGGCCAGGCGGAAGGCGGCGGGCAGCGGACCGGCGTCCAGCGAGCGGGGCTCCCGCTCGGCGAGATCGGACGGCAACCCCTTGCCGTCCGCTGCCTCGACCAGTTCCTCCCAACGCAGCAGCACCAGACGGGAGGACCCGAACCCGCACTCACCGGCGTCGACCCGCTGCGCGAGTTCCCGCACCAGCTGCGCCTGCATCTCGTGCACCCAGCGGATGCGCAGCCGTAGCCCTTCCCGTACGGGCAGTGCACCCACGCCCCGCGGTGACGTGGTCCACCCGGTCTGTGCGGGCAGCGGCGGGCGGTCGCCGAGTGCAGGGGGCAGCAGGGCCAGCAGAACGGGGTGGCGTTCAAGGAGCTGCTCGTCGCTAAGGCCCCGCCTGCGGCCTTCCGTCAGTTCCGCGAGCGCCTCGCCCGCCGCGGTGGCTCCGCTGCCCGCGCCGAGCAGCGCACCCGCCAGGGATTCCTGGGCGTGCAGCGAAGAGAGCACCTGCCGGCCCCACGCGACGGCGTCAAGGAGTTGGCCGCTGAGCATCTCACCGGGCGGCGGGAAGTCGGACAGCTGCCGGTCCACGTCCGCCATCAGGTCAACGGCCAGCAGCGGCAGCGCGGAACGCAGCCGTCCGATCCGCCAGGCAGCGCCCGCCCGGCGGGCCCCCGGTGCCGGGTTGACGAAGTCCAGGACCGGGTGGGCGGACGGGATGGCACCCAGCAGCCGCAGATCGGCGGCGGCCCGTCCGTCCACGGTGGTCACCACCGGCAGCTTGCGCAGCTGCCGCCGGGGCGCGGCGCCGGCGATGTCGAGGGCGAGGGTGAGGCCGTGGGACATCGGGGCCACCCACAGATCCTCCTCCAGCGGCTGGAGCACCCCGGGCAGGGTCTCGGCGACCGGACCGGGACCCAACAGGCGCGCTCCGCGCAGCGGTCGGGCCGCCATCGCGGTGATGGGCCTGGCCTGGAACAGCCACAGTTTCCCGTCCGTATCGAAGCCGAACTCCATGTCCTGGGGCCTGCCGAACGCCCGCTCGGTCTTCTTGGCCAGGTCCACCAGCCCCACTCGCCGCCGGTGGGACAGGAGCCGGCGGCCGCGTGCTTCGACCGGGTCCGTGCGCACCAGGCGGGCGAGGCGGGTGAGTTGATAGCGCACACCTTGGGTGCTGCCGTCGACGAGTTGATGCGGTCCGCCGGGCACCGCGCTCACAAGGATCCGGTCGAAGCGGCCGTCGACGGGATCGGCGCCGAACATCACGCCGCCGACAGCCGATTCGAGCATCGGCTGCACCAGCACCGCCATTCCGTCATCGTCCGCGATCTCCTCCGGCGGACGCAGCGGCCTGACTCTCCCGGCGGAGTCGAGGACGAGCTGCACCGCGATGGTGAACTCCTCCCAGCCCCGCACATCCAGTACCGACTCGAACCGCCCCGCCATGGAGGAGTCCTCGGTGTCCTCGTGCGCGGAGGAGGAACGCACGACCAGCGCCCGCTCCTCAGGGCCGGCCAGCGCCCGCCACGCGGAGCGCACCGCGTCCTCCCCGGTGGCCGCCCAGGGCGCCCGGTCGGCGGGCACCAGAACGAACCCCGGCAGCACCGGCAACCCCGCCACGGCTGCACGCGCCAGATTGGCGGCCTTCGCGCCGGTGACGGCCGCGTCTCTCGCGTGCTCGGCGTCCAGTGGTACGACCGCCAGTTCCGCACCCTCGAATCCCATGGGCCTTACTCCTTCGAAGAAGTGATGAGGTGGATCGGCTCCTGTTCAGCGCGCCGAGAGGCCGCGCCGG
>Ga0307508_10002406_pt1 | contig 19762 bp, 24 predicted proteins | sample 9_EM_MG_FD_203089 | JGI IMG/M metagenome (GOLD analysis project Ga0307508, IMG submission 203089) | Populus trichocarpa ectomycorrhiza microbial communities from riparian zone in the Pacific Northwest, United States - 9_EM | ecosystem: Host-associated > Plants > Roots > Unclassified | place...
TGGCCTGCAGAATTTCAGCCAGATTTGCGCTGTCCGAGCAACGACCAGGGTTGCACACCGGACTCGAAGTTCGGCTCAAGTTTCGAAACCTCCGCTCGAAACTTGGTCAGTTCCCATACCCGGGTTAGGACCAAGCTGCGGCAAAGTTTCGCCTTTTGTGAGTGCCCCTGATCAGCCTATCATTAGCAGGCCAAATAAGTAACTGGCTCACTTGCTTGCAACCAGCCTTGGACCTTCACAATCCCAACTTGACGTGAACGCAGTTCAGCTTCCTTCTCTTGTTTCTCCCGCACCATTTCAAAGGTCGTCCCAGGGTCATAACCTTTGAGACGCTTATAAAAATGGAAAGCAGCATCCATTGCCCGAGAGGACTCTGCCTCCAAAGAACTGTGGTGGATCCGACGGCGACGCCCAGCCCGTGGAGGCGCGTAATCAGCGCCGCCCGAATCGAAGCTGTCGTCCGCCTCCGAACTGGGGGGAGAAGGTGACATGGGTAAAAGGGTGCGAAATTTCTGCTGGTGGCGGTTATCCAGCCCTTGTTGAATGTCATGGGCGGCCCAACGCTTTATGGAAGCAACCCCATACGCGTAATCGAGGAGAATGCTAGATGGTGCAAGCGGACCGGACCAGTCGGCTCGAACATCGCGCTGTGGAACCGGATCCAGGCCATCAGGTGGCACAAAGTATTGCATTGTTACACGATAATTCGGCATTGTACCAGTTTCAACTCTTGGGACATCAGCGCAATCCAGTGCAAAGTTGGGAGTCTACAAAAAGCAGCGGCTTCATGTCATGAAACAATGACCAAGGCGATTGTCCCGCGTACCTTGAGAAATGCGCTCTGTGCTGAGGAAAATCTTAGATGGAAGTCTCTACTCAAAAAAATACCATTCTCAACGGAGTTAATATTCAAAGGGGGAACTTGGCCGTATAGAGAGCTGCGATCTAAAATAATGAAGTGGAGATACTAGTCGAACATAAACACCAAGAATATATTTATAACATTCGGAACAATACCTCATTGCCCTTGCGAAGTGGGATGATGTGTGCAGCTTCACTCCCAATGAAGTTGATTGCCGTGACCACACAACGATTGCCGTCGCGAAGAGCAACCTCTCGACGAAATTTGTTGCGTCGTTCAGTAAGAGATGAAGAAGTGACACGATCATTTAATCCATGTGGATCGGCGAAGTGGTAGTCCCCTGTCTCGTAACCTTGTCAGTAGAGAATAGTTAGAGGTGTGCGAGTCATTACCATCTGGAACGAAATAATAATTGGAATTCTCAGCGATGTTGGCGAGTGATACATTTTCATAATCAACGAGGTTGCCATCGGGTGCGTCAAAGAAGTTTCCCCTAGCACCGACTACAGTGAAAGTGACATAACGAAGCCACTTGAGAGGACGAAGAGAGAGCCTATCGATATCTTGAAGCGGAATGGTGAGGGCATGAATCCATTTATCGACTGCTTCTGCTTCTCGGACGTAGATGTTAACCATGACGAGACTCGGCAGTACAGGGAGGCGGCAATGTATTAGGGCGGAGCAACAGACCCAAACATTGCGCACCACTACTTGGGAGGGCCGACACTGTCTGGGACACTGGAAGCTCCCCTGGGTTGGGTTGTACTAAATCCTTCATGCTATGGGGTTGCACCTCTCTCCAAATTTGTGTCTCGTTCTGAGACAGCGCCGTGTCTATGATTTCTAGATTGGGATGGTGGATAATCTTCAGCTCCTTTACCCTGCCTTCCACCCGGTAACAGGTGGTATGTTTTATGTCTCGCGCCGTTGGCTGTTGTCTTAGATCTGTCCCATTCGTTACGTGCTGGTAGTACTTGCTGCTAGCACTAAAGGATCAGCCAAACCAGTGGTTCCGATGGTAGGGTCGTAAGAATATCCTTACCTCACATAAAACATACTACAATTCTTAGCCGTCCTCATACATGTAAGCTCATCTGAGACTCAGGAACATTTCGCATTGCAATGCGGCGCATACGTCTTTACACGTAGGCTACCATCAAATCGTGAAAAGTAGTGGAGGAAAGAATCGAACATGAGGGGTATGAAACAACACGGCGGAAGGGGAAAAGAAACCACACAAGTTACACAACGCGTTAAGGTGTAGGCGTTGAGTAAAGCGCGTACGTGCGATGCATATGTGGGTATATCTGGAAAGGCAAAGCGACAGGGTTGGGGCTGGAAGGTGGAGAGACATTGCCACCGATTCCGCCTCGATAACGAACAGAAAGGGATTGGAGAACATGCCACGCGAATGAATAAACCCCCTTACAAGCTCATGCAGTTGAGAGAAAGCAAGTGTTGGCGGAGAACAATGACAGAAAAGCACAGGGACAAATGCTGAATCAATGCTGGACTGGGCATATCGCGAGCAGGTAAGCAGCAACAGGTCGCGGCATAGCACAGAACGAGGAGCGAGGTTCGTGGAGAAAAGATGTATCGGCCCATCCAATTCAATACAATCTAAGAAGCAACCTGCCCCTTCAAAATCGGAACCGCAATCCGCCTCGTCTCTTCTCGGGGCTCCCAGCAGGCGGAGTGGCGGTAGCCGTAAGCGTCGCAACAGAGTACGCGCTACTCGCGGCCTTGTCATTTTTATCCGTTTCAGGCAAAACAGCATCAATGATATGCACGACGCCATTTTGCGTGATGATGTCAGGTTGAATGATATCCGCCACGACCTTTCCCTTATAATAGACCACGTTGCCAAAAGCGCCACCTGTGCCCACTGTGATCGTTTCGCCTGCAGCGGAGGTGTAGTCGGTCTGAGGGTGCCCGGTGAAGACGCGAGAACCGTTGATGACGTGATTCAAGATGAGATTGTCGAGTTCAGTGCCATTAATGGTAGGGGAGATGCGGTGATTGTTCATGGCATCTTGAAATGCTTGATTGGTGGGGGCGAAAAAGGTTATGGATGGGGTGTCGTAAATGCGCCGTGCGATGGCAGGCGGGAGAACGTGGTCGAAGAGGGTGGTCAGGTTGGCTGTCCAGGGGTATTGCGGCAACGAAAGTGCGTGTGCCGTTTGAGGTGGTAAGTCGACGACTGAGGTCACCACATGAATCAGAATCTGTAACAAGGCGCAAGAAATGAGTAATTATGCAGTCTCGGCCGGGGACATGTTACATAGAACACGCACGTTATGGTAAGTCGCTGTTCTCACGATGGCCGGGGGCCACCTATCTTGGCTAGCGACTATGTATTGTCCTGTAGAACGGATGAGCGATCAGAAGGTCACATATTGGGATACGGAAGTCTGATGAGGGGGGTCGGGCGGGGATGAAAGACACCACGAAGGGCGAGGCAGACCCGCGCCGGGGAAGGGCGGAAGAAATCAAGCCAAGCAAGGGACACGAGGACAACATGTCCTCACTCCCGAATAACGACGAACAATTTATTTACTCACCTCCGATCTTAGTAAATCCTATACTCTGCGCTCTGCCACCTAGTAAATGGACAAGAGAGGGATCCTTGAGGAAAGTAGGGAATACCGCTTGGTTAGGCGAGGATGCGATGGAGGAAAGCGGAATGGTGCCCGGGAGGAGATGGTATGTGACTGTAGGCGTGTATCGGAGGGGATGCACCGGGACCGGGAGAAGGGTGCGTGCACGCGTATATCAGCTATTTCAATTTCGCCAGGGACGGCATGGGCGGACTTACGCGTTTGGGCAACCCAAGTGGGGTCGTTGGAGAAGAAGGGATTAACGCCCGCCCATGCCTAGGCAGCAAGGTTATCGTCAGGGTGGAAGCAAATGTCTCAGTACGAGCAGGCGTACATTGTTATTGGGGGCGAGGAAAGTCATGGGCTGACCGCTCGAGAGAACGCCAAAAAGGTACTCGCCACCCGTTGTGTTAGCGACAAATTCGCCGGCACCAACGAGCCCCGTCAAGCCCATAGCCGTAAGTTTGTTAATCAACCCCTCGATAAAGGTCACATTCTGAGCTACAACGAGGCGTGCTCCGACTCCGAGGAGAGCGAACAAGGCTGTCGGTCGCATAGCAGTTGAGGGAGTAGTTTGCAAGATTTGGTTCCAAAGGGTTTAAGAGGTCGTAAGGTCGTTATGGACTGGAAGAAGAGAGCCAAAGTCGTGAAAGGGAGTGTAAAGATCGTCACCGAGATTTATATGAGGGAACTCGCGTATGAGGTCAGACTTTCCCACGCCTCTCGTTCCCGTCGGCGTCGTTGGCTTTATCTAATTGTGCATGCGTGCCTCAGCCTCGCACCCTGATGACCTTATTTTCCTAATAATTTACCAAGAAATACTCCTAGAGCGGTGTTTCCGCGCTCGTTAATTATTGGCACTGACGCAACCATGCATGGCGCGGCGCGGATGCTTTGCTTACATAACTTGAATGCCATTCCTTCCAGAACGATAAGCTCGCGCTGTTCGGCTCGGATCAATCGCGCGCGCAACCTTTAGGTCTCCTAACAACGCTCTCTGGCACTTTTCTTCACCCCCCAGCAGAAATCTATAATTTCCAATTTGACAGCGTTATCTCTGAATGATGTCATCAATGTCAAATGGTCCTTATGGAGCGACGCCGGAAAGCACAAGCCATCACGCATATAAACAAACGCGAGAACAAAGTCTAGTTTCGGCATCGACAAGTCGATACGGAGCTCTTTAAGGGTCATAATCTTCGACCGTATCGTAGAATTCTTTCACAAGTCTCTTCTGTGCGTCTATGCCCTTCTCATTCTATGGGAAACATTTCTCAGCGAGCGAGCGCAGAAAAGGAAAGATCACGGCATTTGAACAATCTTGACAATACCAACGCACCTCTCTATCACCTACGGGCCTATGACAGAGGACGAGATGGCATAAGTACACCGACTAGTCTGCAATCACCACTCGGCTCCCTACCTGACAACGATATACTTCCTCCCCATCAGCAGTTCTTCAGTAATAATACCATCGTGAGGGCTATTATAAGAACCGGAGACGAAACTTCCCGCTTCCTGAGCTATTACAATGCCGGCCTACAAGCCAAAAATCAATTCCCGTGGCTCGGCATACGATAGCGGCGATGATCAAACTCACGCAGACATCCCATGACCTGTATTTTGCCACTGGATTTAGAAAGGAGCAACAAGCGACAGCGACAACTCATAAACTCACCAACAGCCGATTTCCCTATGTGCCAAGGGAGAGCGCGCATTCCAATGTTTAACCTCGTCATCAAAAGTGTCCCCCCTAGCTTACCAGTAAATATCCAAGCTCCCACTCGCGACCAGCGCAAAATTGAGCGCCGCACTCCCGATACTCCTCAAACCATGTCCCATTCTCCCGCCTTCAACCCCACCCTCCGGATCCCCGGCAAGTCTTGTGAACGAACGAGCTTTGAGATCCATAATTTCCTTAGAGCGATCAGATCCAAACTCTATTACCGTCAGTGCTGAAGATAGTGAGATGAGTGGACCTGGTGGGTGGAGTGGGAGACGTGTGGTGCCATTTAGAAAAGCTCCTTTGCCTTTGAGTGCGGAGTATAACTGATCAAGGAAAGGATTGTAAATCACCCCAATGGTGGGTTGCTTCTTGTATAAAAACCCGATAGAAACTGCCATGAAACTGATTGAGTTTCAAAAGAAAAGCGACATTCATGTGGATACGCAACTGCAAGCGAAGGGGAAGCCGTGCACAAAGTTGGTCGTGCCATCTTGATGGCCCGGGGGAAAAGTGCGTGAATCTCAAAGGGAAATGTGACATCGGCGAGTGCGTACCGCACCGATGGGATCTACACAAAACGTCGGTTCATCGCTCAACGGCGATCTTCGGCCGGCAGCATAGCTCTCTTCTCCGATACTTCAGTAATCATAGGCCGAAGAACAAGTTTGATAGCACCCAAAAGGAATGAGACGAGCTCGGAGAGTCGGACGGCGGCTCTCTCACAAGTGAAAAGTCGGATAGGCCTTGCCGATCTCCGACCTAACCAGTTCCTCTACACGCACATCCCATTCCGTCACGAGATCCACTGCCAAAAAGAAAAAAAAACGATTGGATACAGCAAGAGACGCGCGCAACGAGCAACTAAGTGCGTCGGGTTGGGCTGTTCGCGCCTTTTATCCCTCTTCCCACGTTCCAAAATACAGCCATAAAACCCAGAAGCGAAAAGAAAAAGAAAGGCGCTAACCAGCATTCTTCTTTTGGTTCACAGCCTGCGCCTGCGAACGTTTGATCGCGTGGGAGCCTTCGAGGATCAGAGCGCCCGCACGCCGAGCGAGATCAATCGTGAAACGCAGGAGGCCATCAAAGTCAATCTCTGCCGTCATCAGAGGGGAAAGTTAATTCTTGTTTACGGAGGAAGCCGCGCCGGGCGCCCGTTTCGGGTAAAGGTCGCGGTGCTTGTCCCCGGTGCTTTCCCAACAAACAGGCGAACACCGCCCCATTCCCTTTCACACCTCTTCGAACAACAACGGCGCGCGCTTGCTGTCCCGTTCTGCTTTGTTCTGCTTTCATCCCTCTCTCATCATCCCTTGCTGTCGTCTATCATAATTTGCTTTGCTTTCGGAATATCTTGCTTTTTTGGCTTTTTTGTATTAACAATTAAAACAAAAAGCTAGCCTAAGCCACACGAAGACACACAGCCGCTTGCTTTGCAAACGTTGATTTCCGACCTCCCAGCAGGCTGGGTGCCTACACTCTTCGCTGACCTTCGGCCTATATGGCGGCGCGCTCGCGGCGATCTGGACCGCAGCGCAAGACGACGCCTGAACTCACTTCCTATGGTCCCCCTGAGTGGCGCAAACCTTGGAGCCGCACCGCGGATCTTGGTGAGCATTTTGCCATTCCACACGTATGTGGCTGGACTCGAACTCAAACTTTTCTTTGGATACTGGTAGGCTATCCTGGCTACAACCCTCCAAGGTCTGGCCACGATGCTGAAGACATGTCCGAAACCCTTGTAAAAAATGGATTTAAAGGACGTTCCTTGTTGAATGCAGCGGGAGTACGTGTCCGCATAACGCCACACCATATACCTGACCACCGACACTTTCCAATAGCTTGAAACGTTTAATGCTCACAACCTCATTCACGATGGCTTTGCGAAACATGGCCAAGTTCATTTGCATATGCTGGGTCAGCTCATGCACGACGTTGCGGCCCGTCAAGCCGAATCGCGTCCCCAAGTCGGGTAAATATCCTCAATCGCATATTCTTCTTTGACTGACGGACTGAGCGTGATACAGACCTTCAACCTATCGGCTCCCTTCCAAAGTCACCGTACAAGAATCGAAACGTGACGCATGGATCCGTGACCTCGCAGATCCTCAAGTTCCCCTGAGCAAGCTTGCAAGCGCTCCTATACCCCATCCCTTCAAGGGACATGACCTCCTCGATATGTTGCACAAACATACCGTTCCCACAGACCGCGCGTTGTGGTATGTTCGTGTATTGGGTGCTCACGAGACGGTATGTGCGCCTATTATTTTTATTTCCCCACCGCACCTGACCTCTCAGGAACGCCATAGCACGTCATGCGTATGCGCCCAAATTTTGATCCTGCGCAGTACACTATCGATTGGACAAACATCGTGACGAGCTACCTGAAGAAACAAATCGGAGAAATTCTTCTCCCGACTCCATTCCGCCCCGGCCTCACAATTCGACAGACTTTCCAAGGCGTCTTGAATGACCCCGACACTCGAGCTAAATGGATTTCACGCTTTACGTATTCGTAAGTCATCACCGTTATTTTACTTTTTTTTTTTTTTTGTTTTGGCTTTTCGCTTTTCCGGCCGGATGGCGAAAATAAAAGAACCGTCGTCATTTCGTTTTCGGATGTGTGCGGAATGAGTTAATGTCCCTCCCTCTCTAAAGCCTCGACCTCCTTCGCGAGTTTGCCTCCGAAGCACTCGTTGACCACGCTACGTTTGCGGCGTGGCTAGTTCAGATGACCCTGAGCAGCAACCTTGCGCAGATCGAGTTTGTCATTCGGATCGCCGAAGATTATCTCGATCTCGTCATGGAGAATAGGTCATTCCTTGCACCATTCATTGAAGCATGTTTGGTACGATTGACTGAGGTACGCACCCAAAGAAACTGTAACAACGTATGTCATCACCATTAAAAAAAAAAACTCTCTCTCCAGATTGACGCCAACCCTTTAAAAGAACATTTGACGAATACCGCAACAGATCTTGGTACTTTTGTTCAGGTATGATTCAAGTTGAAATCCCGTCATGATCGCCAATCAATTGAATTACCCCCAGCGCGCGCTCCTTGTTCATCCGGACTGCTTCATACACCCGCGGCTATGGTCCACATATGGAAATCTTCTACGAACCATATTTGTAGAAAAGCCCGAAGCATCGGCAGCCGCAATATCGTTGCGTCCACAGAATGCGCAAGAGATATGTGCGGCATTAAAGGCTGAATACGAGAACGTATCGCTGCGAATCGACGCCTTATTGTTCCGCTCCCTGCCGCCTCGAGAGGCACGCAGTCTCCGCTTCACACTGGCGAATATCAAGGTACCATATTCCACACCGTTGCTAATGGTACACACCCGGAAACCACATATCCTGAGACCCCCGTTTTTATTTTGCAGATCCTCAACTCCATCAGTCCGTCAACGCATCTTGCCGACCTCGACTTCTTCGCCATTAGCGAGCCCTTCTCCATTGACTCCTTTCGAACAAAGCTCCATACTCTCCTCACTTGGGCAGCTACGTCACAATGCGGAACCCACAAATACTACGCAGCCGCGACTCTTCTCTGTCTCTGGCGAAAACATCACGATGAAGAAAATGCTAAACTCTCACAATCACTCATGCGGCAAGCACGGCGTTCCGAAGAGATCCTTCAGGTCGAGCTCATAGAGTGGCTGGATACATCGGAGATTGCAATGGACCGCGCGCGCCACGGTCACAGTGTCGCCATACTTTACGGTGAACTCATGCGTAACCGTCTCTTCGATTTTGCAGATCTCGTTCGCAAGATTGTCGCGCGCGGAAGCAAAGTTTCGAAAGGGGTGGACATGAATCGGAGGGAATATGCCCGAATAATACCCCTTGGTGAATCTTCTGGTTCGCTTCAAGTAGCTCGATCAGCGGCGCTGTACGGAATGAGCGAACAGCTTAGTCAAGAAGAGGATGACGAAATGGAGCTTCGGATCAAACTCGTGCAAGCACTACCAGAGCTGTTTCCAGGTGCGAACTCATCATCTGATTTACCTGTGAAGGGTGACCATTACTGACGACAATATGTTTTTATGAAGAATGGGAGCTTGAGGAACAGGAAATCGCCGCTCCGGACGAGCTGGAAGCCCGACGTCGGTCCCCGACAAATGCGCCAAGTGCTTCGCCCTACCTTCTTTCAGAGGTAGGGCACAGTTGGCTTATACCTGCCGTGTGGAAACACATCAAATCGTGCGCTATCACATCGCTCAGGCTCGTCCCCCATGCGAACAACAACCTTTTCTGACTTTTTCTGACTTGTAGGAATAAGGATTCCGATCTTATTCGACCTCATGTATTTTGCTACATCTCTCAGAATTTGGCTTCGCATTTATGTCACGGTGCTTTGCTCGAGGTGGGTCCATCGCAGCTGTGAAGCATGCAAACCATTTCTCTCTAATGCTTCTGGACAGTTTTGCTTGCATCTACTGTTGCATTCCGACTCGCCTGAAGTTCTGCAAGTCGCGATTGACTCCCTCCGCATTCACTTGGATATTTGGGCTTCTATGAACGTCATTGATGAGCTCCTCAACACGCTTACCGCCCGCCTGGCCGTTCTGGAGGCTGGCGCCGCTACGCCTCTCTCTTCCTTTTTGCGTGAAGTCAACGCAGTAAGACAATCTAGTGATGTACCGGGTACAGATGATGATTCGTCAAGTGATTCGGAGGTTCGTGCACACTGCTGGCTTCTACGGGCAGAAATTTGTGTTGAACGCTGGGGTTTGCAGGACATCCCCATGGACGAACCGATCTTTATCCTCCCTGAAATCACTGATCTTGTCGTTTCTCCGCTTCCAAAGGGGCTGACTGACCTACTCCGACAACGGTATACTGTTCCACCGAAATGGACGTATATTATCTGGGATAGTATCCTGTATGCGTTGGACCACGCGGAGGATAGTCCATTGGAAGAGGCTATCCCGCATTTCTCGCGTCTATTGGAGGAAACTGGCACGGAATTATCGTTGTCGTTAGAGCTGGAAAGCAGGAAATGGTTTCAGGGCCGAGGACATCGGCTGCTCTCCATTCTCGATGAAAGGATCTGGTCTATCATAGAGCCCATTCTCATCCGGTCCGTGATCAGTGGCACACTCTCCACATCAACTGTCCTTTTCGGGCTGGTGTTCCCAATATGGTCGCGAAGTCTGGACGACTCTGTTGCTCCTCTTGTTGTTCCTGTTCGCTATGTCACCGGAATAGCGCGACGGCTGCTCATTGTCGATGCGCCTCTTCCTCTTCCAGTGCAAGATTCTGACGCTGCAAGCTTACTGGAGGCGCAACGGCTCTTGGGCCAACATAGCTTGATTCACACTCGTCAGGACACTATTCGATTCTTTACTGCCATCGCGGATCTCGTTATGCTTGAAGATCGGAAGGGGATGCCTGATTCTGAGCGTGAGCTTTGCACTTCGCTTCGTACACTAGTGAGCCGTAGCAGCACGTTCCGTGTACTTGCAATGCGTTACATCGAAGATGTTCGTAACATTTTCTGCCGCTCGACGTCGATTGATGTCACTGGTGCTGCTTCGGAGGACAAGCTGGTGGAGACCTTGGCAATGCTCATCACGCCGCCTCCGGAATTCTGTAAGTCAACCATTGATATGATGTGCATCGCTGAATCGTCTTTCAAAGCGGACAACCTCACGGGCCCTCATTTACTCGACAACCTCGACACTCAAGCTATACTACCACTAATGACGCCATGGAATTTCTTGACGGCTATGACCGAGCTACAAGTGTCTTTCAAGCGGCTTACTATCGCGCTTGCTAACGAGCAAGAGCGCGCTCGAGCCCAACGGGCGATGGATGCATTCGCGTCAGGTTTTTTCGAGCATGCCCTCGATGCAGAGCAGACTGATCTCATCGCGGACGTCTTGCGAGGGATGCATGGCGTCCTCGCTGAGAGGGTGAGTGTATCACTTTAACACGCCTCCGCCTCCGCCTCCGCGTTTGCTGTGATCAATTCTCCTGTTAATGCATGTCGGCTTTTAGTTTTTTAACTCAGGCTTCAGGCGTCTTATACAGCTACTGGCGGAGCTGAATGATTCGGACGGTGATTCCAAGATAGATGATTTTTTACGGAGTGCAGGGGAAGTGCTTCGCCTGCTGGCCAGCATCATACAACCTCTGCAGACAGGGAGAAGCATTCCTGCTTTGACTCTTGATGTCCAAAGGGACTTCTCTGCCGAACTCGAGCGGTGCCTAAAAGCGCTTTCTACTACCATCTTGAGTGAAAACCCACCGGAGGTGAAAGACGCTCCATCACTGCGTCGGCTCCGAGAGCGTATCATGCTCGCGTTGCGCTTGGTTCAGTTTCATGCTGGGTTTCCGTCCAAGGAGCCGTCTCCGACTCGTATGGCAGCTCGAACGGGTTTGCTTGCGCGACTGCTAGCTGTGGGTCGTCTATCGCAATCTAGCCACTGTGTGTGGGCCACTCTGACCCTGTCTGGTGCATAGGATATGTTCACTCAGTCAAAGTTCAATGTTGATCCTGTTATCGTCGCCGCACTCTTAGATACTATTGCGCAAACGCTGTCTGGTATGTCGTCCCTTGGCTTTTTTTGCACGGTGCATCCTGGCCGACCGCTTCCCTTGATAAGTAGGATCTTCGAAAGTCGGAACTCCCAGCGCGTCGGCTTCCAAACAGTCCCTGGACATAGATCACGCTGAGATACTTGATAGACTTCCCAGCGGGCTTGCGAAACGACTCGAATTCCTGCTACCATTCAAATGGCAGGATCCCCGTGTTAAAGGTTTATTCATGGCAAAGCGCACTGCTCCAAATTCTAATCGTTTCGTACTGGGTGATCCTGTCCAAGCGCGACCTTGGGATTGGACCACATATGCTGCTGTTGCCTCACCCACACTAGATAGCAAGACGACCACCGCTACGAACTCACCCTCATCATCGGTCCCTACACTGCCCAACAACACCTCAATATCGCTGGAACATTTTATCGTCCGAACAACAGGGGAACAAGCCAGGGGGCGCATACCCGTCAGGATCGATCGAGTGGAAGCAGAATTACGCAACACGTACGACCGCTTTCATAGTGAAAGCCCGTATGAACGCGACTGGCGAGAAGGACGAGTTGGTTGGAAGCCAGGCGGTGGTGTGGCGCGAAAGCCTCCAGATAATGCCAACGCCCATACTCCCGCTGCGTCCTCTGTTAGTGCTGCATCGCCCATCGATGCGAGATCTCCGCATACGGCATCCGCTGCAGGGAGGTCATCTGCTCCCGAGTCCCCCGTTTCGGCGACTACCTCCTCGTCGCATACAGGCGGAAGCCGTGCCCAGAAAGCGCAGGCGTCTTCCTTGCGAAATGAGATTCGCTTGCCTACGAGTGATGAAAAAGACCACGTCGAAAATGCCGATACCGGGGTGGTGGGCCGTGGACAGAAACGCAAGGCGGATGCAAGCGATCTGGATAACGCCACTATATCACGCCCTTCGCAGATATTAACGAACACCTCCCCATCTCTTCCGCGCGCTAATGCAGCAGCAGCGCGGCCGGCCACCCGCGCAACACTGCCATCAGCATCATCAGCAGGAGCTGTGGGGCCTTCTGTTCCTACAGTTACATCAACAGCTAGCGCTAGCGGCGTGCGACTCCCGCAACGTCCAACTGCCGCTGCCGCTCCTCCCAGTGCTTCCGTTTCAGCAGGACAAGCCCGACATCCATTACCCCCCAAACCCCAATTCTCAACAAGTATGAATTCTGCTGCTGTTGCTCCCGCTGGTGCCATCCCCTCGACTCAATCTCGCGGAGCTCCCACTACCATGCCAACAAATCCAAATGTTGCTGGCAGCGGACCTGATATAGGTGCTATGAAGAGGAAGCGGGAGGCAACAGGTGGGGCCACATCAGGTTCAGGCTCAGTGGCGTCACCGGTTACGGCGTTCGATCCCAAGAAACGCCGTACTGCTCCGCCAGAATGAGGAAATGCTTCATATTCACATCTATGGCCAAACAATGCGCATATATGCTACGCTCGCGCCCTGTCTCGCCGTCATGTCATATACTACTTGCATTTATACACGAATCACTACGTATGGCTCATTGAGCCGTCTAGATAAGGAGTCGTGCACTCGAGCACGCCGCTTGCGTACCTGTCGGAAGTTCAAAGCTACTATCTCCTGACATCAGGAATCCTTCTCGCTCAGGCCTACTACATGTAGGGGCTCTACCAAAAAAAAAAAGTGCAGAGTGCTCCCCAGAACGATTTGAAAGTATTAAATGATACTATTGTTTACGAGCACTGAAATCGCATATTAGCCGTGCAGGGCCGTACTTCCTGCGTGGTGTACAATAGCATTGTTAGCTCACTAATATTTTCCTGGCGAAACTTCAAATTCTTTAACGCAGCTATCTCCACCATATGCCTGACCCGCTAGCAATGAATGCAATTATGAGCTCCTTATTGCAACACGAAATATTCTTATATACATGTCTCAGGCGTCTACAGTAGTGGGTGGTGAGCGTAGGTGAGGTGAGAAGTCTGGCGTGCGCATCTGGAAATTGTCCCAAAACCCAGCATTTGACTGTCGAACAATAAATGTGACGGAACGAGAGGGATCATGACGGACCTCCGGCCATCCGGGGGGAAGTTATCCATACCGAGCTTGCCTGCCGCCTTGTCAACTTGCATGCCGACCAGTAGACGTGTTTGAACGTCTCATCTCCGGGAATGTGTTATCATGAGCAGGGGGAGAGTTGTCACTTCTAGAGGCCCCCCGGTGAGTTTGAGCTGCGAGCGAGGGATGGTCGAAATGTGATGCGGACCCTTTGCGAGTGAGGATACCAGCAGCAGTTTAGGTTCATTGGGACAGCGGGAAAGGCGCGATGGCGCAGGGGCTATTGGTCGGTCGAGTGCGCGCAGCCCGCGAGAACTTTTTCGCGCATAAACGATTCTATTGTGTGTGTATGTTGCTGCTTGTGTACCACTACTGTGGCTGCTACGACCAATAAACTTCATCACGTGACGTTTCAGTGCCCTGAGACACAATATTAATCTATGCTCACAGATTCATCGTTCCTTTGGACCCCTGAAGGACCTGCCGACAAGTGGCTTGGGACGCTCACCCATGAGGTATTTCACTACGTAAACACTGTTTTCCGCGATCCCAACAATTTGACGAGGGTGGTGCGGCTGGAGAACGCCAACGGACGCTACCCCGGACAGCCGACAATCTTGGTCCGACTAGCCCAGGACTATTACTCACTAGATGATCCAATTGGCGCATACCTCTGTGCCCAACCTGCGCATGGCCTTATTGAACATACTCAACGAACCGATCCGCCCCTTGCCACCTGGGTCCAATTTCTCCACAACACAGCCCAGACGCATGTTCACAAACAAAGTAGCGTCTTCAGGATATGTGCAGCACCGCTATAACTCATGCTTTATGTGGTAGATGCGTATTGGGATCATATCCGCCCCAATTCAGTTCTAGCCTCTGACACTGCCCCTCCCGAGAATTATCAAACTGAACTCGTGGACCATTCCGATGTCAAACAACTCTGGTCCGAAGCTTGCCAACAACTTTCACTTGAAACGCTTTCCAAACGTATGGCACGCCTGATGTCAATCCAAAGTAGCGAGTTGGAAGGCGTTTTCAAACTCGGAGGTTCATCTATCGCATACATCGTGCGAGCGGGATTCTTCGTTGGAGCTATCGAAAATATTGATCCCAGTTCGCATATACAAAGGAAAGACCAGATTATTCGAGTGCTTGAGGACTATCAAGGGGTATGTTAACAACAGATCAATCGGTGTCCATGACATGTAGTGAGACATCGGCATAGGCTCTATTCCAGTGGGCTAAATGTTGGACCAGTGATCACACCCTTAGCCCTATGATGGCTCAAGAAGTGCACCATGCTCTTATGCAGTCCACTCGAGTTTGAGAACATTTAGACGGTCACAAGACTGTTATTCCAACGCGCACCTGATCCCGACTTGTCTACGTTTCCAATCAACCTCCAACCCTTTTCCATCGTCCTAGTAACGTGCAGGCGTCAATGGATAGGTTCTTTGATTTAGCCGCTGCAAGCACCTTTCTCCGTCCCTTCCAAGTCAGGACCACTGTTAACATCGTACCTATATAGCCCTTAATTGCTCTAGCTCGTACAGGCAATCTAACCAACGCTTACACCGTTGCTGCTTGGCTACACCATTGTTTAATCTCGGTCCACCCTTTCGAGGATGGGAATGGTCGGACGACGAGGATTGTATGCTCTACCGTCCTTGCCCTCTGTGGACTACCTCCGATCAACGTTCTCAGCAGGGACAGAGACGAATATTATAGGGCGCGCAGGACGCGTAGACCTGATGTATTGAACTTGGACTGAATCATGATATGTAGGTTGACCGTGATTTGGACATTCGCCCCTTAGCAAAGTTCCTGAAAGAGCAAGCAATTAAAACAATCGACATTCTTCTCACTATAAGCTCCACTCCGCTGTCAAGTGTAGACACATCGTTCGATGTTGCAAGGGAGACTCTCACTGATCGTGATTTTGTGGATCCATATAATACCGGACCTATCACCTTACCAGAGTAATGTCGGTCTGCGAGAATAATCTGTTGTAGTGGTACTCCCTTTTCATTGTTTACTTTTCCGTTTGCATATCTTCACAAACATGTTCAGCCGGCTCAGCCTGAAGTATTAGGCAATGCGATTGAATGGAGCGCCGCCGACAAAAGCCACATCAGCAAGCGGAAGTGAGAAACGGGTCCAAAGCACAAAAACATCATGATCTTAAATTTAATGACACCATTGGGAAACACATAGGACAAAGGAACCGAGCGCACGCGGCGGGTCGCTGATTGCAGAAGAGAAGATTAGGGGGTGTGCTGGCTCAAAATACGTGTTCGAGAGAAGACGAGGAGCGAATCATAGCAACTGAGCCACGGCAACGAATTCGGAGAGCCGCAAAAATAGCACCAGGGGGCCCAGCCAGAAGAACGACGAGGACGGAGATGGGAAAATGCTAGTTGGGTCGCATGGGGCGGCTGCAGTGAGCACAGCGCACAACAGGAAGCAAGTGGAAGCTGCATGATTGGTGCGAGCCTTAGCGGTCGCTCACGGGAGCAACACGAAAAGATACCATTGGACAGGTCACGAGCGGGTCGGGTCGTTTTTTTCAGTCAGTCAGATTGCTGCCATCAAGAGAATTATTATTATAAGAGCGGATTGTGCTACATGACCTCGATGAGGGTGGACAGGCGAGCTTCATCGAGGATTTCGAAACCGTTTTCTTTTGTTACCTGGGCAGTTTGTTCAGGGTGACATAATACTAAGATCGATATCTGTATGCTGTAACTTACCTGAGATAGTTGAACATTGTGAGCATCGAGTTTCTCCTCCATCACTTGTTTCAGCACTTTGAGCACTAGTGAGTGAGCTTCTTGTAGTGTCATGTTCTAGGGGGTTGACAAGAAAAAAAATTAATATTATCAATATTAACAGCCCGATGGGGAGGCGAGAAAGCGGGTGTTCGCTTGCCTTGTGGTATTTATCTTGTAGCTCGCTTTGCGCCGCTTCGGAGCCACTCCCCATTGCCACCGCGGTGTATCTAGTAAATGTACCAGAAGGGTCGGTGTGGAACCTAAGATAAAAATTAAATATCTACGCCCGCGGCAAGACAAAATGGTGGCACTGTACAATTGAGGCCCGAGCTCATCGAGGCCAGCAATAAGCAATGCGACCCCAAACGGACGACTCTGATCAATGTACGTGCAAAAGCGGGCGTCAGTAAAACGTGAGAAGGTAAACCGCTTTTGCTTAAGAGAGGAGCGCGACATTACCATCATTGCTTCGTCGCCGTGTACACCCTCACCGAAACGTAGCGCGAGATCGCACACTGCTTGAGTAACACTCTCGACTTTAATTGGTTCGTCGTAGGTAAATGTATGGTTCTGCGCCGTGACGCGTGCATGGTCTACGATGGTTCTTGCATCTGCGGTGAGGCCGGACATGGCACAGCCAAGATGTCTATCGATTTCCATAATCTTCTCGATGGAAGATGATTCTAGGAGAGGTGATTGGACGCGTTTCTCTACACCAAGTACAACGCCGTGAGGAGTGACGATCCCAACAGTTGTCGACCCAAGCTAACAGAAACCGCAAACTTCAACACAATATCAAGCCCAAAAGCCACGCGGGCTCACTTTGATAGCTTCCATAGCATATTCGACTACAGCGAATACTTGCATTAGGGTCAACAATGGATAAGCATTGGCGTTTAAACAACCTTGGAACAATCGCCCTTCAGGCGAGAAGGTATTTACTCCACGATCTAACAGAGAGGCAGTAAGAAGATAGTTCGCCCTGCACTTCTCATAGTTGCTTGCTTACCGTATTCTGAGCGTGTTAAGAACATTGTTAGTTCGTTCAGTACGCGCGTTCCTAGCGTGGGAAATTCAGGAGATCGCTTACCTAACTCTTGCCCCTCTCAATGCAGCGCGTCGGCCGAACTTGTTCACGATCGATCATTCCTTTGCGCCCTAGTTGTCTCCCATTAGCGCATTTACAGAGCCCCCTAGAGAGATACGCGACTTGTGGGCCACGTTTACTTTGGACCGCTCCTGGTCGTGCGCCTTGTCATTCGAAAAACAGCGCAGCAACATCTAATCTAAGCACCAACCGAATTGAACGGAGAAACATGTCAATTGCTCTGAGCGCTGTGTCTACGAATAGTGCGTTATCTTTTCACGCGAATTTACGTTGAAATTCTTTCAATCAGCTCATGGTCTTGTTAACTTTGTTATTTTCTTTCCTGCACCCTCGAATCGTTTACCGGATATTCTTGTCATACTATAAGACGCCCCTGGTGCGCTTGGTCCCTACTCCCAAGCCATAAAAGCCGGCCCTTTCGTGTTCCTCTCAGGGAACATACCTGCCATTCCATCGTCTGGTGATATCGTGGAAGGTGGTATCGAGGCCCAAACGGTAAGTAAATTCACTTCTTTCCGTCCTCATACCCCATGTTTGTGTACCATATCATTAACGTACGGAGCAATCATAACGTAAACTGAATCGACCTCTGGGAATTTTGCAGAAACAAGTCCTTGCAAATATGGACGCGGTGCTAAAAGCCGCAGGCAGCAATGCAAATCGTGTTGTGAAAACCACAGTGAGTCGCTTATTTTTCTTGGTTCCTTTCACATTATCGAGATCTTGAACCCTCTTGCAATTCCTTCACACCTATTAGGTTTTTCTTAAGAATATGTCCGATTTTGCTGTGATGAATAACGTTTATGGTGAATATTTCTCATCGAATGAGAATAAACCAGCTCGAAGTACTGTAGAAGTCGCCCGTCTTCCCAAGGACGTTCTTGTAGAAATTGAGTGTATTGCGACTTACGAATAGTCAAGCACGTCCGTGAGCTCGAGCCCTTTGTGACTCGGAATCGCCTCTCAACGTGTACAATCGTAGGAATGTATTGATACAATGAGTGATACCACCAAATAAACAATTGGCACAAGAAAAGACAGGAAGACAGAAATATCCAAGCACGCACACACGGCCAAAAGGAAGGATAAAAGCAGGATTGCAAAACAAGTACAAAAACAGCAGCTAAATATACAAAGCTTTTTCTTTGTCTGGAATGAGGGAAAGGACGGAACATATTGGCAGGGCAATAACAACCCCAAGGTCCCAAGAAAGAACAAGCAGTCTCATCGGTTGACAGTGTCATAAAGATCCAGTGGACTTCTGAACTTCTTGAGCTGTGAGGCGAAATAAATGGTGCAATGGTTTAGTTAGAGCGCGGCAAACGCAGAGGAAGCAAGAAGTTGCGAAGGCTCACATAAGGATGTATGTCTTCTCCTCTCTCGGCGGCTTGCCGCGCCGCTAGCTCGATATATCGAGTCCCGCGAGCGCGCATCTCATCGAAGGGTACGTCAGCTAATCCATTCCTACTCCTGCTAGTACTGCCAGTACTTGGACGCCGTTCCCTAGGAATGAGCACATCTTTGCTTGTGTCGGACACTCCTCGCGTGTGCCTCCGACTGTTAACTGCATCACCATGGCGGTTTGAAGCGCGTTCAAGGTCAATGTAATCCCACTCGAATGGCGAACCCAGCACGTGCGAGTCATCTGCATCTCTGGACGGGCGCGTTTGTAGTACTTGAGACATCTCGCCAGTGCCGGTAATGCCTTGCCCAGCCACCGTCGTATTGATCTGCGGACGGGTTGAAAGGGCGAATGGGGTTGCGCTAGTGGGCAGGTCAGGAGATGCTGCTCTGGATGTCGCAGGCTCAACGACAGTTGGAAGAGAGGGTCGCGAGCGGAGAGATTTTCTTTGGCCATGGATTACTCCTGCTGTTGCGAGATGTAGTGGGTACTGTGAAGTAGGTAAAGACAATGGCACGCCACTGTCTCGTTCTGTTGTTGAGTATGTGGGTAGAGTAGCATCCCGGTCAGGGTTCCGATCGCCGCCACGGTTCTCGTCCATATTGGGGTCCCCTTCAAACTCCGTACCATCACGGTTATTGTACCGTAGTGCAACAGGGGTGGGGTTTGGAGGAGCACCGCCGTCGTTGACAGCGCGCGATCCA
>Ga0307508_10002407_pt1 | contig 19759 bp, 27 predicted proteins | sample 9_EM_MG_FD_203089 | JGI IMG/M metagenome (GOLD analysis project Ga0307508, IMG submission 203089) | Populus trichocarpa ectomycorrhiza microbial communities from riparian zone in the Pacific Northwest, United States - 9_EM | ecosystem: Host-associated > Plants > Roots > Unclassified | place...
GGAGCAAGGAAGGAAGGAAGCGCTCTGGAAAAGAGAAAAAGCGGAAAAGAAAAAAAAAAGCCACCCGCCGAGCCTGGGGTTTCACCAAGGATCGATGATTGTCGAGAGTTAAGTTACATACATAGATATCTATGTGGAGCCAAGGTGCCTGCCTGCTTGTTCCGGGACTGGGACCTTGCATGGAGGGAGGTGGCACTCGTTCAGGCATCTCGCTGCATCACCATCCGTCTCCCGCAGTGATTTCCGTTCCTCGCACGTTTCGCATGCACCCGCGGTCGGCAGCGGGAAACGGATAAAAGGGCGTGCCGCCATGATAGATAATCGCATGCGATTAATGAATACATATATAAAAAAAAATATCCCGGGGTCGACAGCGAAGATCCATGCACGCAGCGCGCGACGATATCTATGATGGTACTACACACGTACATGTATGTACTGATGTCTTTACTGAATAGCTATCACCACCTCGAGAACACTGTTCCTTCGGCCGCCGCCGCAGTTCCGCCGGACGTATCCACATACCAGTCAGTATCTACCCAGGAATGTGTCAGCAACCCGTGCGGCGGAACAATACGAAGTATGCCCGTATGTGTGTAGCATCGCAGATCCCTCAAAGATGGACATCGTCCGTATGTATACATGCTCTGCATGCCGAGAGAATAGAAAAAGTCAAAGAATGCAGGAATCCCCAGCCTCTCGTTTCCGCAGGTGGTGGCTGGCAGTGGCGCGACAGACCGAGTGATAGTCGTGCTGCTGCACTGCAGTGGCAGTATGTACAGCCGTTCGCACCGTGCATGGAGTTGTCCGGAGTACCCCACTCCCATGGAGGAGAGGACCCCACCCGTCTTGCTGTGTCTCGGCCTCACACTTCATCGAACACTAGAACCGTTATATCGCTGGTGATGCTGTCTATAAACCTACGTGTATGTACAAATTGCCCCTCCCCCAGAACATCACGGTCGTCCCCTGACCCTCCTTTTAACCCTTTCCGCCAGTGAATATAGCTCCACTCCCCCGGCTTCCTCCTCCCGCTTGACCTCCACTTTGACCTTCTTCGTGACAATCTCCTCCTCGACCTTTACCCTCCTCAACCCTCGACTCTTCTTTTTCTCCGTGGCGACCATCTCTTCATTGTCGAGCCCTTCTTCTTTCTTGACTACAACTTTCCTCTTCTTAGACTTCACGGTGGTAATGGTGGTGGTTTCGGTCTTGATCTTAAGTTCTTTGAACGCGCTCAAGTCGGCGGTGAATAGCACCTAATGGCCGACCATTAGTGAAGTGAACGGGTGTGAGTGATGGAAACACATAGTAACCCACCGAATGAGCCCACCCGGCTTCCTTTCCCCACAGCGCGCGGAAATGGTCTCCGATCTCATCGTAGATGGCTTTCGTTAGCGACTTGTTCTTCGTCTTGCCGAAGCCGTAGTCTTTCTGCGCAATCTGGAGCACTGTTTCCGCCGTTTAGTCCTGACTGCAGACAGGCGACAGGGAGGGGTACAAACCGTGGGTATCGACCGGCACCGCCTCGGCCTTATCCAGACTCATAAGACAAACACAATCCGCAACCTTTGGCCCAACGCCAGGGAGCTCCAGCAGCGCTTCGTGGGCATCCCTGTACTTTGTCTTTCTGAGGCCCTCGAGCCATCCCTCCCCACGCTCGTTCACGATCTTCGCCGCAGCGGCGATGTACTTCGCCCTGTACCCGAATCCGAGTTCCCTGAGTTTCGTCTCCACCCCGTCGCCACTGAGCTTCGCCGGTGGAGGGAAGTCGTGGTAGACGACATTGTCGATCGTCCCCAGCGCCTCCCCCCACGTTGCGCACAGATTCCCCACCATGCCGGTGATCCGCGCGATGTTGTTGTTGCTGCTGCAGATGAACGAGACCACATTTTCCCACGGGTCCTGGCGGAGGATGCGGACCCCGGTTAGCTGCGTGGATTTCGTCTGGAAGTTCGGGTCGACGCTGGACCAGTGCGCGTAGAGCGCGGATAGGGAGTGGGAGAGATTGAAGTAGTCGCGAAGGAGCGCAAGCGTGTCGTCATCGTCGGAGGGAGGCGTGGTGGTGGGGCAGATGCTGCGGTAGTGCAGGTGCGTCGAGTCTTGTCGCAGTGTGAGGATGCGGCCGCGGAGGGCGCACGTCCTGGAGGCGTGAGCTTCAATCCTCCCCTCCTGTATTACAGAATATAGGGGTGGGGTACCATTCATCGCCTGACTGTCGCCATCTAATTCCCGCTGTCAGTACGGCTGCCCGAACCGCGTACCAGTATCAATGCGTACCTGAACGACTGCCCACAGCGCAAAACCGTCGAGATGCAGAGTTCACTCAGCGGAACCGATACTGACTTCCATGCGGCAGGCGAAGAGGCTGTCATTGTGGTGTTGTTAGGCGAGAGTGTGTTTCGTCCGCGTGGGGATAAATAAACGAAGGAAACGTGAAACTATGTATCTAAAGTGCAAGGGACGACGCGAGAAAACTATTTACATGACTGGACCCGAGTGTCTAGGATTGCCACGCGTGTAGTCTCAATCGATGGAGATCAGCCAGCATGGATATCGCCAAATATAGGGGAATGCTTGAGAATACACAGATATCATTTGAACGGTTATGGGCCAGGCAGCTCTACATACTAGGGACTAGGATATAACTATAAACCATGGAGTAAAGTGATATGTATGGGGGGCTTCATGGACTCTCGTTCGTTAACTCCTGCAACAGGAATCCAATCTTGGGGGTTTTACGTTTCGTAGGGGAATGTGAGTACGATGAAACCAAAAAAAATGGTGTTTCGTACATTGAAATGCCAGACAACTCCCAGCGGCGGCTATGCCGGTCAGTTGTGTCAAGATATGCATACGTAGTTATGAGCTTTGTTGTTGACAGCAGTCACCCAAACTCTACCTAGACATGGAGTCGGAACGACATCTCAATTCATATCTTCGGTCAAAAGCCGTGAACCTTGTCGAGATGGATGTTGATATCTCTCTCGACGATGCGCACGGGACACACAGGACATTCCACCAGAATCTCCAGCGGAGGAGACGGCGAGTCCTTCACCTTCGGTCGCTTGTCACCCGATGCTCTACCTTCGTTCTCGCTATCCGAGGGCAGTGCCCTCTTGCCGCTCTGCCCACTGCCATTCTTCGACGAGCCCTCTTTCCTCGCCCACTGATCGATCTTGTTCTTCTGCACTGGCACTGCCTTCGCTGGCTTGGCCTTCGGCGGCGGTTCTGAGACCTTGATCCACTTCCCGCCACTACACTTCCTCTGATGCTCCCCAAACCAAGTGTCGCTTGGCCCCGGCGGTCTATTCATCGCCCTCCTAACCACCCCCCAATACGGCGGCAGCTCCCTACAACTCCCGGTGCACTGCCACACATGTGTTTGATAGCTTTCAACCTCGTCGTGGAACGTATGTGTAGATGTGATGCTATAGCCGCCATGCTCGTTAATCGCAAACGCCATCCGCTGGAAGCCCGATCCGTGGCCGGTGGGATCATCGCCCCTCACGTGGCGTCCGCCCGCGATGAAGAGGTATGCATGGATCATCTCGTGAAGGAGTGTGTTCAGTGTGTCGCTGCGTGGGCGGAATTTGAGGAGAGGCTCGGAGAGGTGTACAGCGCATTTCCGCGGGTCGGCGGGGCGTTTGGTGGCTTTGTCGGTGAGAAGGGAGCAAGTGCCCGCGCAGGAGGTCATACGAGTAGACCAGGCAAGTGTTGTAGTTGTTTGCAGGAGCGAGCGGAAGTACAGGGTCGAGTAGGCGGTGAAGAGGGTAACTAGGTCTTCGACGAAGGGGGCTTCCGAGGCAAGTTGGGTTGCGATTGTGGCTATCGCCTCGAGCTGGGCAGGGCATAGGGCGGTGTGCGAGAATGTGGCGATGGCGATGGTCGCGGCTTCATCGTCAGAGAGGGTTGGTGGCATCGTTGGGGTGACGAGCGATGATTGATAGCTCTCGCTTGGACTGCTAGTGACGCAAGCAATCGACTTCCAACTACTCTCAAAATACATACACTACTTCACCTCTCGAGTCATCATTGATGGATGACGACCAACAAATACAAATTCCCTTGTTATCGGCTTTGTTCTTAGGCAACACCCACTACCACTAAACCCCCCGCCCCCGAAAAAAAGTCCCCAACTGCTACATTTGCAACAGAATCTACGACGTTCATCCGAGAGCGCAATTCGGCTCCCACAACGTGCCCTGTGCCTGACTCGATACTTTACGCGACGATCACGTCTGCAATGGCGGTCACCACAACACCGAAGCGCGCTCCAACTACCGACACCACCACCGCCACCGCCAATGCAACCCGCAAGAGAGTAGGCAAGGTCTCGCACTCCAAGGCGCCCCGCACACCTCTTACACCTGGCAAGCTGGCCGAAAAAGCACGTGAGAAAGCACGCGCCGACGAGGAGCTCCTTCGCGGGCGCGAAGCCTGCGTCAACAATCTCAGACAAAGCTGGGAAATTGTCTTCGAAAAGTATGGGGATGATTTTGAGGGGTGCGCTGATGTGATTGACCTCGAAACTGGAGAAATCATTGTGGACAATGGAGACCTTCGAGGAATGGACAGTGAGAGCGATGGTGAGGAGGAGGAAGGCAAGAAATTTCGGTGGGGAGAATTGCTAGCAGGGGATCCGCCTCCGAAGGAGGATAATCAGAAGAATCCCGCGAAGAGGAAGCGCGGAGATAGCGAGGAGGTGGGGCCGAATAAGAGTGTGAAACTGGGTAGCATTGGATGCGAACACTGTCGGCATAATCCCATTCCGGGCTGCTCGATGTGTCCGCCGCTGTCGTTCAGTGCTATAAACGACTCCCTGAGCGTGCCAACTTGGTCAAGGGAAGAGGAGCAGCTTTTTCCTCCTCCGATCCCATCGCTTTCTCCAGTGGAGCCAGTATCGACTCCAGCTCGTCCGCCACGAGGGATGCTAGTGTCGGAATCGGTTCCGTCGCCTTCGCCGAAGGAGCAGGCGTCGCTCACAGCTCCGCTGCATTCTCCAGAGAGGCCGGCGTCAGCTACGGTAGTGCTGTCTTCAAGGGAGCTGAGATCGCCATCGGCCCGATCTCCATCCCCAGGGAAGGGAACATCAGACTTGTCTCCACCGTCCTCAAAGAAGCAGACGCCAGTTCCGGCTGCGCTGTCCCCAAGCAGTCAGATCTCGGAGCCTATCGTGCCGCCTGCACGGGAGCCGAGATCGCCATCGGTCCGATCGCCATCCCCGGGGAAGGGAACACCAGACTTGCCTCCACCGTCCTCAAAGAAGCAGACGCCAGTTCCGGCTACGCTGTCCCCGAGCGGCCAGATCTCGGAGCCTATCATGCCGCCTGCACGGATGCCAAGGTCGGCGTCAGTCCGGTCGCCTTCCCCAAAGAAGCAAACATCTCCACCGCCCACGAAGAAACAGACGCCAACTCCTGCTGTGTCGTCTCCGAGCAAACGGATCTTGGATCAAGCTACTTCATCCCCAACGGAGCTTACGCCGAGTCAATCACCGCCGGCTTCTCCGAAGCAATCAGTGGTGGTTCCGGCTCCGTCGCTTTCTCAGAAGAAAGGCATATCGTCTCCAGTTGTCTCGCCACAAAGAGAGCAGACGCCAGCTCTCATCCCGTCCTCTCCTCCCGCAGCTACTGCTTGCCCACCATCGCCCGTTGCAGTTTCTGACACCAGGCCGGCATTGATTTCGTCGCCTATCTCGCTGCCCAACACGGGCAATCTTATGCCCGCTCCTTTGATACCACCCCAGCCGTCAATGACACCACAGGCACAGCCAAGTTGGGCAACGAGCTCACCAGCGAACTGCATGTCTTTTGGATTGGGCGATGGAAGGCGGAAGTCCGTGATCGCAGATATCCCGGACGGCGAGATTGACGAGCTGTCGTCTCCATACGCGCCATCTCCGTACCGAGGTCTCTCATCTGCGTTGCGGGCTTTCACGCCCAAATCCAAGCTCAAGGCGCTCATTGTGGCCAGAAGGCTATATCGGACTCCTAGCAAGACCAGTATGAAACGGAGCCACCCTTCTAGCTCCTTGCATGAAGATTTGGAGGACGAGTTGCAGTCACCATCCGCGCCAACACTCGCTCGCGTCTCGACACTGCTCACACCTAAGTTAACCTCAATTCATCCACACAATACAGCATCTCCGTCTTCCCCCATCAGCGGCAAACAGTCATCCATCCTGAACGCCGGCCGGAGCAAATTCCTCCCGAGCGTCGAGAAAATTGGGCTGAAGGAATCTTCCCTCCAAGTCGGCCAAAGCAGTTCTCTTCATGCCAGTTGGGACGGACGGATCACTAGTGCGGTGGTCGTCGTCCCCAAAAGAGTCACTGTAGCACCCAGAAAGGCCTTAAGCCCCGCCAATCCCTGGGCAGTCACCCCAGATGACCCTTTCTATAACCCCAAGTGGGATGACGAACATCCGGACGGGACACCAGCGGTATTTCCAAAACCGCTACTCGCCACTCCATTCTTTGCACAATCGAATCCACTTGTCTCAACCAGCACCACCCCAATCGTCTCGAAGAAACCCACTAGACTCACGACGGCGCCGATCAGACACAGCCGTACCGGCATTCGAAGATCCTCCGTTAGTACCAGCGAGAAGGCCGTCAAGAAACCACTCCCAGCCCCGGGATTGACCGCTAGTCCAGCGCGCAAGGGCTCGGGTGTCCTCGACTACCTTGAGGAACTCGTCTCGAGGCCGGCCTTCTCGATGGCAGTTTCGCCACGGCCCACCCCAGCGAAACTAGGCAATGGAAATACTACTACTCCTTCCGCACGCCGGTCACCACGCAATCGGAATCCCAGCCCCAGCACGCCCGAGGTTTGGGAGACCTCGACAATGAAGATGAAAGTAGGGAAGTGTGGGGACGATGGGTACACGTGCGGTAAACTGTTTTGCTTTGATTGTCTGAGAGATTGATTGTGGGGTTTTTTTTCTGGCTTTTTCGGTTTTGTGATTTTTCTTCTGCTGAGGAGTTTCTGTGTGAAGGAGTGGAAATTTGTTGGGTTTTGGCAATGGTTGTACCTGTACCAGTACGAAATTTGATTGTGATCTTTTTTTTTTTAGCTCGCCGGGGAATACGAATAGCATTTGTTGAGTCGTTTTGGTGGTCTTTGAGGGTGGTGGGATTATGAATGACTAGAACACTGGAGTTTTCTGCCACCCAAATTCCCAATCCCCATAGGCTGCCTGTGAACACCACTCGTCATGAATCTCGCGTGCCACCGATAGTGAGTGATTTTGTATGAACGCTGGCCCGGCTGCGTCTATGCGGTTGACTACGGCGGCGGTTGGCATAGGCGTGAGATGTACCAGGAATGTACTGGAGGGACAAAACCCCTCGAACGACAAGGGGCACGAGTCATCCTCTCTCGTTCCCTTTCTGAAGCATAACTCTGTACCAACAAATTGTCGGATATCCACCAGCCCATTTCACTCTGTTCTCACTCCAGACTGCTCCTCCGTGACCCTCAGCACTAGCAGCAGCACCCCTGCAAAGCAGAAAACACCTCCCAAACAAGTACTTCCAAACGAATGACTGAATGCCGGAAATCAGAACGGCAAAAAAAATTAGGCACCTTGGAAGATAACTCACTCCTCCATTCAATCGGATGTGACCCACTCCTCGCCCTCTGAATCTCCAACTTCCGAATCTTCATCCATGTCCTGCATCCAAAGCCTCAGTATTGTAGAATTTCGTCATTTACATACCATCGTGTGCTCAACTTACCAGATCAACGTTGAATACCGCTCCGTCTCCAAACTGAGCACCCACGTATCCGATCCATTGCATGACGGATCCTACCCAGTCATCCCAGTCCATCGAGTCCTCGGGCGGTGGTATCAACACCTCCGCATGGATACACTCGACCTGGGCAAAGTTGATCACGGCATTCATCCCTTGCTCCGACTTCAAGTACTTCGGGTCCTTTACCATCACGGCGATCGTCCAATCGAACCTATCGCGACAGTCCAGAAGCGGCAGTTTAACCTTCCCTCCGTCGCCCAGCATGCGCCTCTCGATCTCCCTTCGCAGGCTCCACCGCTCGCCTCCAAAGGCCTCCGGGGTTTCGCCCTGGCCCTCAATCGCGATCCCGAACGAGTGCACCAGTTGCTCCCCGAACACCTCCTCCACCCACTTCTCCATCACCACCTCATCCTTGATCATGCAGCCCGAGAAATTGTAAACGACGGTCCGTTGCTTTCGATCGTCCATCCCAATGGACTTCCGTTATCCTTGCGGATTTCTCGAGGGAAAAAAACTTCGATGCTTCTCTCGCTGCCGACCGTTTAACTTCTTCGTCGCCCACTTCCCCTTGCGGCGATGCGGGCGGGATGGGGGGGTGAGGGGGGGGGCGAGGAGGCGAGGAAGGGAGGAGGGTGAGGGAGGTGAAGCTCTTCAAGTCTCGCTTTCCTTGTTTCTCACGATGTTTGCCAGCAAAAAACAAAACAAAACCAGAATCAACCGCTCTTCTGGAAGAGTCGCATAGAGAATGTCAGAGGGAAAGGAACGGAAAGGTGAGCTGTATTTAAACAATATGTAAGTACATTTGTACAGCCGATGGGTGGGTAGGTGCAGCGGCTAAAAAGGTGCGGGCGTGGGCGTGGGCGCGGTTCCACGTAAACGGAACCGAGAGTGCCAAGATAGGTGAGCCAAACTGGTCTCCCCCACATTCTGATTTCTTGCTAGATATGTAGAGTATGTATGTATAGGAACTGTAGTGCTAGCGATTATGTAATTCACTCTGGCGACAGGTTTAACCATCCCAGCCTGGAAGCTTCTCCTATCTATGTAGTGCTTTCACAACATGCGTGACGCATTCCGGCGGATGTAAATCTGCTACATATGGTGCATGAAGTCAGCCCAATCCGGACTGCTGTTGTCGCATGTCTTCTGTATGCTTAGTCAGTCCTCGTGACTACCACTGCTATAGATATAGGCGGCGGCATCACATCGTCACATGGAAAACCACCACATCTTCACATCACTCCCATTGACAGGTTATAAGCCCGGGGGACATGCTTAGTCGGTCCTCGTGACTACCACTGCTATATATGGGCAGTGGCGTCACATCGTCACATGAAAAACCACCCCATCTTCGCATCACTCCCATTGACACGGACCAGTGCAGACTGGCAGCGAGTGATACCGAGCAAGCCGAATACGTAACTAGTATCTTCGTATCACAAAATCTAGTGTTTGGAGCTTTTCCAAGCATCTGGCATAAAAGTATTGACTGGAGAGTATACTCGCAAAACTAGTTCCATGGTCGATATAAGCCCTGCAGTCGCACCGTTGATCTTCAAGCCAGTTGATGGCCACCACATATCCCATTCAGCTTCGACCGGCGGCCAATATTTATATACATACGGCATTGGCCGCTTCAGGCGATTCGAGTACATATTCTAGTGTACAAACCGAAAACAAAGGCTAGTAACCATCACTGTATCTCACTGGATCAGGTGAGGCGGATCACGTGGCAATACGGCCAGATATAGCAATGGAATAGGGAGTGTATTTACTTAGATGATAGTGCCGAATAGCAAGGTCAAAAGGGCAAATAGTGCGGAAACCGATGTCGAGACTTCTGTGGACGGAACGGTCCAAATCAGAGGTACCTTACCCCCTAACTCACATCCTCGCTGCTAATATCGGACCTGCCGTCGCTTCACCGAAGCGGACTCGCATCGCTCGTTTCATCGAGCCGTTCATATTCCGCGTGTATCTGGGCCTTGGGCTACAGACTGACTCAAGCAACGGCGGCCCAAAGTACCGATCCGCATTCGGACAGCCGTGAATCCGAGGATTTTTGTATGTTTGCACTGCATTCGCATAATGTTTCTGTCTTTTGCATGAAGTCGGTCGACGATGGACCCCGGCCGGGAAAGAGAGGAAGCAAAGTTGGAGGTGAAGATCCAATCCCAATGGGTTTACATGACGCATCCTGCAGTGACTGGAAATCAATGATCAAATGGACACTGGCTCGCGGGGGTGGCGGACGGCGTGCAAGCAGTCCTACACTCTGCTCAGAGAAGACAGTCTCGTTCAAACATTCAGCAAATCAGGTACGAGGCTGAGCACGCCACCTGACTCGAGTGGTCGCACGAGTCCGTGTCGACATTTTGTCATGGGATGCGGTGCATGTGTCGGTTCTCCGTGATGGCCCAGTACACATCAGTATCTGTGTCGACATCGAAACCGGAGAGCTTACCATCAATTCGGCCACATCTTCACCCTTGGCCACAACATGGAGTGCACAATTGCACGATCCGTGATCCGCCATCTGCGAAGCACCGTGCCTCAGCCTTTCGTGCGAGCTGGCCGACAGCAGCCTTTAGATATCGTTGAGTTGAGTTGAGGAGAAAGTTGACTGTTGGCTGGTGTAGATCAGTTGTCGAGTCGAGCTCCGAGGCGTAACTAGTTATCTGGTGCGGTCAACAAGACGGGGCTAAATTAACAAGCAGGACTATATTCGGTGGGTAAGGCTGAAGTGTGCACCGTCGAATAAAGTCAACGAGAAGGTTGCGAATGGACCAATCATGGTGACTCGTCTGCATACATAGATACCTCCTTTCTTCTTGTTCGTTGATCGCCTGCGACCTATCTACTCTAGGATGGCGAAGTTATCTACATAGATATGTAGAGGCTGAGCGAGATGGCCGCGGAGAAGAACCTCCCAGCCCTGATAGGTAGCTGGAGTGGCCTCGGCTCGGCCGCTGGCAGGTAATTTTTTAGCGGCTGCAGGCTTGTGGCCGTTGGGCCTTGAAGTAGGGACTATTGCGAGAAAGTAAGGAAATAGAGTACATATGGTCCCACGCAACGCGCGCTGCTCGTGCATCGTCCTCTCACCGTAAAAATCGGGCCGCCATTGTATGTACCACAGCACATGTGCATGCGGTCAGGTGCAAGTCCAAACAAGTCTCTAACTATATTTAGTTCATCCCCTTCTTCCCCTCATCGCTCCGTCTTCCAAGCCAGAGCTCCCATCTCCCCCAAAGTTCAAACTCCATGTCTACAGCCATGAACACCGACACCGAGCCTTCTACTACTACAAACACCATCGCAGAGCTCGCGGACACACAAGTCCCCGCCGAGACAGTAGAGGTACATAAGCGGCCTTCGGTACTTGTCCTGCCCTTCTTGCCTACCAACTACGTGCAGCTAATGGTTGCGTGGTAGAAATCAAATGTCACAAAAGTGATAAACCAGGTATGCACCGTCTACGTTTTACGATAGTACGTGCACGCGCTGGAGAGTTGCTCTGACGACGGACAGGACCTGGCGAGCCTGAAGGACAGGAAACTGAAGGATCCCGCGGTTTTGGTTAATGTTTGTCACGCTCTCCTGGATTCGATGAGACAAGGCTGATGATGGGATCGTAGCTACCTGACTCGCCGGCGCCGCATGTAGGTTACCCTCGCACTCTTCAGGATTGGAATAATAAGCTGGACGGGGGGCTGATGGCAGTAGGATCTGGAAGTTGCGCAAGACTATTTCGACGAGGAGGTGCAATGAGCGGGCAGTCGGTCGGTGGGCATAGCGGACGGATTGTGTAGCTTAAAATTCGAAGGTGAGAACGGACGTGGGACGTGAACGAAGTAACGAATAGAACGGATCAAGCAAGGCATATTCGCAGGAACCAGCGAGCAGTGAAGAAAAACACCTCAAACAAAGTATTCCCTTCCCCCCAGGGTGTGTGTCTAGTTTATCCGCTCCAGGGCCTGTCCACTCGTAAGCATCTGTCCCGTATTTCCCATCCAATCTCCGGGAGCGAGGTCAGTTACCTCCAACATGACCACCGAATTTCCACGAATGACTACGGTGCCAATGTGGTCCTTTTCACCGCCGTTGCGCTCCTCGACCGCATCGTCCAGAACAATATTCAGGAATACATCGTAGCCGCGAAGGACGCCGATGACTTTGCGCGAGCCGTTGAGTTGCACGAAGAGGCGCTTGTCGAGGTACTTTTTGAAAAGGAGCTCTGTTAGCTGGACGGGTGAAAGGGGACGGACGGGTTGGGGGGCGCACCTTCTTGAGTTCGGGTTGAGCTTGAGGCATTGTTTCGTTATTGGGAGTGAAAGTGAAGGTTGTGTTGGTGTGGTGGTGAAATAGAAATATCAAATGAAGGCTCGTGTTGCTGGCTGGCTGGCTGGCGTGAAGAGAGGGTCTGGGCTTGGCGCAAAGATATTTGTCACACTAGTATTCGACTCTGGGGTAGGTGGCGAGGACTGAGATGAGGCTCGACTGTGAGGAAATCGGCAGGAGTCTATGACTAATGCATAGTTAGTGTCCTCAATGAACGATATGGGTTTCCAAATTTTCGTCACAACAGATAAGGGGGGAAAGTACTTCTGAAGGCATTTGAAGGTGTATCAAACGGGTCCATGATCGCGCCAAGCGATTTGGTGACACACGGCATCTACCTCAGTAGTTAACTCTGAATTCACCGTTCTCTCGCCTCACAACACACAGCACAAAATTACACAATGAGCTTTGCCGCCCGCCGCGCAAAGCCGCGCAAGATCACCGTCGCAGCTTCGGACAGCGAGTCATCCGATGACCGTCCGAAACGACCGACAACCCTCTCGGTTCGCAAGAAGCTCAACGTCAACATCAGCACCAGCTCTGCCACTGCTGCCGCCACTGCCGCCGAACCTTCCGCCCAACTCGCACCACTTCCCTTCCCGCGCCCCCGTAAAAAGCCCACAGCTGCCACGCGCCTGTCTTTCGGCGGCGACTCTACGGATGCCGATACTTCCGAGCCAGCGTTTACGCCGAAAAAGGCCGCGTTAAGCCGTAAGGCCGTCGAGCGTAATGCTGCCAAACGTGCGCTAGAGCTCGAGAAGCTATCGATTTCCCCCGCGGAACGCGTGACGTACAGTAAAGAGTACCTGGAAGAACTACGGAACGCCCAGAAGGTTGCCACGCCGGATCTTCCGGCTATGGATGATGACGTGGTGATGGTTGATCTGGACGAGGCGCAGGCGGCCGATGTCCATATGGCTGAAGCTGGCGGGCCGAGTGCGGTTGCGGTTGTGGGGGGAGGGGGGGGCGTGGGGATTATGGATGAGGGGTTGGTACGGGTCATGAAGGCGCGCCGGAAGGAACGGGCAACAGCAGCGAAAGCGGAGGATTTCATCTCGCTGCATGACGACGCATCGGACGAGGGTGGGAGGAACGAGATTATGCTACGTCCCAGGCAGAAGAAGGAGAGTCGTTTGGCCCGCCCGGAAGATTTCAATGACGATGAGGAGATCGCGAATTACGTGGAGGATGAGGAGAGGGTTCTGCTTACAAATAGCAAGTCGGCGAGAAGGGAGCAGGAAAGAAAGAGAAAGCAGGCGATCAGGGCGACCATTGCTGAGGCCGAGGGCGCAGACGACGAGGGCGCTGAATCGGATGTGTCGAGGGACAGTCTGGTGGAGGAGTGGGAACGGGATCAGATCCGGAAGGGAGCGTTCTCGAACAACGAGCATGTAGCGAAAGGACTGGAGGGGGAATTGGAGGCCCTGGCGAGAAACCCACCTACTGTTACTGCATTGCCGGATATTGGGGATGTGGTTGCGCGACTGGTGGGCACAATGCGAGCGATGGAGATCAGGAAAGCGCAGACAGAACAGCAGATCAGGGCGTTGGAGTTGGAAAAAAGGCAAATCAAGGAGAGAGAGGATATGGTGCAGACCAGGCTTAAAGAAGCGGCAGTTCAGTACGAGAAGCTCCGCAAAGAGACGGGCATTGGAGGCGGTGGTGCGGGTCCGGAGGGAGTCGCCGACCGGGGATTGGAAAGCTTTGGCAATACGCCGATCAGGGTTACAGTCGAAGAATAGGATTGAGATGTACTGTAATCACATACTTTTATTACATGGTCAAACGGCGTTACGGCGTTACGGCGTTTGAGTTGGGTTTATCTTGATGCCATGAGACCCTGCCCTGCCGTTCAATCTATGACATGTAACTATGGCTACCGAATTTTGCAGCCTTTCGTGCTAGTATCACTGGAACAGATTTTTCTTGCAAACCCACACCACCCACCATGTTCCGCCCAATACCGACATGCCGACGACAATTTCTGTCCCTGCAGCCACCACTCCTCACCATTCGGCACGCCAGCATTCGGCATACCGCTAACGTCTCCCCAATCGACTCTAACGCCCCCTCACATGCGCCCGCAGTCAACGGCCCGGCAGAACCCCACCACCGCAGGAGTATCTCGGAGGAGCGCCCAAAACTCCGCGAGCATGGCAGGACCTTCGAAAGATCTGCTGAGAAGTCAGCACCTTCTTCCCAGGAGCATTGGCGCCCGAAGTGGGCGGATCTTAAGCCGGAGGTACATGTGTATCGAGCTTCACGGTCCCCTCCTAGCCGTCCACCACAGGAGGAAATGAATCAGGAAAATGAAACATCGATCTATCGTCCGGACGATATTATACCGGGGTCGAATTACAAATCACGGCCGGCCCCTCACCGTGGAGGAGAGCATGAACAGGAAGTGGTCTACCGGCCATCTGGTTCGGCGTGTCCGTCAGAGGGCCGTCGCTCCCACCGCAACATTTACCCGTCAGAACGGTCGCTTCGTCGTGAAGGCCGTGGTGAGGGGGGAGAAGTTTATCGCCCGCGCGATTTCTCACGGGAGTTGGGACATCGGGGAGAGAGAGAGCTTCCTTATTCCTATTTCAACGAAGAAGAACGCCGCCCACCACGTATCCCCCGTCACGAGGAAGAATCGCGATCCCGCCGGGAGGGGTCATACGAGGACCGGTGGCCATCTCGTCATGATGCCTCTGCGGCACACGCATCATGTCTCGCTCCCGGCGGGGATGCAAACCGCCCTTACAATTATGGAGAACCGAGTTGGCGCCCGGACGTCAACCCATGGCCACGATCCTACGATCCACGGGCCGACTCGGGACTGAAGAATCCCACATTCCCGTCCATCTACCAACCCGGAAATCCGTTTTCGCACGCGGTTTCAGCAACGAATTCCCGAGCTGTTCTTGTGGTGGTCGATGGGGCGATTCGCACGGATGAGGAGGGATTTTTACAGTCAGGGATGGGCTGTTACTTCGGTCCCATGAGCCCGCACAATATCAGCCGGAGGCTAGGAGTGCCGTATGAAACCCATTTGCAGAATGGACGTGCGGCGCTTGAATCTGCTCTGGCGGCGCTGAAGGTGTTGGCCAAGGAGCTGAGCGAGGATATTACTGTCGGCGAGATCATTGTCGTCACTAGAAACGGTTTCCTGCATCGCATGATGACCGACCGGGTGTCGGAGTTGAAGGCGGCCGGGTGGCTGGATTTGAATGGGAACACGGTTCCTAATAGCGATCTGGTCCGGGAGTTGGAGGAAGTTGTGGTCGGGCTAGAGAAGGAGGGGGTTGAGGTCAAGTTTTGGATTGTGGCTATACAGTATACCATTGAAGCGAACATGCTGGCGAGGCGGGCGTGTTTTCTGCCTTTACAGGAGGAGTCTAAGGCGAATCCGGTGGCGAGGGAGGGCTCTGGGAAGGCGGAGGAGGCAAGAAACCCGGGGAAGTTGGGGAAGATTGGGGCTCTGGGGTGGAGTGGGGTGGCCGCGGTAGTCGTGAGCGTGCCCGCATTGATCATGCTGGAGTGGCCGTTATTGTAACTTTGTGCTTTTGTCCGATACCTCTCCCGGGTAATTTCGCAAAGCGCGTTTGTACACAATTCGACGCCATGAACCATGGGGCTGAAGATACGCTTCGGCGTCGTCACGGCCTATGACTCGAACGATACAGGCCTCGTACACGAGCTGAGGGGTATGTATGTACGCGTCCCATCGTACTGGGCACTTCTACCTACCGTTTTGTACTTATCTGCATCCAGCAAAGGAAACCGTGGCGCTTTCCTCGTGTCCGCCTCGATGAAACAAACTGCGGGGCTGTGCTACGTACCTCACTCGCGTAACCCATGAATGACGCACCGCCGTCCCCCTACAAAAGGGACCCTCAGCCCACTGCGTATGTACCTGCCCCGTACCATATCCCTATTGTGAATACATACCCACAAACCATGAGCAGCCCGCTTCTCCGTCTCCCTTCGGAGCTCCTTGACTCCGTCCTCCGGTTCGTCCCGACCGACGACGACACCGGTGCCGGCATCCGGGACCTCCTGAACGCCAGCAAGACGTGTACCGCCCTGCACCACGCCGTATTCTGCACCACTAACGACCAGCTCCTCTGGCATCCGATCGCCGTCTCGCTCGGAGTCCCACCGGCCGTCGCGCTCGACGATCTCCTCTACGCCGGCACCTCCGCGTTGCAGAAGCGCCAATGGATCGACGTTGTGCGTCTCAACTACTGCTGGGCACAGCCCTTCCCGTCGCCCCCGGACCGTCCCGCGACGCTCCCAGCGCTGCGGCTGGCCGGGGAAGCGGTCCCGCGCTCGTGGTGGCGTGCTAGCCCCGCGCGGAAAAAGACGGTGGAGCTGTGTGTGGCCGAAGAGGGCTGCGCGGACAGTCCGACTTTCATCACGGCGCACGCGGCGGCGAAGAACAACGGTGTCGCGCAGCTCGGCGCCAGGTATTGCAACAGGAACGCGGATTTCGACCATGGCCTCCTGGACCCGGAGCTCGAAACGCCAGTGCATGTCTATCCGAAGCTGCGTGAGGACGAGACTCGGTTTTCGTCCTACTTGGGATTCTTGGAGTCTTACCGGCCGGAGGACGGCACGACCCGCATTTCGGAGATGGCGCCGGAACGCAAGAGACGCGCGCTGAGAACCTGGAACGTGGGGAAGAGACGGTTTTCCACTTTCAAGACGGTCGGCGATATTCTGGTCGGTCTGTGCCGAGTGCCAATTTCGCTGGAAGAGACAGAACTCTCCGCCAGGAGTCTCGTCTGCTTGAGGGCGACGGACGGCGATGAATGCGATGTGGTGTGGGAATACACGCATGTGCACCGCGACTGGATGGACACCGAAGACGAGTATGTGAGGCATCCGCGGATTCGGAACTTCAACTTGACGAGGTGCGTGCATTCTCCTCCACTGCGGATATCGTGTCGGATGGCTGACTGCGTCAAGCACGCACGTAGTATGTCTCGTAACCCGCTCGCCCAGCCATTCCCACGCAAAACTCACACGCGTCGAATTCCGCGTGCTGGACGTGCTCACCGGCAAGACCTGCCGCACCATGATTTTCCAGAGCCAGCCTGTTTCGTCGCTCCAAAACGTGATGCGACGCGCCGCATCGACCACAGTGCTGGAGCACGATTTCATCCTCACGGACAAGTTCATCGTCTCCGGCGGACAGGGCGGGGAGCTCCTGGTGTGGGACTATCTGACGGCCACCGAACCCGCCTCCACCTCCACCGAGTCCGACACCAGCGCCAACGGCCTGCTGTATGCGATTCCGGTCTGGTGCTCGGGCATCGGCGGTGGCGGCGACAATGCGGGATTCTTCAGAACGTGGTCCGCCCTCACCATCAGTGTCGACGGACGGTACCTCGGCGCGATGGTTAGCGACCAGCTGTTCGTCATCGACATGATGCGCAAAACCGTCGTGGGACGCTACCACAACGGCCGGCTGATCCGCCCGCGGGACCGCTACGTCAAGAACCCCCGCGACGACTTCTCTGGCGGGATCTGGTGCTGGTGGAAGGAGTGGGAGTTCCGGACAGACGCCGAAACCGGGGAGCAGGCGTGGAAGCCGGTCCCCAACGGCGACGGCGTCTCGTATCTCGCCGGCATCCCCAGGACGCATCGCGGGCGGTGGATCGGGCCCGTCGGGGTGCCAAAGTACGTCACGGCGCTCGTCGCGTTCTGGGCGTTCTGGGTCGACAGCTGGAGCTACCTGTGGCTTCTGGCGATGCTGTCGCCGTTCGTGCTGCCCTTGCTGGTGGCCTGGCTGTTGCCGGTCGAATGGGCGCTGAGACTGCGGCTGTGCTGAGACGGAAAGAAAGGGTGCCAGTGTACAGTAGTTAGTGGTTATTGACACGGGCCATGGTTTGCTCCCGAGAGACCTGTATGCACGTGCTAGCACTCGCGAAATCGACGCCTCGCACGGGTTTTGATCGGTGCCGTGGCCAACGGGTTACACGGTCGATTCCTATCGCCACGTCGTAGCACGGACGGATGCAAAGTTCCTCCACGGCAGCAGATCTCCCGTAGCCAGCCCGCCATAGCCGCCACCGCCACCTCCACCGCGCGGTACCATGGCTAACCGTCCCACACGCACAAGCGAGTGTCCAGAGAGGGGCGCCACATCGTGGCGGAATGGGGGTTGGGTCTTATCCAGCCACGATCTATACAGGTCGAACGCCAGGACGATGAAACAAACGCAAGCGTCTCAGAGTAGAACCAGTTGCCCAACAAAGTGGGGGGGGGGGGGCGCCCGCGCGCCGGGGGGCCCCGGCCCCCGCCCCCCCCCCCCCCCGGTTCCGAGACTCGACACACGGGCAACCCCCTCACCACCGGGGATCCGTCGCTCTACCTATTCGCTCGCTGTCTGCCGTACGAGACGGGACGGTGGTATCTACATCTGCGTGTGCAGCCGTTATCGAGCAGGGTGACTAAGCGCCCGCCCGCCGAGCGATAGTTACGTGCGGAACCATCCGAGGGAAACGGCCAAACATGACGACGGAAATCCGTTGCGCGCGCACTCTCCGCGTGTGTGCGTGCTATCCACATGTCCTTCCGGGCCGTTGTGGTGGACTGGGCTCACGGGGAACGGTCTCGGGTCCACCAGCCGCACTCTGCTCTTTGCTCCTCGGTGTTCGACGGCGGCTGTGGGTTACCGAGCCGAGAACGCTGCATGGCTTTGTCGGCTGTCGGCCGTATGTAGAGTATGTAAGTATGTATCTATGATCTATGTAGTTTGTCTGCTTGCTGAGATGCATGCCTATTCGGGCAAGGGCAGGACAAGCGCCTCCTCTTCTGGTCTTTGCGCAGCACCACGGCTTGGCGTCGTCCCCGAAAACAAACAAAAAAAAAAAAAAAAAAAAAAAAAGGGGACGCTCCTGCAGCGCCGTCCGGCTCATGTTGGTTCTCGGCGCGCAGCTGTCGTGCGGACCGTGCGGGAAAAAATCGCTCACGACACCGGCCACATCCCGACGAAATGTGCCGACACAAACCCGCACAGCCACATGCAGCCAACCGTCAACGTCATTCGCGTTGCGTGCGTGAGTGCGTGCGTGCGTCGAACGGCGATGCTCATTGCTCATTGCGCAGCCGTGTTTCCGATTCGACTTCGTCGCGGCTTGGCGTGGTTTCGCGCTGACCGACAGCTGCATGTCATCGGGGCGGCGGGGGGGGGAAGGGACGTCCGTGGGGATCGGTTGCACCGACTGCCTATCGTCGCCGTCGTTCGATTAAGCGTTGATCGGATCACGGGACGCGAGCGCCGGCAATCGTGCTGCTGCCAGCCAGCCAGCCACTGCTGCTGCGCTTTGGAGTGCACCCCGCTCCCATCTCTCGCGCTCTTCCGGGGCGCCCACACGGAGCGGAGTGGCGACAGACAGCACTCCGGCATCGCGGTGGCGAGCGCCCACTCTTTCGCGGACACCAAAGCCAGGCCAGCAGGCGCACGATGACCGCATCCTTCAGAGCTGCTCCGCATGCATGCGTGCATGTGCCAGCCTGCTGTCTGCCTTTGCAGCGAAGAGTTCCCCCGATCCCAGTCCAACCCCCCCCCCCCCCCCCCCCCCCCCCCCCCGGGGGCCGGGGGGGGGGGGGGGGGGGGGGGGGGGGGGGGGGGGGGCGGGGGGGGGGGGGGGGTGGGGGGGGGGGGGAAA
>Ga0307508_10002408_pt1 | contig 19747 bp, 24 predicted proteins | sample 9_EM_MG_FD_203089 | JGI IMG/M metagenome (GOLD analysis project Ga0307508, IMG submission 203089) | Populus trichocarpa ectomycorrhiza microbial communities from riparian zone in the Pacific Northwest, United States - 9_EM | ecosystem: Host-associated > Plants > Roots > Unclassified | place...
TAAGACGTCTGTGAAAGGCACAGTTTTTTTCCGTCAAGTAAAGAGTGGTTTTTGGTTGTGTGAAAACGGGCATTTTTGGTGTAAAACGGCCCCTGTACGGAAACTTTTGTCCCTGTACTTTATGTAGGTAGATACATATGTAGGTATGTAAGTCGGTCGGATCAGCGGCCGCTGGCGGACCACGTATCCCGCCCGCCCGTCCATCCGCCCGTCCATCCGTCCGTCCATCCGTCCGTCCCGTGTGGTGTACGCTGGAGCACGATGGCAGTAGCATCGCCAGATCGCGGCGTGCGTCGGCAGTGGGGTTATGTATGGGGAAGCTTAGCTAGACTGAGCTGGACTGAGCTGGACGGGCTGGGCTGGACTGGGCTGGGCTGGGCTGGGCTGGGCGGACCACACCTCTGCCGACAAGGCTCGTTCGCCCGTGGTGAGGGGGGGGCGCTGTCCATCTGGCGGCACGACGACGGAGGTGGAGGGCCCGGGGCTCGTGCCTTGGTTTTCGCTGCTGATTTCTACGACTCCCTCGCGACGCGGATGGATGATGGTAATGGCTTTTTTTTCTTCGCGGACGTCATCTCTCGTCATCGCCCCATGGCCTCACATTGAGTGTGCAGCGCGTACGTACATAACCCCCTTCGCGCACACGAACGGCCGCACACCCCGAAACGGCAGCCGAGTCGGAGCGACAGCGCGCTCGAATTCATGCTTGAATATGTACATACAGAAGAAAGAAAAAAGAAAAAAAGAGGGTTGGACTCGTGCGCGCGCCCGTTTCACCGTCGCAGCAGATCAATGGCTGGACCGCAGGGCTGTCCGAGCCCCGAGCGGTCGGCACGTGTGGCACATGCTCCGACCGAAACGTGACGTCGGAAGCGGCCCAGAACCTCTCTCGGATGCGTGGAGCATGTACGGAGAATCCATCAGCAGGCGACAGCAGGCGACAGCGTGTTGCTGCCGCGAAAATCTGGGGAACCCCAGCTACCGCCCCGCACACCACACCGTTGCCTTCTGTGCTGGCGTCCGTGTCCAGGCCACTGGAAGGAAACGCGGGGAAGGGGGAACTGCCGGACGAAGTGAGGTGGGCGCGAGGGAGGCATGCCCCGTGGAAGGGGGGAGGGGCCTGGTGGTGGTGGTGGTTGGTGGTCCCAGGTTGGTGGTGGGTGGTGCTGGTGGTGGGTGGCGAGGTGATGGATCTTGCGATGGCGTGGATTCGGCGATCGGTGGTTTTGCGCGCGGATCGGGCTGGGTGCTCACGTGGTGAGATTGCAGCGAATCGGACATGGAGCTGTCCGAGCGCAGAAAGGTCCGGGGCAACGAGAGGCAGCAACGCAGAAACGAGCAGTCGCTCCGGGAAGGTTGCTGGCGCTGGCTTCCTGCGCAGCAGCGGCCGTGCTCGGGGTGTTCGAGGGGCACGATCGAACGCGGCGAGTGATCCGCTGTGATGGCCCGCCGGGCTCAGCCGCCACCCGTCAGCACTGTTTGGCAGCGAGCGGGGCCCCGCTTCGCTGTCGGCCCACCGTCCGCCGCCCACCGTGCGAGCGGTTTTCGCTCGCACTTGCAGCCTGTGTCCTCCGCTCCGTCCAACGTGCAGTCGCAGTGCCCACGGCCGGCCAGAAGCGAACGGCTACGCGGATGACGGCGGCGACGGTGGGGCACGGACGAATTGCTCCCCGCGATCATCGATCCGAGTGCACGAGGGATGCTGTATTCCAGGTGCGCAAAGGGCGTCTATTCCGCTGCTCGTCCTCGTCCTCTTCCTCGCTCCCTCTTGCCTCCTCGGCGGTGACCTGTCCGAGAGGGAAACGTTCGCCGGATGCGGTGCTGCGACGAGGGGGACCTTCGGATCACAGCGAACGCTCTGCGTGGGGGGAGGAGCGGCGACCAAGATCGCAATCGAGATTGATGGAGTTGCCGCTCCGTGGGGACAGCTTTTTTTTTTTTCTTTCTCTCCGCCGTGTTCGGACACCGGCCGGTTCCGTCCATTGCGGGAGGACGCCGACGCTGAGGACCATCGGTGGGGAGACGGCAGAGCGGCAGCGGTAGGCGCTCGGGTTCTTCCCGTCCGTCGTCGCGCGACAGGTAGGGGTGGTGGTGGCGGCGGTGGCAGTGGCGTATTCGGAACTCGGTTCTAGAGCGACTTTCTTCGGCAGAAGGAGGCGATAGATTCTCGATGGAACCTCCCGTTTCCGCAAACAGGCAGCCCCCCCCCACAAGACGAAGCGAGCAGACAGGCGGCAAACGCCCGCCATCTTCTGCCTGTTTGTAGATTACTCTCTGCGCCGCCTCGATCGTTCCAATAGCGGACGACGCAGTAACTATGTCCGTCCACCACCGCCCCCAACCCCACAACCACCCTCCCCGCATCGGAATCGTGAGGACAGCCCCCAAGAGCAAGATTGATCCGCGGGGGGGTGGCAATTGTCACGTCACGTCAACACGTCCCGTCCCGTCCGTCCACTCCACGCTTCCAGCAGGCCGAAAAAGAAACGCCCTGACTGGGTGGGGAGGAAAGAAAAACCTCTTCACACGGGGGGGGGGGGGCGTCCGTGGGGTTTCTTGTCCCTCCATGCGTGTTTGCAAACAGCCAGCACGCAAGCAGTCTCGTGAGCAAGAGAGAAATGAAAAACTCTTCACTGACGAATTGACGCTTGCGTGCCTGCCCGGGGGGGGGCGGACGTTTCCTCGCCGTGCAGTCCCCACCAACCCCCCAACCCAATCCAGTCCAGTCCAGTCCAGTCCGGCACCCATCGCAAGATGACAGCGATCCGGTTTTTCTTCTTCTCCTTCTTCTTCTCGTTCTTCTGGGGAAGGCAGCAGACGGCGACGGCGACAGTGGCGGTGGTGGTGACGGGTGAGTCCGAAAAGCAGCACATCGGCCAAATCAACCATTCCCGTCCACACCAACCCCCAACCCATTACCTCCTCCCCTCCCCCTCCCCCCCTGGTCCCTAAAATTTAAAGTTTACGCCCAGCAAGGCGGAGCAACCGAGAGAGAGAGAGAAAAAAAAAGAAAGAAAAAAGAGAGAAAAAAATTGTTGGGGGGGGGAGAGGGGGGTTTCCGGAGCGTCCCCTCCCGTCCATCCACCGTGGGTGATCTGCCCCCCCCCCCCAATCCATAGCGAGGAGGAGGAGGAGGAGGAGGAGGAGGAGCAGTCCACAGCGGGCGAGGAGTCCACCGCTTCGTGAGTCCGTCCGTCTCGTCTCGTCTCGTCTCGTCGCGTCGCGTCTGTGGCTCCCCTCTCCCCGGAGTGTTGCGCCGTGCGTGGACGGTGTGGGGGTGGAGAGTGGGGGAGGGGGGCCGTCTGTGGAGGATGTACGTATGTAGATAGACATCTGGCATTGCCGTGCGTCTGGTATTTTTGGAGCCTTCGCTGGCTTCGGCCGCTCGTTCACTCGCTCGCTGCAGAGTAGATCACCGCGGGGTTGTAGGTATCTAAGCAGGCAAGTACGTGAGTATTGTACATGAGTAAGTAGTCTGCGTGGATGGAGTGGGAGGGGGGAGGGGGGGTGGTGGGGGGGGGAGAAGGGGTGACAAGTGTGGAAAGGGTTGTCGCGATCAGAGAATTGCGTGTGGGATCGGGCGGTGCTTTTATAGTTCCGACTATCTGCTACTCGCAGAAAGGAAAAAAAAAACAACGACGACGACGGAATGCACGTATGTACAAGCATCGCGCGCATGCATCGCTACTCCACTCCCCTCCACCGAGCCCCACGCGGGCCGAGTGATCGTCGGTGAGTCGCGAATGTATGCGTGCAGATCATCCCTCCCCCACGCAGTTGTTGTTGAGTGAGAGAGAGGGGGGAGATATGTACGCAGCGGCGGATTGAGATGAACGGGGCCTACGTCAACACCGGTAGCCAACCAACTTTCCCGTGACGGCCGAAGCCGTGAGGCCAGCAGCTTCCTTGCTCTTATGTAAAGTATCTACAGCATAGTTATCTATATACACATCTACATTTGTTTCTCGCTTCAGGCGGCGGGGATCTCGGAAAACTCTGCTTGGGTGGCCGCATCAATTCACCACCAGTAGATATCTACTTCTTTGGTTTCTTTTTGGGGGGTGGGCCTGACGGACGCCCGCGGCCGGACGTGGGGACGGCGCTGGGCACGCAGCCCGGCTGGGGCAATGTCCGCCGCCCACTTGTCGAGGCGCGGGGCGGAGAGGGAAAGCGTCGCCGGCAGGAGCCGTCCACACGTAGGTTACATATGTGTTCGGGAGGCCGTTGCGGTTCCGCCGTTCCTGGAATGCGCGGAGCGGATGCCACGCTCTGCTCGCCCGCGTTTGCGCTGTGCGTTTGCCGCCGCGCAGACCGACTTGACGGACTCCTCAGCAGCAGCAACAACAGCAGCACCCGCCAACCCCCCAACACCGTCGCGGTCCCCAACGTCCGTCGTCCCCCCACGTCCGGCCGCGAGCGGGTAATCGTCCGCCAGAAACGGCTAGCCCGCAAAGACGCCGAAAAGTCTATACCGCATCGCCTGCCTCCCTGGCCGGCTGTCTGGCTTGGATGTGTAATCGGCTTGGCGCCCCCAAACGGAATTGATGAGGATGGGATGGGGATATCCGGATCGCGAAGAAAGGGGCAGATCGTGGACGCTGCGTCGCCCCTTCCATCCCCCCCCCCCCACCGGATCGTTCGGTCCCGAGAGGATGGAGCACTCGGGGTCACAAGCTGGTCGTGCGGATCGCAGCTGATTGGGGGCGGGGGCCATTGTATATAGCGCGCTGCTGTATGTTTGTATGGTAGCTGACTGTGTGCTGCTGTACATATGTATAGTAGTTATGTATGTACGTGGTGACAGCTCGTGGCCCGCACGCCGCGCCCCACGTTCGTCCGGAGTTTCGGTCGGTCGGTCTTTGTCGGCTGTGCTGGCGCGACGAAGCTACTCCGCATGCGAGCGAGCGCGGGGGGCCTCGGCGGCGTGCACCAGGCCAGCACGGACGGCGGCGGCGGCGGCAGCGGAGGATGTCTGAACGGAGATACGCAGGTGCGTATACTCTGTAGGTGCGGAGGCTTATGTACCCGTGCTGCGCTGCACCCCACACGCACGGGCACAGATAGTGGCTGCTGGACATACATAATGCCAGACCGGCAGGGCAGACACAGACAGGCGGTCAGGCAGGCAGGCAGGCGGGTGTGCATGCCTCGATCGGCCGGCGCGTGCGGGGATGAGTATGTAAGCACCAGCACAGCGCAGAGCACACCAGGGCTGAGCCCCAGAGTCCGGGTGAAGCCGAAGCCCGCCCGCCAGTCGGCCAGCCAGACGTCCAGCAAGCGCGGTTGCTGGTGCGGAGGGGCGGCGGCAGGTTTGCCACTGGCTGGCCCACTCGGACTCCGCCCAGAAAAGAAAGAAAGAAAGAAAGAAAGAAAGAAAGAAAGAAAAAAGGGCAGAGTGGGGTACATCGTCGGACCCTGCGTCCGCTTGCAGCGGGAAGTACAGTAAAATAAAAAAAAAGAAGAAAAGAAAAAAAAAGAGAAGAAGAAAAAAAAAGAAGAAAAAAGAACAGAAAATGCAACGGGAAAAACCCCCCCTAAGATTATGGCTGGCCACAGCACGTGCGTCGCAGTAGTGTCGCTCAACAAGTCTTTGCCTTGATCCAGTAGTCAGCGAGCAGCACGACGAAATTGCGGACGTCCTGCCTAGGGCGCGTGCGGACGTAGCACGTTGCGCGTCGGGGCGTGCAGTGTCTGCCGGACGGACAGCGACCGGCCAACAGGCGGCGTCCAGCACGACCGGCCAGCCCGAACTTGCACACTGTTCGGCGACCGCCAACCCCACAGTGGCAGGGGATGCAGTCGTGTCCGTGCATGGACATCTTGCAGCATCCACCGACGACTGGAGACGGAAGACAGACGCGGCGGTGAGCGGCAACCTGCGCTTTTTGCCGTGGGTACGTGGATGTACGTGTGCGGACGGGGGGGGGGTTGTCTCGCCACCGCGAACCCGCACCGGCCATGGACTGGGGCGGCGAGCTGATGTGCAGGGAGGGAGCCCGGGACATGGATTTGACGGATCTGTACTTGCGGACACGGTCTTGGACATGGGGTTCCAGCCGGGCTGATGAATGTGATGATGGTGATGATGATTCATTCATCGCATGCGACCCCATTGGATCATGGCGGGGTTCCAACCGGGCAAGTAGCCGCTGGCGGATCCGAGGAGGATCGACCGAGTGAGCGTGGTGACGAAGAGCACGAAGGACGAGTGGAGCAGTATGCACCGTGCACGTATGTAGAGCACTCTGCTGCACACATGCGTCTGCAGCTCGCCCTCCGACGCTCGGACTTCTGAGAGGGGGGAATGCGGGGGGTGGGGGACGTGCGCTGTGTCCGTCGGTTTGGGGATGGATGTTGTGGAGAGCCCAACAACAGCAGCAGCAGCAGCACCTCGCTCGGATGTCGCTTCCATTCTGTGTCTGGGCATGCGCATGTGCTCCATGTATCCACGTCGGAGACGCCCCCGGACTGCGGGCTGAGTGTGCGCGTTGGCGGCAATTCTGCCGATGCGTGCTGGGCAGCACGACACGGACGGCGGTGGCGGAACGACGCTCGGCGAGAAGAGAAAAAGAAAACAGCGCCCCCATCCCGCTGTAAATCGCTCGCTGGCGTTGCGGAGAGGGCGAGCACGCAGCATGCGAGAATGGACGCCGGTCCGTCCGGACGACTGCTGTCTGGATGTCTCGACGCATGTATGCATCCGGGCGTGGTGGCAGTCTGCGGATGCATCGCTCTGCACCCGTCGCCGGATGGGGGCGGGCTGCGGGCTGCGGGCTGCGGACTGCAAATCGCGAGCGTGCCCACTTCGGAGACGCCCCGTCACCCATCGTCGCCCCGCTCTCCGCGACTTGCAGTTAGCTAACAGCCTGCAGACAGTCCGGCCCACCCGCTCCTCTGCCCTCCCCACCTCCGCCGCTCGCCTGCCCGTCGTGGGATGTGTTGGGCACGAGACTTCCGTGGATTCTGCACAGGGGGCGGGGCAGCGATCCACGTCGAAGGATGCTCGCTCGCTCTGACGAGCAGCTACCCATGTTGGGAATCCGAACTGCATCGCCAGACATCTTGCGGATCCGACGGACGTGGGACGGTGTGGTTCCCACCAGCCATTATTTGCCATGTCTTCCCTCGCTCTCTCTGGCCCCTCCTCCCTTCCGGACCAAGACGTCGAGCTCTCGGCGTGGAGCGTCCCCAGCGGGCGAGCGGGCGAGCGGGCGAGCGGTCGAGCTGTCTGGCGGTCGAGCGTGGAGACATCCCGGACGAACGACTATGTCCCAACGGATCTGGTGTCTCGAGGGGAACGCAAGCTCCCGGCCCCCTGCGTGCGTGCGTGTGCGTGGTGGTCGAACCCCACAATAGACGGACCCGAGATGTGCGCCCCTACTGGGACCGAGTCCGGGTCAGAAAGTCAATCCTGAGGAGAAGAGAAAAAAAAAGAAAGAAAAAAAAAAAAGAAAAAAAAAAAAGAAAAATGAAGGAAGGCTGAGGGCCGGGCTCAGTCACCGTCCAGGTCCCTCCCCCCGGCCGAGGCTGTGACGGTGTGTCACGGGTCCCACCGTTCGTCGCACCGCGTGGACATCGTCGTTCGCTCGACGAGGCTGGTCGCCGCCGGACGCCACATCGCCGGTTCCACCCGCCGCGGCTAGTAGCGGCCGTCGTGCCGGCGGGAGCGGGCCCGCATCTGTTCGGGCTGGGCCAACGGCGCGAGCATCGACGTCTCGGCTCCGCCATTGGGCGGGCGCCGGTGTATTCGTTTCAGCCAGGAGAACATCCAATAGGAGAAAACACTGAAGGGCCGGACAGCACTACACCCATCGGTCCGGTTCGAAACGGTTGCTTCGAGAAACGTCCCGAAGACGGCGGGCCGCTCGTGTGCTTCGTGCAAACATAGACGCCCGACTTCCGCTGCACCCGCTGGGCGGCAGGGATGAGGAAACTGGAGGAGAACCGCGGCAGCCCCTGGGTCGATATCGTGCGGAGAGAGAGGGGGGAGGGAGGGGGAGGGAGGGGGAGGGAGAGGGAGAGGGAGGGAGAGGGAGAGAGGGAGAGAGGGAGAGAGAGGGAGAGAGAGAGAGAGATGAGAGAAGGGAAGGCGATGGAGATCCGCTCGGCTTTACATATTTTTTGGTGCTGCTGCCGGGGGAAATCGCAGCCCAGCGGAAAGGAACGGGTTGGCAGCAGCGCAGCGTTTCTGATTGGCCCCACACACACCTCTCCGATCTTCCTCCTTCCCGTCGAAGTCATATATCACAATGTTTCGGGCGGCGTCGGGGAGGTGATATCTGCTTGGTCCTGCCGGTTCCCCGGTCGGGCGCGGATAGGCGGGTGTGCCCTAGATGTAACTCGGAGCCGGGGCCGACGACTCGGCTGCTCCGAGTCATGACTCCTGATCGGAATCACATGACCTGCATCGGCCGAGCCATCACTCGTAGTGCCGCCCGTTCCAACACTCTCTCCCTCTCCTCCTCCTCCTCCCCCCCCTCCACCTCCTCCACCTCCTCCACCTCCTCCACCTCCTCCACCAACAACCCCCACCTCTCCGCACTGACGAACCGAGCAACTAGAATGAAGCCCAACCATAGCATCGCGGCGGTCCTACTGGTGGCGATCGCGCTGCTCGCGCTCCTCCTGTACCTGGCGACCCGCTTCGTGCGCGCCTCGCGGGATGCCGTGCGCGATGCCATGGGATGCACCGACAGCTGCAGCCTCACCGACTGCAGCGCCGTCGCCACCGAGGAGGGACGCGCGGCGGCACCGCTGAAGCCCACCATCTTCAAGGTGCAGCCTTCCACCAGGTGCGCACTCCCCCCCCTCTCCGCGGACACCCGCGCTGCAGGATACGTACACACATGTTACCCCCGCTGATGAGTGATAGGAGGCCTGCCGTCGCGTAGGTCCGTTCTCGCCTGCGCCGCCTGCGGGGACCGCGCGCCTCGTGGGACACTAGATGGGACGGTGTCTGGCTTGCTTTCTCGCCGTTGTGTCGATGCGAACTGCATTCTGCGGCGTCGACTGGGGGGGGGTGTTTCTTTCATTTTTGTTCCCGTGAGTGCGAGTGATACGCGATGAGATGGCAGCGACTGGGCACGTGATGTCCGTCGTGAGCAGTGAGGTCGAGCCGGGTGCACGAGCTATACCCATTACGGGGCGGCAACAGTCCGCTGCCGCACTGCCGCGAGCTGTGCCACCCGCAGCAACGCGCAGACGCTAGTCCTCACAGGGAGCGTCTATGCGCTGCATCGGTACCTAACGCGAGCCACGAAGCGCGACGGGACTGAGCTGCGACACCGGGCCGAGTGACGTCCGTGGCCGCCAGTGAGGGCTTGCGCCGGCTGCGTATGGGGTTTCATGATTCTGCCGCCAGTTCGCGGCGAGGCGGCGCCGGAGAGCCACGTCCCCCCCCCCCCCCCCCCCCCCCCCCCCCCCCTCCCCCAGAGAAACCCGGACTCGGACCCGCCCATCTAACCGGCCGCAGTCCAGACCTCCCCTCCCTCCCGAGGCAGCCGACGTGCCCGAGCCTACCGCTTTCGAGGGTATGCATGCTTGCAGGAAGGTAGATATGCGAACCTTCCTCGGGCGGGGCGGGGGCGGGGCGGGGCGAGCGTAAGCATAGATACATACATACGCCCCCCTCTCCGCCGTCGCTAGCGCAAACTCTCCGGCTCGGCGGCCCCGGCACGTCTTAGCCGTTAGCGCGCACGCGGGGGAAGGGGACGCATGTGTATGTAGGTTGGGGGGCACAGCGAGGGGGGGAAGGCAAAGCGGTCCGGCAACGTGCGGGCCAGGACAGCCGAGCCGCGGAGGTCCAGCATCGCCCGTGCAAGCGCTGCGGATCGGGGCGTCTCTTTCCGGTGCCGACGGCCGCAGCACCGATTCCCCCCCCCTCCCCGAGGACTGGAATACCGAGCCTCGGGATGTCTGCGCCGACGCAGGGACTCGGGCGATCGTGCGGGCTGGGCGAGTGCAGCGCAGTGACGTGCGCGGCTGCGCTGGGGTTCAGGGTAGCGACGTCTATTCGATAAGATGTAGATACTTACTTACATAGCTATCTAGGACCGCTCTTTCGGCACCTTCCGGATTGCTTTCTCAACGAAGCTTTTTTTTTTTTCTTTTTTTTTCTTCTTACCAGCTGCAGTACTCCAGTTACCACTCTGCGTGCGTATAGACGCAGATATCATGGTATGTATCATGGTAGGGAAAAAAAGGCTATTTGTGGATCGATCGATCTGGTTGCACGGCCGGCAGGAACGGCCGGCCCTACATACTACTTACATAGGCGGCGGTGGGGCTGGCGGGGTTTTTTTTTTCTTTTCTCTCTCTCTCTCGGGACGGTGGACGCGTACGCCTTCGTGGGGCGGCGGCGGGAAGAGGACAAAAAAACAATTCGCGTCAGCTGCTCTATTTACTTTTGCCTCGCCGCGGACGTGCGGTATGTAAGGCACCAGACGAGCGGGCGAGCAGGTGTATCTAGTCTAGGTACGGACACATGCATGCCGGGGGAGGGCAAAGGATGCCGCTGGTTCGTTCGTTCGTTCGTTCGCGTTCGTTCTGCAGGAAGCCTCACGGAACGTCCTGCTATGCATGTAGAGTATGTAGATGGATCATGGATCGATAGATGCTCCACGGCGCCCTGCGGAAACGAGAGCTTACGACGACGAGGAGGCCCTGAGACACCCCGCGGCTGCCGGGCGGGTTGGCGCCGTCTGCCTGCGTGCCGAGCGCGCCCGCAAGTCGTGCAGCCAAGCACAGGGCACCGCGCACGGAGAGAAGGAGAAAGGGAAACCGGCGGCGGTCAATCGATCGAGGCGGTTGGTCGTGGTCGGCCGCGTGTCTACATATCCAAAACGAGCTCCGCGACGAGCCTTGCGCCTGCGACCGGGAGCGCTCGAACGGACTCGCCGGTGGTGGAGGGGAGCTGCTTGCCCAGCCACACTTGCACCGAGGATCTGGCGATGCGGCTATCCGCTTTGCTCGGAGCGTTCGAGAGGTCGCCCCTTCCGGTGGAAACCTGAAACACCCGAAGGACAACTCCTGCACGCCCCACCCACCCACTTGGCCCAATGAAGCGCCAGAGCTGCCGGCTCGCTCGTGTTCGGGTGCGGTGTGATTGGACGGATGGATCGGATTATTGGACGGGTTGGACGATTGGACGATTGGAGGTCAGGGCCGCGATCGAGAGCTCTTTCGCCGCCCTGTTCTCTGCGCGCCGGCGGAGATATATAATATATATATGTGTACACGCGCGGCGTGTTCTTCTTTTTCTGCGGCCGTCGCACGCGCACATCTCGAGCTTCAAGTGAGTATCCATGTACTGCGCTCTGCTGCCCTGCCCGCATGGCCGATGGGGGCCGGCCATCGAAGGTCAAGCTTTCGGATGCGGGGCGGAGAACGGCCCGCGGGAGCATCGACGTCCGCCGACCCCGAACGGCGCGGACGGTGGACATGTCCATCCCGCGCGAACGGACTGGCCGTCTCGCCCGGTGTCCCGAGTGCTGACGGGATGAGGATGGCCTGCAAGAGGACACTGCTCCATTCGCCATTCTCCAGTCTCCAGTCTCCATTCCCCATTCTCCGTTCTCCGTTCTCTGGATCCTGTTGCCGCCGGCGAAGGGCTAAACCAACCTTCGGCATGCGGATCGGGGTTAGATTCCTCGGTAGATGTGTAGGCTCCGCGTCCAAAGCTCCGCGTCCAAAGCTTCCGGGGGTGGGGACGCTATCTCTGTTCGCCACGCGCGGAAAGTCAGAGAGAACAAACAACGTTCGCGGAGGCGACGAAACCCTACATACATATTCTCCAGGCACAGCACTGCCGCGAACGCCACTGCCTTGCACGCTGCTGCTGCTGCGGCGGCGGCGGCGGCGGCGGACGACGGCGCACATCGACATCGAACGGGACGGAGCCCACGACATGGGGGGGGGCGCCATTCGCCTCCGCTGCAGTTGCAATTGCAATTGCAATCCCCTCCAGCACGGACATCAGACATGCACCCCGCCTCCACTCATCGCAGCTCGGCGGCGGGCGTCTGCTTACCTGGCGTCCAAGACGTTCGGGATTTTGGCTCTTTCCCTTCCGGTGGCTGCAACCCAATCAGAGCCGACGGCGGCGGGGGGCGGAAGGGTAGATGCTCCAGAAGAAGACGGCGGATGGTTTGTGTCGCGGTGGAATGTGGATGGAAAGAAATCGGTGGCCCGAAACGGCAGCCAATCCATCCATCCATCCATCCATCCCATCCCATCCCCCCGTACCGTCCGTAACTCTTCCGCCGGCCCTGAACTCCTGCCCCCTCCGCCTTCCTCCCCTCTTATCAAACCTCGACTTGTCCCTACTCGTTTCTCCTCCCTTCCATCCTTCTTCTCCTTCTTCTTCGTTTCTTCGTCCTCTTCTTCTTCTCCTCCTCCACAACAGCATTGCCGTGTTTCCGGGCGTTGCCGTTGCTCCTCCTGTATCTACATACATAAATACATACCTTCAGCCGGCTCTTCGTATATTGTTCGGCGGAGCATTTCGTCCACACGAAAAGCACCCCTTTTAATCCACCGTTAACGCTGCACTGCTACCCGACTTAGTCGCAGATCGGTCCACATCCCCGCCCCATCTGCAACTGTTGGCCTTCTCTCTCTCTCCCTCCTCTCTCTCTCCCTCTCCCGCGCGCTCCCCGCCCGCGGCCGTTTCGCAATACCGTTCCCGCTCCCCACCAACTGACGGCGTCTCTTCTTTAACGACGTCCCTTTATCGGCTCTCTGGAAAATCCCCGATCCGCTATCTTCGACAGAGCCCGGAATCTGCTCGGTGAGTCCTGCTGCCGTTGATTCTCCCTCTGTCCACGGCTCTCAAGTCGTACGCACACCCAAAAGCCCCCCCCCCCAAGGCTATATCTCCATCCATCCATATCCGTCTTTGTCCTCTTCGCCTTGCCCAAGACACATGTGCCTCTCCGCCACTGTGTGCCCCCCGTTTCCGTATCCGCATACCCTGGAACGGCTTGTTCGTACCTGCGGTACTGCGGAGTGCTTCGATAGAGTGCCAAAGTGCTCTATCTACCACCTCTGTTCTACTCGTCACGCGGAGAACCCTTGGCCACTTAGATGGTATGCAAAGCAGATGGGCCCATCAACTTTCTCCCCCCTTCCCTTTTTCTCTCTTCTTCCCCTCCCTCCGCACCTCTCCCCTCCGTCCCCGTCCCCGTCCGCCCCCACTTCAACTCTTCCCACCACCCGCCTTCCACCTCTCCGAGTCCGTTTCCCCATCTTCCCTTCTGTGTTTGCGTCCACAATTATAGATTTGCCGTGGCTCGATCGTTGTCTGACGACTCCTCCTGCAGTTACTTCTCGCCTCTTCAGTCCGCCTTCACCAATTTCTACGACTTTTGTGCCGACCGCAGCGTTAATTACTAAAGAAATCCTTCAATCAGCGTCACACGCCTAGCTGCGTTTTCACGGATTCTAATCAACTCACTTCCACTTCACATAATCTGCGACGAGAGGAGAACCGCCGTTGAACTGTTGGTCATTGCTGGAGTGATAAACCGACCGTTGATTGGTTGTCGACGTCGTTGAGGCCCGATTGTAGGTAAGCCCGAAGTGAGAAGCCTTTCTCATTCGCGTTCACACCGCGCAACACAACGACCTCGGACTTGTCTGGGAAAAAAAAAGAAAAAGAGCGGCGGCTTCCAGACTGCAACTTGTAGTGAGAGCAACGAAGCAGCTTCTTCTCCGCTACTCGGTCACACCCCTCCCCAACAACACTATTCCCCATACCAACACCAACACCCTCCCCTTCTCTCCAACCTATAACCAAAACCGAAGTAAGGGCTGTAGGTTGAACTTCCCGCTCGATCAATCATATCCCTTCCCTTATAAGGGAAACATCTCGATTCCGGTACTCGATCTTATCGTTGCTCCACGAGCAAGTCTCCCTCCTGGCGGGGCTACTACTGGTCCGTCAATCATCCCCCTCCTTTCCTGCCCCTTGCAGACGTCTCCGCTGTGCCATCGCCGCGTCTCTTGTCGGAGAAGGCAGAGAAGCTGGCAATGTGGCGACAAGACGAGGGCTGTCATCGTGCTGACTTCGAGGCTGCGTCGACGACGGAAAAAAAAAGAATAGGTGTAATTCTTAATGTCGACTACATCTGATTTCAGTTCGGGTAAATTGAAGCCGCCACAGAACGTTTCTGCCCCGTCGTCCGGAAGAAATACCGCCAACTCCTCCCCTACCGAAGCATCTTCGACTAATCCCTCGCGCTACAATTCGAACGGTATTATGAGCAACGCGGGCAACGCGGCGAACAACGGAAGACTGGGGGCCGGCTCCCCTTCTTACGAGGCTTCGGCTGGCAGTCGCCTATTCTCCAAGAGGTAGAGTTACCCGCGCCGGCGTTCCGAGGTAGATGGCGACGATGAGGCTTGTACTGACGCTCTGGCATTGTGGCAATAGAGCTCGCGAGATCCAGGTGGAGGAAGGCGTCGCTCCTCCGAGCCTTTGGGGACCCATGTCAACAGGAACTTCGTCTTCGTCGCTCCGCGATCGCGAGAACATTATACCCGAATCTCCGCAGTCTAACGGCTTCCCCGAGCCAACCCCCGTAACGAGCACAGAATTCCAGTCGCCTGTCACCCGCCGGGCCCGCGCCGGAACCCTTCCGTCGAGGTTCTCTCCCGGTGGCATGTCTACCACCCCTCCAGCGATAGCAAGCATCCCGTCCACGAGCCGGCCGTCGCCCGCCCCGAGTCCCTTCAAAGCCAATCCTCCGCAAACCCCCGATATAAACGAGCTGCAACCATCTGTCACTGAGACCAAGTCGAGGCTCCGCTCCGGATCGCTCAATATCCCGCCGCGTACCAACTACGTTAACCCGTTCGGTCCGTCGATATTTGCCAGCTCTTGGTCCCAGACCCGCGAACGAAGCCACACGAACTCGGGATTGCCGCAGATTCCATCGTCGCCCGCCCATTCGTCTTTCTCCAAGGATGACGAGGGTTCCCATATGGCGCCCCGCACGTTGGATTATCTTGGGCTCGTCGACACCCCTCAGACTTCGAGGGCGGCTTTGGCTAGACCGACTGGCCTGGACATCCTGATGGAAGGCCAACGTGCTGCGGCGGCGATGCAGCCTTTCCTCACTGACCTCTCGGGAATGCAGCGGCTCAATCGCATGCGCTCATACTCCGTCAACGCGAAGGAGAAGTACGCCGCAGACGAAGAGGAAGAGGAGGAGTCGAGACATATGTACAGCAGCCAGCACAGCGGTACTGCTACTCCTCAGGGCGGCAGCCTTGGGGCCTTGGCCGCTCAGGCTCAGGCGCATGCCCAAGTTATGGCTCTTGCCGCTTTTGCGCAGAATATGAATCCTATGAATATGGGCAGCATGAACAGTATGAACAGCCTCCCGACCCCGAGCAGACCTAGGGCTCGTACCGCCGGTGTCCTCGATTCGCCACCCGTCAACCGATTGAAGAGCTACCTCGCTACCCCGTCGAAGCTCGACTCCATGACGAGTGCCTCGGACCTTCGGAATGAGTACTTTGACATTTCGGGCAGCTTTGACGCGTTGAAGTTTGCTGCTATGAACCCACGGCCGTCGAGCGGAGAAGGTGGACTTGCTTCCATCGAGGAATCTCAGTTGGAGGGACCTACTCGTTCTCTGTGGCTGGGCAACATTCCCGCTTCCACGACTACGACGTCGCTCATCCACATATTCCAGCCATTCGGTACCGTTGAATCGGCCCGCGTCCTGACTCATAAGAACTGTGGTTTTATCAACTATACCAGCATCGAACATGCTATGCAGGCCCGTATCGCGCTGAACGGAAAGGAAATCTTCCCGGGAGCCGGTCCTACTCGTATCGGTTTCGCGAAGCCGTCGTCTTCTGGAAGCAACGGAACACCTACTTCTAACGGAGGAGCCTATGGCTCACCGAGTCCGGGACCCAATGCGGAGGCCTCGAACGAAGGAGGAATTCCGTTGTCGAAGGGAGCTAGCAGCACCGGCGTCAATGGTATCGATGGAGGATCTTCAACTGTGGAGCTAGAACTGCCGAGCCTTCAGGATCTCAAGGAGGATATCCTCAAGATTGTGGAGGAGTTCGGTGCCGAGGAAGCGGACGTGGATAAAATCGCCCAGTGCATCGACAACGCTGTTGGTTTTAATGACTTCGCGCCCGAGATTCCGACGATCCCCGAGTCCAGCCAGAATCGAGTGCACGACGCTCCCAAGCTGCGCGATATCCGCAAGAGGATCGATAACGGAAACTGCTCCCAATCCGAGATTGAAGAGATCGCTGTGGCCATGCTACCGGAGGTTGCGGAGCTGTCTAGCGACTATCTTGGAAACACCGTGGTTCAGAAGCTCTTTGAGTTTTGCTCCGAGGAAATCAAGGAGACGATGCTCGTCGAGATTGGCCCTCATTTGGCCGAAATCGGCATCCGTAAGTGCTTCTTCGTTTTGTGTCTCTGTATCACCTGATGCTGACAAGCCTTGTAGACAAGAACGGTACCTGGGCTGGCCAGAAGATCATCGATGTCGCCAAGACGCCTGCGCAGATGAACAAGATCACCGACTGCCTCCGGCCTTACACGGTGGCCCTGTTCCTCGACCAGTACGGAAACTATGTTCTCCAATGCTGCCTCCGGTTTGGTACTCCGTACAACGATTACATCTTCGAGACCATGTTGAGCCGCATCTGGGAGATCTCTCAGGGCCGATTCGGATCCAGGGCCATGCGCGCTTGTCTTGAGAGCCACCACGCCAACAAGACCCAACAACGCATGCTCGCCGCCGCGATCGCCCTGCACAGCGTTCAGCTGGCGACCAACGCCAACGGAGCTTTGCTGTTGACCTGGTTCTTGGACACCTGTAACTTCCCGAAGCGTCGAACCGTGCTTGCGCCCCGTCTGGTTCCTCATTTGGTCCGCCTCTGCACGCACAAGGTCGCTTACCTGACCGTTCTGAAGGTCATCAACCAGAAGAACGAGCCGGAGGCTCGCGACACCATCCTCAGGGCCCTTTTCTTCTCCCCCGGCGACAAGGTCTTGGAAGACATCCTCAAGGACCATCAGTGCGGAGCGACCCTCATTTTCAAGGTCCTCACCACTCCGTTCTTCGAGGAATCGATGCGTACGGACGTGGTCCAGAATGTCCGCAGCGTGTTGCTCGAATTGAAGGCCTCTCCCTCACAGGGATACAAGCGTTTGATGGATGAAGTTGGACTGTCAACCCGAAACGCCAACAACTCGACTCCTGGCAAGGAACGCGACAGCAGCGTCGGCGGTACCCCCAACGAGCGCCGGTCTTCACAGCACTCCCATTTGACCAACAGCAATGCCAACACCCCCACGCATCGCAGCATGGGAGACAATGGCGCTCAGGGACAGGGCTTCTACGGTGGCACCCCCGCTATGTACGACCCAGCCGTTATCGCCTCGGCCGTTGCCGGACAGTTCTCCCAGGCGTCGCAATTGGATCAGCAAACTCTCAGGGCCTTGGAACAGATCAATCTCAACACCATGTATGGAGCCGCGGCACCGGGAATCGGATCCCCGGCGTTCCAGTACCAGCTCTTGCAGCAGCAGATGGCTGGACGTGGAGCACCCGGGTTCTTTAATCTTCCGGACGGATTCAACGCTCAGCAAGGTGATCAGTTCCGTGGAGCACAAGGAAACGCTCCGATGCCGCCGCCCGGAATGGGGAGCCCGATGCTCGGAGGTATTCCCGTCACGCCCGGATTCAATCCTCTCGTCGCGCAGCAGCTGATGAGCGGGTATGGATACGGCTCCATGCCGGGTGGCATGCCATCCTTCCCCCAGCACCGGCCACAGCAGCAACCAGCCCAGCAGCAGCAGGGCGGCAGCAATGGTGGCCACGGCGGTGGGAGACGGGGTGGAAGGGTGAGTGCTACCAACAGGGATACCTGGCGCAGTGGCGAACGCAACTGACGAGTGGCCCGTAGCGTTAAATCGTCCGGTTAACTTCGTTTTAAAGCACTGCTATTTGATTGCGAAGCCAAGTTGTGAGCGGGTGGCGGCGGTGATGCATCATACGACACTATCTGATATTCGTTTTGTCTTTTTTTGTGTATCTTGTGTGCTGTGTCTGCCTTGCATTTCTTGGATGCGTCGTTTTCAATTGCTTTGCTATATTACGCCTTTGAACTCTTTCTTTCTTTCTTTTTTTCCCTGTTACTACACTTTATATGATTTGACTGATTCCTTTTGCATCTTGCTCCTTGTACTCACACTTATCATATGATGTCGATGACGAAGCTCTCTCTACCTCCATTGTTTTTTTTTCGTTTTTTTTTTGTCTTCCTGTATGGGCGAGGAGGATTGGGTTGGACTGGGGGAGGGGGGGGGGAAAGGGAGGGGGGGGGGAATTATACTATATATGGGGTCGGCGGGGGCCTTGATCGAGGCATGCGGAAGTCATGGAAGTGAGGCGTTCGTTTTTTTCCCTCTATCCTGTTGCATTGCTACTGCGGTCGAGTGAAGTGATAATGGCTGTGACCGTAAGTCTGTCGGCCGTGACGACTTGCAATTGTCGCCTTACCGTGCACAGACTATGGCGCTCTTCGCCCTCACTGCTGACCGTTGTATCGTCTCCCTGCACGACCAGCTAGCTATTCGTACCGCAGTGGTAGAGGCGCGGTGCCATGTTTCCAATCTCCCTCTCACTCGCATTCACTCTCACTCGCTCCCCATTCACACACTCTCACTCTCTATTCTCTCACCCCCCCGGTTCCGACTCCCATTCTCACTCCCGCTCCCCCACTCCCCCACTCGCACACACACTCTCCGTAGCCGGCGATCGATCTACTGTGGGTACATACCTACATACATAGTTTTCTCCTCGGTTGCTGACCACATCGTACACGCGCACTCGACTCGACTCGGGGACGGGATGGCAAGGTCGACGCTCTTTCCTTTCCGCTCGGCGCGCACACAATAGTCGTTCCAGGCGTCCGGGCGGTTCAGGTTTTGGGCTGTCGCGCGAGCACGGCGTATCACTCACACCAGCGGGGTCGACGCGCTTATGTAGATAGTGTTACATACTTAGGTACAGAGTGGCGTTTTCCCGAAGGCAGGCGGGTGACGGTGTAGGCGTGGCTTACGTGGAGGTGTGTATTTGTAATCGAGAGTTCGGAGTTCAAACATTAAGGGGGGTAAATTATGCATCTGATAGATAATCTAATGTTCGCATGCCACCCCCACCCGGTAACGAATCAGTCCAGCAGGGCGAGTGCGAATGCCATCAGCACACCTCCGAGCGGCAGCGCGATCTGCGCGGCGCTGCCAGTGGAGACCTCCGGGACAGCGGAGCCGGTGGGGGAGGGCTCCGTCTCCGTGGCGGTGGCGGAGGCGCCGGAGGACGACGATATCCGAGCTGGCGACGTCGGCTTCGCCGTAGCGGAGACGTCCTCGCCGTTGTCGTCGTCGTCGGTGGTGGTGGTGGTGGCGGTAGTAGAGGTAGACTTCGCGGCCTTAACGTCGACGGCGATCGTGGTCGATACCGCGTCCAGGCCGTCGCCGAACTTCTTCTCGGTCGGCAGTGCCGCCTGCGGGTTCGGGAACACGTCCTGGCGCAGCAGACAGAGGTTGATCTTCCCCGGGGCGGTCTCGCACTCCTCGTACTGGCCGTCGCAGCACCAGGCTTTATCGTATCGCGGCCGTGTTAGACGCGAAGAGGAAGTTGGGGGGGGGGGGGGGGGTGGTAAAAACACTGGCGTCGGCGGCTTTGCAATGGTTATTTCCGGCGCC
>Ga0307508_10002410_pt1 | contig 19732 bp, 23 predicted proteins | sample 9_EM_MG_FD_203089 | JGI IMG/M metagenome (GOLD analysis project Ga0307508, IMG submission 203089) | Populus trichocarpa ectomycorrhiza microbial communities from riparian zone in the Pacific Northwest, United States - 9_EM | ecosystem: Host-associated > Plants > Roots > Unclassified | place...
GGAAGTGTTGCAATATCTCACTCGTTGCTTAGTCACGGCAGGCATGGGCCTACCCCTATATTCTCCTTTCTCTCGAGGCTTCAGCCTTACTTAGACAATACACACGTTCATCACTTTCAACAATAACCTGTCAAAAATATTCGAGTGATAGGGTGTGTAGGAACTCCGTTGCTTGATCCTTTTTCTGAGCGAGACAGAAGGAACGCTCTCACTATATACATGCATATCCAAGCTCGCGCTCCGCCCCCAGTCACCGGTGGGGACTTGACTCATCGCCGGTGGGTGGCAACTTGACTCATCGCCGGTGGCGGCTTGAGTCATGGCCGGTGGCGATTTGACACCTCCGCCACCCGATGCCTTCCGGACGCATCTGAGCGCAGCGGCCTCGGTCTATACATCTGACAACTGTCAACAAGCCATCCGAACAAGTCGCCACGCTTTCTACACGCCCAATTGCCACCGCCACTACCCCGGCTATCCGAACCGCAGCAGTCCCACCCCAAAACTACCGAATACCACCCACAGCCACAAAGCCCCCCCAAGTAGCCTCCCATACCTACGCGCAGGTGGCAGAAAGAAGGCGAGGGAGTTTACGGAGGAGAAGTGCAAGAAGAATGCCAGGAAGGAGACCATCCTACCGAAGCCTTACCCAACGGCAGACTGACAGGTTATTTTTAACCCGATCATAGCACCCAACGACCAAAGGGAGGCTGCCGACCGTGCCCTTCACATCATCAACAAGACCATCACCAGCCATGCCGAAATCACGCACCCCCGGTTTATCCTCACTAATATTACGGTGACTAACAATCTCGTTTTTACCGTCTCACCTCAGCATCAGGGTACCAGCTACGAACCCTGCCTGGCCATCATCGAAAATGCACTCCACGAACACCCAATCGTGCCATCCAGGGTTAGCCAGCAGTGGACGCGATTAATCCTCCACAGCATGCCCGCCACCAGCCCCAAAGACGCCTGTACAAAAATCGAAACCACCTACCCAACCCTCCGAATGGGCCAAACACCACCTTGGCTCACCAGCCCTGAATGCCGACAGGGCAAAGAGGCATCCTCCATGGTCATCACCTTTGTCAGAATAATGGGCGTCCGGACATGACGGACCGGAGACGCGTCTGGAGATGACGGATCGGAGACGGCACGCCCGGAGATGACAGCTGCCTGAGTCTCCGAGCACCGGCTTGGGAGACAGTCTTCCGTCCTTTCCCTTTGTCGAGTCCCTCAGGGCCGTTGTATATAGAGAGAATGTTCTGCCCTCGACTATGTATCAATCAATCAATTCAATATCTTCATCTTTATCGATCCCTATATTCCAACAACCTTCGTCGGTGAAATGACCAAGATGTCTCTCGGTGCTACATGCCTCACTGTGTTCAACCGCGAACCCAACATTGCCGAATACATCTCCTGTGGCCCCTCCACGCATTGCAACAGGTGCTAGCTCTATGGCATCCCACCCAACGCTGCACTGCTGCCAACCATAGTTGTGCGGTATAAGCCCCAACCACCCCACCCCCACCCGTCAACACACTTGCACAATCGGAAACTGCAAAGCCGAGCTCTCCTTCAATCACCCCCGCTCCGCTATACCAACTATCAGCAACCACACAAAGCCTCGACCGCAACTGCCCAACCTATGCCAATATCATGATGGCACTGCAGTACGACAACAATGCAGTCGCCGCCACGACTATGACAGCCTAAGGGGTACTATCGTAGGTAATGGTATTGCACTACTTTCATTACCGTTTCATTCTTTCACCTTCATCACCTCGTTTAATGTAAACACCTACGCGTGAACCGTTGGAGGAGAACTGCTTGTCGCGAGTCAACTCTGTACGGGTACACTCGGTTACGATTTCTTTGTCAGAATAATGGGCGTCCGGAGATGACGGACCGGAGACGGCGTCCGGAGATGACGGACCAGAGGCGGCACATCCGGAGATGACAGCTGCCCGAGTCTCCCGAGCACCGGCTCAGGGGACAGTCTTCCGTCTTTACCCCTGGCGAGTCCCTCAGGCCCGTTGTATATAGAGAGAGTGTTCCTCCTTCGAAGTTCTATCAATCAATCAATTCGCTATCTTCGTCTCTACCGATCCCTATATTCCAACATCTTTGGTGTGTTTTCTTTTCTTATTTTTGCTTTCGGCGGTTGCAGGGAAAGATGGGAGCCCCACAAAGGTATCGCCGGCAACGAGAAAGCCGACGAGTGGGCCAAGATTGCGACTGAGGAGGCGATATGTCATTCGGAGGAGGCGACCAGGAGCGGCCCAGGGGCAGCCAACCACTCTGTCATTGACCTGCTGCAGACGGCAAACATAGAGCTGAGCTAGAGCATCGCCGACCTAAACCAGGAGGCCGGCAGAACTGTAATTATAGAAGGAATACAGCGGGTACGTGAGTTTCTGGAACGGGTATATCGAACAAAACAGGACCGTCCCTACACCGAAATAAGTACCTCGTAATGTACACTCCAGCGCTCCGACCTCTAGCCCTCAGATTCTGCGCTCCCCAATGCCTCCTCACGTGACATACCGCAACATTCCGGGTCTGCCTGCTCCGAACCAACAGGCCCAATGATCCCACCGTGTCCGGCGTCGTTTACTGCGTGCGCCTAGGGCCAGGGCACGGTTCGGTAGATAACAGTCCCAGAGGAGAGACTAGCGCTAGCGTAGAACCTTCATACTTAAGGACCTGCTACTGGCACTCTCGAGTAGACATGCCTCTTGATCCCCCTTGCTGACCCTCACTACAGCCCCCCCCAATTACTCTTTCACCCTCAATCGAAAAACCGCAGCCGCAACCACAACAAGAACACTCGAGAAGCACCCCAGACATCACCATATTACTTCCAAAATGTCCGCGGAAAACATCGCTCCTGTTGTGCACTCTGGTAGGTTCTCATTTGCAGTCTATGCTGCAACGGATTGATCTGACGTTGATTCTTTTTCCCAGGTTCCGAGCCCACCGAGTCCCAGGTTCCGGTCAGCTCCGGACCAGCTGCCGTGGCGACAACCTCCCCCGCCTTCGAAGCAATCCGGAAAGCCATCGAGCATGCGACTGCTGTTCAAAACAAGCAGTACGATATCATTGATGGCTATTCGTTTTACTTCGAAGCCGACGATACCGATGCCGCCAAAGACGTCGAATCGTTTGCGAACCTGTGTAACAACGAGCTTGGAGTTCGCTACTTCAAGCGGCTCTGCATCAAGAAGGACTCCGTGACACCAGTCTGGGATGTCTTGGGCTTTTGCGATCACATTGCAAAAAGCCGCTCGACGTCCCGCAATTTAGTGCTCCTACATTACGCCGGGCATGGTGGGACGGTCAATCGTACGGACAGTGGCCTAGATTGCTACGCCTCGCGAGGCAGCAAACAATCTTTCCCCTGGAAGATAGTGATGGAGAGGGTTGCACTGCCTCTTCTTAGTTACGACAAGGCTCTACTGGCGCGCACGGATGTCCTGGTAGTCCTCGACTGCTGCTACGCAGAGGCGACGACGAGGGGGAACTTGGCGTCTTCCAGGACTGTCGAGTTGACCGCCGCCTCGGATGCATATACCACCGCGGAATGCAGAACACGGAAAATTTCGTTTACGCAAGAGTTCTGTAGTATCGTGATGCAGATGAGGCGAGAGAACGGTTTGGTCCAATTTTCAGAAGTATTGGCCCGTATCTTGGCTCGCAAGGCTAAGTTGAAAACGCCAATACACCAATGTCTGGAGGGCTCCATCCCTATTACTCTCCGACTCGCGAGGCCAGCCGGGTTTTCCAAAGAAAACGTGGCGCCTACGGCCCATTCGAATATACCCCACCCTACCGCAGCTAACCCCGTTAAAAACGACACTTCGCTCGTGCTTGCAAGCCCCGGTACGGCGCTAGCCGCCACGGTTAAAATGTTGTGCTCAGTCAAGTTTGGAGAAGATATTGGGGAAGAACGTTTGGAGGAGTTTTTGAGTTGGATCCGTCATTTGGATCACAACTTCACGATTAAAACAGAGTGCGCTTTCAAAACTTCATCGACCGTGATGATCTGTAGTGTGCCTCTGGGCATTTGGTTCAGACTCAAAGGTGTGAACGGCTTTGAAATCATTAGCCTGGTTGTCGGGGAGAACATGATTCGTCCGTAAGTATTCCCCTCCCTGGATCATCGGCTCTCACTGACGTGGTTGTGAGTGATACCAATCTTACCTCTTCGTCGAAGTAAACTTCGGCTCCACTTTACATTACGAGAATGCATTCTAGTGTCCGTTGGTCAGAGTTAGATCTTATGGTAATATGGCAGGGTGGATACGTGGTGCTAATGGGACTGACGGCGGGGGAAATGGTTGACGATTCGCATTTTGTTCAGATTGTAGTTCGCTTTCGATAGTTTATATTGATGGGGTGTAACGGTAGGGGATATTAGTGCTGTTATGTGGGTTGGGCGCAGTCGTTAGCAGGTCGGGGTCGGGGAGGGGGGGGGGGGGGGCCGTGGCAGGCGTGGGTGGGCCTGCATCAGCCGTCAGTAAGAAAGTGGAAAGTTGAACGATGCGAGAGTGCTGCTGGCGATAGGAGCGGGGACAGGGCAGGAAGACTCGGCGGCGACGCTAATACACTCTATTTTGACGGGAGGGGTCGAGATGCTTTTTTTTTTACTGCTATTGATCACGACACCACCCTTTTTCGTGACTTTAACCCGATATCCCCCTTTTTTTGTATTTAACACAATACCCCCCATTTTGCGCGAATAATATTTCGTGATCCTTCTAAGTCCGGCTCGCGCACGCGACATCCACTCATAGGCCTAGGACGGCACATTAGCAATGGATCGTGATGGCACAACAGCAAACTCCCGGGGCGGCGCGGTACAATGATCCGGGGCGGTGAAGCGCTACGCTCGTACTTCGCCATTATCTCAAGGTTGATGAGAAAGGATTATAGTTCTCAAAGCCTAGTAGGCATTCACTACATTACTCTAACACAGACTAGCAATGTGCTTTACAACAGTTCGGCGCGTAGTGTCCGTTCTCCCTGCAAACAGAGCATTTAGGACGCGGACGGTTAGGAACATCCGGTAACTCTCCTGCAACGTTTGGCTGCGCCGCTCCTGCTCCTCTTATATCACCCTTTCTCGTTCTCTGAACAGTGGGCCTTCTCCGGGGTTTTTTCGGTCATTGGTGGTGGTAGGGTGGTTGGTTGCGGTACGGGGCGGGGCGGCGCTGTTGCGTGGGGCGGGCGGCACAGTTGGGGGTCGATCTTGCTGTTTTTTTTTGTCCATCGATTACTCGCATGCGAGGTCGATCTTGCTGTGCGGAGGCTTCACCATGTGTGTGGCGTGTATAGCGGGGTATATTGATGTGTGCGCACGCGTGCGGTAGACGTAGGAGGATCACAAAATATTATTCGCCCAAAATAGGGGGTCTTGTGTTAAATACAAAAAAGGTGGGGTATTGGGTCGTCTCGCTCGGCACTTCGCCAAGCCTATCATTATTCATCAATACGCTAGAGATCTCTAATGAATATTTTCTGATACTCGGTGTCTGGGAGGAAAAGTCTCAGCCCCAAAAACCCCGAACTCGGGAAAAGTTCCCGACCCACAAAATAGTGACCCCGCGCCGCCCCTAACAAGTGTGTTAAGGCTTCTTATATATTTTTTTACGCTGCTCTCTCCGATTTGTTCTTCGGACCCAATGGTCGGCCTCTTTTCGCTTTGGTATCGGCTCGACTGGAGATTCCTTCCGCTTGTCTGGGAACACTACACCTCACCGACAACTCTGCACAACCACAGAACCATGAGGAAAAATCGAATAAGGGTGGACGGAACGCTGAACGAGCGAACGCCGAGGACAAGGACAGACCGAACGCTGAACAAGCGAACGCCGGGGACGGGAACAGAGGCGGGCGAACGCTGAACGAGCGACCGGAGGAACGGACGAACGCCGAAGACGGGCATCCGCCCGTCTTCGGGAGGAAGGAGCATAACGGTTCGATATTGATTCGTAGGATAGACAAGAGGTTGCATGAGAGCGCACGAAGAACAAACAACACGCAGAAGAAAGCCCTCCTTATATACATGTGTGCTCGTACTCATACTCGTACTCGCGCAACCCACATGCGTACACGCCTCGTACTTGCGCAACTTACATGCGTACTGGGAGTCAGCGACTAGCGCACTCTGGGCGCCAAGCACGGCAGTAATAAAAGATCAGGCTGTCTAGTCTGTCGGTGCGCCTTAGGTGGGTGGTGGTGGCGTAGTGGTAACATTTTTCATGTCAGATTTCAATTATGAGTATGTATCTAAAGTCTCTTCCACTATGGCCAATATGTAGTACTTACCTGGCCTCCGGAGCCCATCATCTCTCCACCCCGCCGCCAGCAAGCCGACAATTCCGTAGCTAGCAGGCGGCCGAGGTTTCGCATGCTCAACTCTACGTGGTAGTGATGACGTACCCAACCATTATAGGTTCGCTGTGCTCCGTGCATTGTGCCAAGACGGGCTGCGCGAACAGCAGCGAGACGATCCATTCCCCGCTTCCAGAACCTCTAGAAACCACCTCAACTCCCACAACCACATCTCTACCTCCACCTCAACTTCTACAACCACATCCATAATCACACCGCCATCTCTTCCGCTACACCCGCCAACTCTGCGTCCCCTACTACCTATCCGCTCTCGTATTTCCCTCGACGACTGCCGCATAGCAACATTATTGCTACTGATGTCGAGATGACTGGTATCGTACACTTCCCGATAGGCCTTACGGACGACCAGCTCACTCGCCCCGCATGGCGGCCGTTGAGTTCCGCGAGAAATGTCACTTATCGACAGCTTTACCGCGGTCCCCCTATCGTCACTATTTATGTGTGGCTTCGTATCGCGGTTCCATGAAGGATGATGGAAGTCGGAAAAAACGGTGCCGCCTATGCATTCCTCCCGCCCCCATAATAGTCCGTGGAGCAACTTGAGCGTCTCAACGATCGAGGTGCTTGGAGATGGCTCAACTGTGAAGGTGTTAGCCAGTTTGCCAGAGTCCAAATGGAAAGTATTACCTCGCAATTTCTTCTTGCCCATATTCTTGCGCTCGCACCTTGACCACATTCTTGATCATCTGCGCTAATTCTGCAAGGTCACTGCTAACGCCGTTCGGCAGGCCAAACCGACGCGACCAGAAGTGTCGGACATAGCCATCGCTCAGAAATCCCCTGCCGCTCATCTCGGCATTCCAGAATAATGACCGATTCTTCTCCCCCTGTAAAATTCTTTGTATTGGAGTAAGGTGGAACAACCGGTCTGGTGTCCATAATTCGACGACGCACGGAGCCGGAACTAGTCGGTCCTCGGTAATTGGCGCAACATCCTTCTTCAAGCTCAGAAAAACCGGATGACATACGGCGCAAATGAGGATATTCCCAATAGGCAGAAGGCCATTCTGATTCTTGGCGAACTGGGTATCGGAAAAAATTGGCTTCTCTCGTATGTTCTCGTACGGAGGCTTTTGGAGGGGAAGCCCACTATTTACCAGGTCGGCGAAAATCTTGGTGACGACAGCGGGTTCATGGACGTAACACATTACCTCATCGACGGCAAAGGAGTCAGCGAAATGGAGAAACGACCACCCTTCGTCGAATTGAGCAACGCGAACATATGGGTTTTGACCGACCAGATAGTCTTAGGTGCACCGCGACAGGTTGCAGAGCACAATTGGCTGGTCGTGCTGACGTCCTCACCCCGGGAAGCCAATTTAAGTACATAGTCAAAGTATGCTCGCCCCCGGAGTACTATCTCCCTATCTGGAACTGGGACGAAGTTGTGGCAGCCGCGTAAGTCTTGCCTCCCCATTCGCGCACATGTTGTGCGTTAGCAGTTGAGACAGCTTGTTCAATCTATATGCTAACATTCAACTTAGGGCTCTCAAGGGCCTCTCGCAGATGATGAGGGACACACTGTTCACACTCTTCGACGGTTACGGTCCAAAAATCTATTGAAAAATTTTATGAAATTAATTTATTGAAAAAACCAACAGATTTCATCCAGACGCGACTGTCAGGGCATGGTACATTGCAGCGAAGACGATCAAACAATTCCACGCTTGCTTTTCGAGGAGCTCCTCCCACCCGACAAATACCGCACAGGAATGGTCGAGGTCCGCCCTGGGGAGGTTGACGAGGGACCATAGCGCCGAATCGCAGAATATGACCGTCGTCTTCAGGGAAAAATCCTTGCGGCGGTGAAACTGGGCCCCTATGCTGCGTGGTGCGCACAGTATGGTTTGAACAGCAGTCACACTATTTATACGGTGCGTCCTCGCAAGAACGGCTGCTACAAGTACATGTCTGTTGGCCTAGTTGTCGGCCTCGCCACCGCGGACATCGGCCGCAGGGTTGCGGAGGCAACGATTGCCATATCCTTGAAGGGTGCGCATAAGTTGTACGAATTTGTCCGGCGCATGGGCGAGACCAAGACTTTGGCCGGTTGGGTTTTCGGGGCCCGCATGCACCAAATCTTCCAGTGTGGTGGGTCTTTTAAAGCAACCAAGCTTGGTGGATCAACAGCCATTACTATCGGCATAGACCATAAGGCTTGCAAAGATCTCTCCAAGGCGTCGGAATTCGGAAGCCTGCTTCGAAAACATGCTGGTTCGCCAAGCATCAATCCGGATATCATCAGTGGTTATTTCAAGCGCCAGCACGGTAATCTCCGCTCGGTAAACTCGGCTGCCATTGCGAGATTCGCCACAACCGACAAACCTGTACTGGTGTTATTCCAAATGACAGTGAGCACATTGCACCCTGTCAAGGAACCAGGGCTTGCGAGTATTTGGGCGGAAATACTGGAGGAGCTTAGGGAAACCCCGCCCATATTCGTTTTTGTCGTTCCGACCGATATCGCAAGCACGTTTGCCGAGCAAACTATTGGGCCTGCGGGCAGCAGAACCTCGGCCAGCAACACCCCCGATTTCGACAAGTGGGAACAGTACGTGCTCTCGGTCAGCGACAAAGTTTTGTGGTGAAGCGCTACGCCAAATTGCGAAGTGAATGCTTCTCCCCTCTGCTTTTATGGCAGTGGATCGATCCGAGTGAACGGCATTTGGAGTTTCTGTCGGGCCTAGAGAATTATTGGCCGACGGTGGCTGAATCGCAATGGTGGGACTGTCTGGGACGGTGGTGGAACATCCGTAGTTGCTATTGTCGTTTTCTTCTAGTGTGTAACTCAAGATGACGTTTGTTTAATCATACTCGCATTCAGCTTGTTACAGTATTGCGGCGTACAGTTTCGCGGGTTTCCCGCAGTCCGCGCAGTGGCGGCATGTTGCCCTCCCATATGCACTCCGCCCAAGCCTGTCCCGAGAATATGTAAGAGAGCACCACGGACTTCACAAAAGAAAGAATGCGAGCGAGCGACTCGAAGAAAGGACAAAAGAAACCAGCGCCGCCTCCTATTCCCACTCTCCTGCAGACGCCACAAGGTCCGGTGTCGGGAGGAACAATGGTAGTTCCTCCTCCCCACCCGGCCCCAGAGCACCCGCTCCCTGCTCCTCCATCCAGTCCCGCTTCTCCGCTTTTGATACACCACGCACCGTGTCCTCTTCCTCGGCTAGCACCTCGCCGCGTCTGAAGAAGTGAGGAAGTCCAGCACCGCCCGGCTACACTTCTCATCCGCTTGGATGTTCCGGATCTGTTGAAATATACGGATTTTTATGGGGATCAAAGATTGTACGCACCACTATACAGGCGCGGGTTCTCGCTATATACAGAAGGGCCGTCAGGAGAAAGAACGGAAGACTGTCCCGCAAGCCGGTTCTCCGGGACTCAGTCAGCCGTCATCTCCGGACGCCACCTCCTGTCCGTCATCTCCGGACACTCATTATCCTGACAGGATGTTCCACCTATCCTTGCACCTCCCAATCTCCCTCCGTGCCTCTGCCCACAGAATCTTCTGCCCGGCCTTCCACTCCGGACACACCTTCAAGTGGTACACGCGAGCGTGATTCGGGTACCGGCACCACCAGCACGACGGGGTGGCTGGGTTCCTCGTCCATTGCAGATGTTGCCCGGTGAGGCAACGCCGCGTCTTCAGTTGATAGATCCGTGAGGCTAGCCTGTTGGTGCTCCCAGCATCCGTGCCGTCTGGCTTCTGGCTTTTTGGTATCCGGTACTTTCTCTTGGAGATCTGGCCGGCAGCAAACTGGTGGGTCTCCTCCCACATCTTCTCGGAGATCTCCCGCTTGATGTTGGCGAGGGACGTAGGTAACGGCATCGCGCGTGCCTCAGCCCTGACCGTGTAGCTCAGCCATTCCACCCCGCCGCCGTCTGGCTCTTCCGCCGCAATCGCTGCCCATTCGTCGGCCTTTCCGTTACTGGCAATTCCCTTATGGGCTGGGCACCACCGGAAGTGTCTTTGGTGTGATTCCGACACGCATTGCAGTTCCCCTGATACCGGGAGCCCGCAATCCTCCCGCCACAACGACGACGCTACGAAATACTCGCGGCACCTCGTCTCACCTAATTGCATCGATCGTCAACGCTCGGATATATTTTCAAGTTTCCAGGCACGTGGTGGATGTGGCGTGACTGACGCTGTCAAAGGTACTATTCAAAGGTTGATGCCTCCTCTGCCAACTATGCAGAAGTTGCTCTCAATCAGGAGGTGTATTTCGATTATTCCCACCAGGGATCAACCGCGCGGGTGACTGGATGGAGAATGCGATGCAGGGAAGGATGGAAGACTGTCCTGCGAGCTGGTGCTCGGATACTCAGGCAGCTGTCTTCTCCGGACACCGTCTCCGGTCTGTCATCTCCGGACGCCCATTATTCTGGCAATATCTGCTGCCAGCGATGCCAAACCGGTTAAGTTTCTTGACGTCGCTCACAGATGATGGTTACCACCCCAGAGAATCACCTCATTTCGTCTGATTGTTGACTAGAGCAGTAGTTGTTGATGTATTACTAACTTCAACCATCGGACAAATTAAATTCGTTTCCACCGACTTCCTGAAGGAGCGATAAGCCATACTGAATGGTTTTCCTCGCTCCCGCGAAACGCACCGCCAGAGTTGAAGACTCCAATAGCCTTCTGAGCTACGCCGCGGTTGCAGTGGGTTGGTGAGGTAAGTTGGAGAAGAGATAAATCTTGCGGTTCAATGCGTTTCATGGTGGACCTGGAGTTAAATAAGCGACAGAGATTGTTGTGCCAGCGCGACGCCCGTGGTCCAATAGCGCGTTTACACACGTGTTCAGTCTCGATGCTGGTGGTGCCGGTACCCGACCAAGATCCGGGAACTCCACTTCAAGGTGTGCCCGGAGTGGAAGCCGCAGCAGAAGATCCTGTGGGCGGAGGTGAGGAAGGAGACCGGGAGGTGGAAGGTCCGGTGGAAGATCAAGGACCTCCTGGCGGACGGGAGGTCCAGGCGGCCGGTACTGGATTTCTTCTCCTCTACGGACGTGGGAGTGAGGGTGCCGCCTCTGGGAAAGGTTGGCTCCGGCAGTCAGGCGTCAGAGTGGGAGATCAGGCAGCGCCGGGAGCGGGAAGAGGAACAGGAGGCGGAGGCAGAGGAGCTGGGTGCTGCGGGAGGATTGGGTGCCGGGGAGGAACTGCCACTGTTCCTGCACACGCCGTCCTCCATGGCATCGGCAGACGAGGGGTAGGGGATGGCTTGTTACTTTCCTTTGTGGTTTCCTTGGTGCGCACCTTATCTTCTTGGGACAGGCCTGCGCGGAGGGCGAAGGGGAGCTTGCAACGTGCCGCCTCCGCGCGGACTGCGGACAGGAAAACTGGGTAAATGTACGCCGCCATGATCTATATAGGTCGCATGCGAGTATGAATAAACATAACTTGTTCAGTCTCGATGAGGACTCGTATCGCTGTTTAGCTACCTGCGAATACAGCCGGGTTTGATGGCTTGCCTGGTTGACAGGAGCTGGAACCCCAACCGCTTCGACTCCACTTATACTAAACTTTTATAGTGCCATTGGGGCACAAGCTGGTTCTGGACGATCCGAGATTGTGCGTTGTCACATGCACACAATGTGCTATCGGGGGGCTGGAAGCCAGTAGTGCGTATCTTATTCCCGCCCGCAGAAAGCGCGGTTCATCGACTAGCTGGCATGGTTGTAGACTAGCCAGCCCGTGTAGACAAAGGTGAAAGCACGAACCGGCGGGTCAGAACATAGGTTTTTTTCCATGGCTTTAGAGTGCAAGTGGGTCTTTGGGGGTGTCATAGCAGAGTGTGGATGACCTCTGTTTTTAGCGATGTGGGAGGAGCCGGAGGGGGAGGCTGATTAATAGCCGTGCTAGACGAGCCGCCTACAAAAAGCACAAGTTATATTGTTTCACTCCTAATGGATATAACACAGAACGCATAAATATCACGCGGAGCACAGGATACGATACGTTGGGTATCGTTATATCGCGATCATATATCTTACCGCACCCCGAGTAAAAGCGGTCTCAAGTTGTCAATTATTATTTTTTTATCCATTACTCGCGTGCGACCTAAGTAGGTCATGGCGGGGATATGTACAGTCCGTTTCCTGTCCGCCGTCCGCGCAGTGGCGGCTCGTTGCAAGCGCCCCTTTTGCCCACCGCGCATGCCTGTCCCGAGAACATGTGGTGCGCACCAAGGAAATTACAAAAGAAAGGACAGGAGGAGAAAAGCGAGCGTGTAGGACAAAGGAAAGGACGAAGGAAAGAACACCGCCTACACCGTCCCTGCGGACGCCACGAAGTCGGGGGTGGATAGGAACAATTTGTCAATTATGCAGCCGCAATCAAACTAAATCTCCTCTCCATAAACACTCTGTCCAGAGAGGTAGGATGGGCACCTAGGAAATAACCAGGAAAGTAACAAAAGAATTAGACAAATAGTATATCCCGCGATATCACCCGGCTTCCTTTCTTCATCACTCCTGCTTGCTACAGTCCGCTATCGTGGACAACGGGATGGACATCGCAGAAAAGAGATCCTGGTTTCCGCACACCTGTCTGCCTCAACAGGCAACGTAGCGCCTCGGTCTTTAGTCTGCTGCGCTGGTGCAGTTCACCCTCCCCCCCTCCCTGCCGGGCAGCTGCTCGGGCTGCTCACTGGGGCAGAGTAAGTGCTTCCCACTGCCTCAGGTGAAGTCTGCGGATATCCCTCGGCGAAGCTCCGCGGTCCGTCCTTCGCTGCTGCGGTGGCTAGATATCATCTATGGATGTTGTGAGGCGCTTCCGCGGGTATCGGGTAGCGTGTTCGAGAGATCTGGTCATCCCGGTGTTCGCGTGGTCGCTCTGGTTAACTCGATATCCCGTTGGCGCTCCCGATGCGCGACTCTGGTTGAGTGTCTTCTCGTCCAGCTGAGTTTAAGCGTGTGCTCTCGCCAATGTTGCATCTGGTGATCCCCGACCCCTAATATTGCCTCTGTGTTGTTCGCAACAGGCAGTAATAAATCTCTTGCCGTACTCGCCCTATCGGTCACCGCATTCACTGGTCTTTGTCGGAATAATGTGCGTACGGAGATGACGGCTGCCTGAGTCTCCGAACACCGGCTCGGGAGACTGTCATCTGCCCTATGCCCTTGTGAGTCGCTGACGCCCGTTGTATATGGGGAAGATTTTCTGCCTTTCACTATGTATCAATAAATCGGTGCGCTATCTTCATCTCTATCGATCCTTATCTTCCAACAAAAAATAGCCGATATCGTGATAGTACAGCTTCAAGAATGATAGTATTAGGTATGAGGCTTATCAAAACAAAAACACTAACGCCTACTAACTTGACAACCTGCCGATGCGTCAATAATTCCTTGGGACTTTTCGCCCCCCTCCCCATAGCCCTGACGCACTGGTCACACATCGGGGCCGACTAGTAGGATCGGTGGATGGTGAATGCGCACTTCACCATCCAGCCAAGCAAGTAACCGGCCGCCTCGTGCTCGTATCCGGCGAAGGATGCCAGAGCGGTTCGGAGAGCGGCGATCCGTTCTGGGAGCGGAAGCTCAACTACCAGCAGGTCAACTGCCGCCAGGAATTGGTCGTACGGACCGGAGGCCGAGATTGCTGGGGGAGGGCCACCAATCGGCCAGACGCTGCATGAGCAAAGCTCATCGCTCTCGGCAATGATAGCCCATTCCTCCGCCGTCAGATCACCGCCATCTGGGGTCACAGGATTGCGAAGTTTCGTCCGGTCGGCGTTGGCTATGAGCCAACGTCGCACAACCTTCCCGGCGAGCAACCTGTCCGGCAAGCACACCTCCAGTGATTGCAGCAGAAGCTGCACCCTGAAGGTGATGTCTGCAAGACAAAGGGAACCACCCACTACAGGTGCAGGAGCGGTGGTCAGTCCAATCCTGTGGCCCCACTGGTTGGTAGAGCCATCCGCATCGACACGGCGGGTTGGAGCTATCCGGCGTTAGTTTCAGGTATGGCTTAAACCACTCTCCATGGCCACGATGACATTGAAATTGTGAATCTCATACCTCTGTGCTCGGGGCTCTCGAGATTGGGGCTCATTGCCTGAGCCTTCAAGGCCTCTCTCAACCTGATTGCCTCTGGTGACAGTGTGATCTTCTGCCTGAGGTCTTCTCTCACCGTGGGTGAGATGGGCGAGTTGAGTGGTTTTGGTATCGGTGGACCATAAGAAACCAAGGAAAGGGGGGTGGTAGGGAGCGGTGGTAAGGTTGAACCGCACGTTTCGACTTTGGAGACGTCACGTTAACCACAGTTCGCATAAGTTCCACAGGTGTACTCACTAGAAACACGAGTATCGTATTCGTGCCGATTGGCCGAGTCCAAGATGTGACATCTGCGAGTAGCCACCACTCCAGTCGCAGCCGCAATTCTGGCAAGCGCACGCTGCCTGCGAGCTTTCCGCTTCTGAGTAGCTGTCTTCGCGGCATCGGGAAGTTCCTCTTTCTTCTTCGGCAAGGCGTCGAACTCGCCGCCCGCGATAGGCTGGTGCCGTTGCTCAGCGGTAGCACTGCACTGGGAGCGCTTTGCTTTATTCGCCGGCTTTCGGTTCCCACGCTTTGTCTTCTGAGAGGTCATTATGCTTACTTAAAGGTTTTGACTTGTGGGAGTGACAACTGGTTTGTTGTCGGGGCGTGGTGGTGTCGTTCGGACGGGAGTGGAAAGTCGTAATTGGTAGGAGACAGTAGCTGAGCGGCGACGTCGGAAGATGGAAGGGAGGAGACGAATTCTGGCTGTCCCGCGCTCTTTTAAGCCGTATCGGTTGCTAACCAGGCAAGAGTTGGGTCTGCCAGTGAGACTCCCGAGGTCTAATAGCGCTTTGACACTCGCGTGCATGGTCAGTCTCTATGGAGCCTGTCGTCGTTTTCTGGTTACCCGCGGATACACTGCTTGCTCACTCCATTAACCCTGGCGCGGCCAAAGAGAAAACTCATACCTGTGAATCCAATTGTACCAAACGTTTATCACGCCATTGTGCCTGAATCTATCAGATGCCATCCCGCGATCGGTTATTTTTCTGCGCTAGAACACCAGTGGGCAGCTGGCGGGCAGCTGGTTGATATATAATAACCCCCGTAGGTAGGATACTCCGTCGATTCCTCGGCCGGTCCGCCTGGGGGCTGGCCGGTCCGAATTGACCAGGTCGGAAGCACGAAGGGGCAGGCCGATAGATACAAATTTTTGGGCGACTTGGCGGGCCAAGCGGGAGATCTCGGGGAGGGCGTTGGCCAGGTGGGAGATAACTGGGGGTTGACCGTTACCACACACCCCACCCGCCACTTTCACAGCGCCAAAGAGAGCTACCGGGCTGAGTAGCGCCCTGGCGACTTGCCGCTCTGCCGGTTATTGAGGCTCTATTCTTTATCGCGATGAGTAGTAGTGGTACTTGACGCAGTGTAGCTTTCACCCAACGCGGCGCACGCCAACTCCCAGACCAACCCATGAACGTCACAGCGACCCGGCTACAGGTACCCGCCGTACCCGCCGGTTTCCACCTCTCTTCTGCACCTCATTCCTACACTTTTGTTTTTAAGCCTTAATCCTTGGAGCCGCGTTTCGTCGCGACAACATCGGCAATATGTCCTCTACCATACCAGTGACTCTCCAGGAAGAAAGCACGGAAGACTGCTTCCGGAGCCGGTGCTCAGAGGCTCAGGCAGCCGGCGTCTGCAGACGCTGTCTCCAGCCCGTCTTCCCCGGATGCCCATTATTATGACAACGCTCTCCCAGTGCGTACCCGCCGAGGACAGGAGCATGGATGCAGCGATCGTTTCGAAAGAACTTCTGACGCGCTTCGATGACAATCTGGTGCAGTCGGGCATCGTTGCCAGTTCCCAATTGGCGTCTTTCGAGGACACCTTTATCAACTCTCCTAAGTCTTCGGGCGGCGGAACTGTTGCGATTACTGCCGGGATGCTTCCGGCTTCGCGCAATCGATGGTGGAATCTGCGACAAAGCCAGGGTGAGTGCGCGTGTTTCGTGAGGACGGCGCAGTGTGCGTGTATGGCGACCACCTCTTCAAAATATCACGCGAGAGGAACGTGTATTTGTTTGGGCCTATATTCCGTTAGATAGGACAGACACACTCAATCCGCGTGCTTGCCTACTAGCGTCCCTGGAATTCCATAGTGATGGCGGGTTGTCGCCACCGTTTACTCACGCAAGTACCCGTCCATCACAAGCCTGCAACCCAGGGAATGGCTCTGCGTCAGGGTGGGCATAGAGATAGGAAATGAGGACAAGTATGGCGATGGAGGATCCGGGGCGGGGGTAGCTAATGCTGACAGGAGCGGGAGCGGGGATAGGGACGGCGGCGGGTGTTAGACATAGATGGAGACCGATGGGCGGGGAGGGAGACACCGGCTGGGGGTGGCCATGGGATGAAGACTGATTGGGCACAGGAGGGGGGTCCACAGTCGCGAGCTAGATCTGTGGTCCCACAAGGGTAGCAACTCGTTCTAGATATAGTACGGGCGAGAGTGGTAGGTGTTGAGGGGGTAATGGGAGCGCGGCGGTGAAAACTGTGGATTTGGAGGACAAAAGGGGTTAGCATGGATGCGGCTTCCGAGGAGGGGAGTTAGTCAGCACTGAGACCTTTCATCGCGTCTTCGCGCGGGTCTGGCCTTATCCTGAACATACAACACCACCGCAGGGTCACAGTACGGAGGGCCAGACCTGGTATTGTCACAGAGACCAGGGGGTGCCCGGCGCATAAAGGGGAAGCCGGTAACGAGACGGACGATGAATGCGCTAAGCTTGCAGCCCAGGAGCAAGACGCCCGCGAGGTCGAATGGCGGGCATATTCGGACCGGGCAGTGGCGCGCTTGATCCCGCTTCCCGGGTCGCTCGCGAACATCAAGCGGGAGGTCTCCGAGAAAAAGTGGATGGAGGCAAATCTGCGGGCTGCTGGCCGGTCCTCCAAGACGAAATACAGAATGCCTAAAAGTCAAAGACCGAACGGCACGGTTGCTAGATGCACCAAGAGGCTCCGCTCTAGATTCTACCAGCTGAAGACGGGGCATGCCCGCATCGGACAGTACCTGCGCTGGGCAAAAGCGCGCCCATCCGCTCAATGCTGGTGGTGCCAGTGCCCTACGCAGACGAGAGAACACCTCCTGAAGGAGTGTCCGAAGTGGAAGGGTCAGCAGAAGATCCTGCGGGCAGAGGTGCGGAAGGAGACCGGGAGGTGGAAGATCCGGGATCTTTTCGCAGATGTGAGGTGTGGCCAGGTGGTACTGGATTTCCTTGCTACTACGGATGTGGGAGGCTGGTGCCGGCTGCGGAAGAAGATGTCGACGCGGGGAGCAACGTGTTGGAGTGGGAGCTCCGCAAGAGGTTGGAGCGGGAGGAAGAGCGGGGGGCGGAGGTGGGGGCACTGCGTGCCGAGGAGGAGGCGGGTGCCGGGGAGGAACCCCCGTTGTTCTTACCCACACCCTCCTTGATGGCATCCGCTGGAGAGGAGTAGGCAACGGGTCTTTTCTTTTGTATCCTTTCTTTTGTTATATCTTTGGGGCGCATCGGATCTGTTGGGACCTGGGCGGAGGGCAAAGGGGAGATTGCTACGAGCCGCCACGCGCGGACTGCGGACAGGAAACAGACTGCACATACTCCTTGCCATGGTCTATCAAGGTCGCATGCGAGTAGTGAGTAAACAAAAGAAAATCCGCAGGGTCACACTTAATGTTTTTCTCCACCCCACCCTCCACTTCGCGTGCGACTCTATCGTGCCCGATCTCGCCCAGCCTATCAGACATAGAACCTTCACTGGCAGAATGGAGGGTCGTCTATAGACGGAGTCATAGACACACACTAAAGGTTCTATGTCTGATAGGCTGGGCGAGATCGGGCACGATAGAGTCGCACGGGAAGTGGAGGGGGCGGGGAGGACATCAATTTTGTTTCGCATCTATAAGCCTGTACAAGACCACGGCGAACACCAACAACGACACCAACCCCTATCCGTCCGCGAGTCGAGCTGTGCGGCTCTCCCTTTGGCCGTACTGGCCCTCTCAACACCCACACTCCTACTGCAAATTGCCACCATCTCTCTTTCTCTCTACCGATCCCACTTCCCCCTCCAGCACCTCGTCACCATGCTCCACGGACCCACCGCTTCCTTCCTCCCGTTCCTCTTCTCTTCCGCCTACATCGGTTGTCTCCAGAAATGTGAGTATTGCATCGGTGCAACGTTCTTCTGCAAAGAGATTGGCAATTCGGAACTGATCGCGTCCGCGCTTTGTTTGTACTCTGACTTACTTCCAAAGCGCATTTTGCTGTCGGCGCCAGGCAGTGCAAACCTTGAGCAGATGTTCCCGCGTTTGTGTGGCCCCTTGTTGTGTTGGAATATAGGGATCGATAGAGATAAAGATAGTAAGTTAATTGGTTGATACAACTTCGAAGGAGGAACACTCGCTCTATATACAACGGGCCTGAGGGACTCGCCAGGGGTAAAGACGGAAGACTGTCCACCGAGCCGGTGCTCGGGAGACTCGGGCAGCTGTCATCTCCGGACGCCCAGTATTCCGACAATTCACCTCGTACGAAAGATGCAAAGGAACGCAGGATAGAAAGGGGAAACGAAACAGCAGGTATAGCAACAAACAGCAGCAGCAGAGGAAAGGAATTGAACCCCAGTATCCTCGGATGCCTCGTTAAAGCTCACAGCCGTAATTAATTGTCAGCAAGGTACAGAGCTGTCGGCGACATAACGCTTTAGTTAAACAATCGGTTTTAGTCAAAATCCAGATTGAGCGGGGGTGCAACAGAATATAACGCGGGTGGAGTGGCGGACACTTAGATGGGAGGGTTTGCAAGTTGCAAAATGCTTATAACTCCTGCCTTTACTCCAGACGACCGCCGGGTAGAGAGGGGAAGCGGAGTTTGTAGAGCAGGAACTAAAACAGAAGAGTTCCATTCTACAATTCAAATTACAAGGTAATTTAGAGGGAGGAGCACTATTTACGGTTGAATGAACCATTTTTGTATGGCGGGGGAGTGGTAGGTACCAGCGCTAACCACAAATAGAAAAACGCGGACCAAACCGTAAATTAGAGTGATATTACATGTCAGCGATCCGACCCAAAGATAGGCCAGTACTCCCGCCGGTAGGACTCGACGGTGGGGAGCTCTTCCGTACTTAGATAGACACCACCGACACCTGTGCCCAACCATCACACCCCGGACGAAACTCAACGCCAGAAAACGCCAAGACTTCCGACCGACACACCAAATCTCGCGACCGATAAGACTTCACGGACTCCACGATGTCCGGCGGAGCGACGCAACCGA
>Ga0307508_10002411_pt1 | contig 19728 bp, 29 predicted proteins | sample 9_EM_MG_FD_203089 | JGI IMG/M metagenome (GOLD analysis project Ga0307508, IMG submission 203089) | Populus trichocarpa ectomycorrhiza microbial communities from riparian zone in the Pacific Northwest, United States - 9_EM | ecosystem: Host-associated > Plants > Roots > Unclassified | place...
GGATCCCCTTGCCACTGCCGTTGCTATGCCATTGCTCTTCACAGCGTTGTCGTCGCCGTTGCTGTGCTGACGCTTCCACCGGCGCGCCACGCCGGAGTGGCGAGCGGCGAGAAGCAATTCCAACACCAATGCAACTCTATTGATCCCCCAAACCCCACTACGCCACCTAAAAATGAAAACAACGCCGGCCCAAATACACTGAATATGCCACCTACACCCTTGTCTTCTTGGCCGGTGGAGACTCCTTGGCTGGACTCACAGGTCTCTTCAGTGCCGAGCTTGGTTCTGCCACTCCAGGTTTGATCTGTTCTTTCACCCACACATCCACCCAACGATCGGCCAACATTTCCTTGATGGTTGTGACCCACTTGTCGTCATTCCCAGGACACGACCTCAGGTATGCCACGAACCAACTGTCCCTTCCGTATCGACAGTACTCGCGTTGTATGCTCATCGCGGCGCACATTGTAAGAACCTGCGCAAATGTTACACCCAAGGGTAACAAAGGGAATAAAGGTACAAGGAAAATAAGCAACGGTAAGTCACGTGACTAGGGATCCCTGATAAGATCTCGGGGCCTCGGAAAGCAGTTCGGCAAGAACAGGTGGAGCAGAAGGTAACCTCAGCGGGTGATGGATCTTAGGCCAGCCTGCCGGGTAGAGCGGACTCACTGCCGACTCTTGTAGCTGCTGCGTACAAGAAGGAGATAAGGGCAGAACTAGCTTCCTGCAAGTTGTACGCCATAAGCGGGGCCTATGTCGCAAGGCAGGTCTGGGAGAGTCTAGACAGGAGTTAAGACCCGGAGTTAGGACCTTACGGGTGAGACGAATGGACAAAAAGGATAACTCCGGAGCGGGGACAGCAGCAAACCAGGAGGGATGGCGAGCTCCGAAAGAGTTACGACCGATCTTGACTGGGACCTCGATAACAAGCCCATATTGTCCGAAAGACTAGCGCCAGGGGGAATACGCGGTCGCCGACTGGTAGCCTCCACCCTTATCGCTAGAACCGGTCAGGACCAACCACACCCATATGCGGAGCTCTCTGAGGCCGCGCATTGGAAGACTGGGATTCCCTGACGTGACGACAGGAAGAAAGGAACCACGTGACAAAGAAGTTTTGCATATATATCGCCTGAACAAACCTCACTGACAACCTTACCCACCATCCTCAGATAAACACTCACGAAACACCCCACACAACGAACCTAAGATTATTCCGCTGTGAATAAAGAAATCGAACCTGACTCTACAATATCTTGACCTCCACCTCCATACTCGCGTACCCAGGTGTCACAATATAATCTTCGTTCATAAGTCACCTTCGATTTACACCTACACATGCCCTCGTTCGAACACGCCCACTTCTACCTGCTCGAACTTGCCCACATATTCGAACCCACTTCCCAATACGCACTCGACTACACATTCTCCTCGATCGACAGTGAGATTTCGAGCTACGAAATGTGGGAAGAAGAAATCGACGGACCAATACCCTTGGAAGCAATCGATTGCACCACCGAGAACTGGTACACTCAGTATTGGTTCAACTGCGCGCTTAACAATCTAAGCGCCGACCTCGACAGATAGGAATTCTGGGTAATCTGCGACTACGCGTTCGAGGACGATGAAACAATCTACACTGGGCACTTCCTAGACCTATACTAAGGAAATGACCAAATCGAATGTCGATATGCTCCGTCTGGAGTATCCACGGACCGCCCTGGAGGTATACAATGATACCAAAACCGAGCAACCGACCATCGACCTCCCAAACCCCACTGCTTGGGTCTGACTGCTGGTTACGCAGCACCAGGAGGCTCAATGGGACCTAGAGCAGCTGCACGGAATGTGCGGCGACGTCTACGATCGGGTTGACCGACGAATTGTCGCCATCGAGCACAACTACCACCTGCTCACGCAAGCCCTCTAGTACGTCTACAAAACGGCCAAGGCCAACACGACTGTATCCCACGAATGGATGCAAACCGAGCTGATGCGTACTGCAAGCGCCGCTCAGAAGTTCACCACCGATGTCTGGACAACCATCACCTCCTGCGATAAGGACCAGGCCGAGAAGGAGGGGCACCAGATCACCTGCATCACGTAGCTGAACAATGCTGTCCAGTTTCTCCAGGTTGCAGACTGGAAACGGGTGGATGAACAACAAACTTGGAATACCAACTGCGAGAAATGGGCCATGAACCAACAGGAGGAAACTGAGTGACTGGCCAAAGAACAGCAACGGCTGCGCACGGAGGTAAGTGCCATTAAACGGGCGACCACCACCCCCACTTACCTACAGTCGGCTCTCCCAAGGGACGTCCCCCTCCTTGCTTCAAGAGAAGGAATCCCGGAAGTGGCAGCGGGACGAGCCGGAGGAGACCCCCTGAGACGACCCCGAACAACGTTGGTACTCCCGTCGCCCTCCCCGGAACCAGAGAACCCCACCAGGAAAGGAAGCCCAGGCAACGATGACAACGACATGTACACAGCCCCGGAGAGACGGCCAAACCCGGTGACCGGAAGGCCCCCGCTGGGAGCTACCTCACTCCCAGAAGGGCACATTGCCACATACTCACCCCAGAGGAAATTGCTCGACTAGTGGGGGAAGGCATCACGGCAGCCCGGACTGACCAAAGGGCCCCGGAGGTAAGAACCAACACTTCCCGGCTCAAGCTGAAGAACCCAGAATCCTTCGACGGGAAACCCACCTCGGCGTTCAATGTCTGGTGGGAATCGGTTCTTGCGTACATCGGGTTCTACCCGGAAACCCTTGACACCCAGAAAATCGCGTGGGTGGGAGCGCTGCTGTCGGACACGGTAAAAGCCTGGCACCAGCACCGACGAAGGACAATGGCGGACCGGGACACCTGGGCTCGATACACTGCAGCAATCCGGGCCGAGTTTAGGGCCACCAGGGAGGCAGCAAACGCCCAGTTGAAGCTTAGTCAACCTCGCTACAAGGGTGACATCAAGGCCTACTTCACGGAATTCTGGGCCTTGAATGTATACGCTCAAGCCACCAGTGATGGGCTGAGGGAAAAAATCGACCAGGCTATACCTGACAGCATCCTGGACATGCGCTTCGCCCATTTTATGGAGGAGTTCATAGACGATGAACACTTCCTCATGGCCACCTACAATGCCGGTCTTCACATGGAACAAAGAAAGGCCCTTAAGGCGGCCCGTGAGGGGCAGCAAGGGAACAGTGCAGGACGAAAGGACGGCCCGGATGGGAAAAATCCGGGCAATGCTCGAAAGGGCAAGGAGAGCGGTGGCCCCAAGCAGGATGGGAAGTCTGACTTGGGGAGCAAGGCTGAAAAGCCAAGGAAATCATTGGCGGAAAGCCACTGGGGAAGCGGGGGCAACGTCTACAAAGGAGACCCGCAAAACGAGATCGACTCCCACAGGAACAGCAAGGCCAGCTGCTGGAGGTGTGGCCGGGATAGCAACACCACCCAGGACTGTTACGCCCGAACAACAGTCAAGGGCACGGAGTTACCAGAAGCCCCGAAGCAGGCGAGTGCGATCCAGGGGAAAAGGAAAAGAGGGGAGGATGCGGAGGAGGCCCCAGCCCCCAAACAAGCCAAGGCCGTCCATGTCAAAGTCGAGGACGAGGACATGCGGGAAGCCACCGCCGTAATGCTGCAGTCAGCCTCGCAGGATGACTCGGATTTTTAGGAGGATGGGACTTACCGCACCCCAGGTCCTTCCCAATAATTTGTGGGACAAAACAAAAACAAAAGGGTCCGGAGGAATCAAGTGCTAGAACCTCGCAGGATAGACAACGAAGAAGGCTAAACCCTAACAAAGCCTCGCCTGAAAAGTCCACGAACAAACCACAGTGCGGCAAAAGACCGATCACCACCATGATCATTTCGTGGGGTCCGACCCAACACGCAGTACGGGTCCTACTCGACACCGGTTGCTCAGTACCCTTGATTAGCACAAGGATTACCGAGCAGCTCAACATACCCCGAATCCGCAGAAGGGAGGCAGCCCCGCTACTAAACTGCTCGGGGGAAGAAGTCAAGGGGGCAGGAATGGAATACACGGAGCTGCTCCTGCTCCAGCATCGAAAGCACTATTCCCAGGAGGTGTTCGAGGTTGTACCATTGGAGCTGGAAGTCGACCTCTTCCTGCCATTCTGGTGGATTGCGAAGCACCCCCCCCAGGGCGCATGGGACTCAGAAGAACTCCACTTCAGCAGCAGCAACTGTCTAGAAAAATGTACGCAATTCGAAACAGCGGAATTCTCTCTGTCCTTGGATGAGACGGTTACCCTCGACCCAGAAGCCAAAGTCATTGGGTATGTCTCAGCAATTAATGAGGAGGACCCTCAGAACCAGATCCCTAAGGAATTCAGGGGTTATGTCGACATCATGAGCCAGGAGACGGCAGAAGCACTGCTGGAACACCGGCCATACGATTGCAAGATCGACCTCAAGGAAGGAGAAGCCACCCCCTGGGGACCGATTTACCCCCTTTCGGAAAATGAGCCGCAGACCCTCCGGTAGTGGCTTAAGGAAATGATGTGAACGGGCAAGATCCGCAGATCCACCTCCCCAGTGGGATCTCCAATTCTGTTCGTACCGAAACCAAACGGAAGGGGACTCTGGCTCTGCATTGACTACTGGGCCCTCAACTGCATAATGATTCCCAACCGATACCCCCTTCCCCTCATGCAGGAACTACAAGATTGAGTTCAGGTAGCCAAATGGTTCACTAAACTAGATCTGAAAAATGGGTTCAACCTGATCCGCATTCGGGAAGGTGATGAATGGAAAACAGCCTTCCGAACTCGTTATGGGCTCAACGAGTTCCAAGTCATGCCCTTCGGGTTAAACATCGCTCCGTCTACCTTCCAAGACATGATGAACCATGTCTTCTCCAACATGATCGACCTGGGCCTCCTGGTTTACATGGACTATTTCTTGATCTAAGCAAAAACCGAGGAAGAGCATGATGAACGAGTTAACGAAGTGTTGAGAAGGCTGCGGGAGATCTGACTGGCAGTCTCACCAGACAAATGAGTCTGGAAGACCCAGGAAGTGGAATTCCTAGGATACGTCATTGGGCAGGATGGGATCAAAATGGCAAAAGGAAAAGTGGAGGCAGTGCTGGAATGGAAAACTCCAGCATCGCTAACAGAAGTACAGTCCTTTTTGGGATTTGCCAATTTTTACCGACGCTTCTTTAAAGACTACTCCCGAGTCACCAGACCCCTGATGGAGCTGACGAAGGGAGGAAAAAAGGAATGGGAATGGGACCCACAGGCGGAAGAAGCCTTTCGGGAGCTGAAACAACGATTCACGACGGCAACAATACTGGCCCACTTCAACGCCACCAAAACAGTGATCATCGAAACAGACGCCTCCGACTTCGCCATCGGGGCCGTCCTGTCACAAAGAAGCGAGGAAGGAAGACTACACCCGGTTGCCTTCCTCTCCCGAATGTTCTAGCCGGCGGAAATCAACTACGAAATCCACAACAAGGAACTCCTGGTGATCATCGATGCCTTCAAACACTGGCGCTGGTACTGTGAAGGAGCAACGAATCAGGTCCAGGTGTTCAGCGATCACCAGAACCTCGAGTACTTCACAACCACGAAGATACTCAACCGATGCCAGGTATGGTGGGTACAGGAATTGTCTGGTATTGACTTTCGCATCTACTACCAACCAGGAAACCGAAAAGGGAAACCAGACGCTCTTTCAATGTGTTCGGAGTACCTCCCTGAAAAGGGGGGGAGTGAAAACCAGCCAATTACGACAGTTTTGCGAAAAGACAACTTTGCGGAACCAGACTTTGCAGAATCCGACAGACAAGAAAGGATGTTTATCTGCTCTTCGGCAAGGTTGGCATCACTCCAACCATGGCAATGGTCAGAAGAATTCACGGAAGCGGTCAAAAAGGCAGGAAAGAAGGACAATGAATACCAAGGCGTGGTAAAGGAACTGGAAGCAGTGCTGGGGAATACGGCACTGAATGACCGAAAGGTCGAGGAGGAAGCTGCCCACCCCCGTGAGGTGCGGCAGAGGAACTGAAAGGTCAGGACAGAAGAGGTCCTCGAGATCAAGGACGGGCTGCTCTACCAAAAGGGTATGCTCTGGATCCCAGAGGATGGCAACCTCAAAAACCTGATTCTCGTATCAGAACATGACACAAAGGTCGCCGGCCACCTGGGCCAGGACAAGACGATCGAGGTAATCCGACGCAACTTCTGGTGGCCAAAAATGAACGAAAGAATTATCAACTTCATCCAAAGCTGCCCCGAATGCCAGAAGAACAAGGTAGCCCGGCACCAACCGTATGGACTTTTCTCACCCTTGGAACTACCATACACCCCCTGGCAGTCCATCGCAATGGACTTCATTACGGAGCTGCCACTCTCGGAAGGATGCGACCAATTGTGGGTGGTTATAGACCGATTCACAAAGATGGCGCATTTTCTCCCCCTTGGAAAAGAAAAGAAGACAGCAGCCGACCTAGCGGTCATCTTCGCCCGGGAAGTCTGGAAGCACCACGGGCTACCCTCGGACATCGTCTCGGACTGGGACTCACGATTCACCTCCGAGACATGGCAAGAATTCCTGCGGCTATCTGGCATCCGCCCAAGGATGTCAACGGCCTTCCACCCCCAAACCAAAGGGCAAAAGGAGCGCCTCAACTAGACAATCGAAGCATACCTCCGAGCGTTCGTCAGCCACGAACAGGACAACTGGGTAGGCCTACTCCCGATGGCGGAGTTTGCTTACAACAATTCGATTACCATGGGCAATGGGATGTCCCCGTTCTACACCAACTACGGATTCCATCCCGCGTCCTACGACCCAGCCGCCTCGGGGCCCTTAAACCCCGCCAGCAAACTCTACGTCCACTGGATGCACGCAGTACACAAGGCATCCGTCGAACGCCTGGAAGCGGCACATGAACGAATGCGCCGCTACACGGACCCCCAGCTCACTAAGCCCCCAAAGTACCAGATCGGGGACTTGATAATGCTCAGCCGACGCAACATCAAGACGCGCCGACCCTCCCAGGAGTTGGACCACAAGAATCATAGCCCCTTCCAGGTGGAAAAAATCGTCTTGCCCCTCGCAGTTTGACTCAGGCTGCTGCGGAAATGGAAGATTCACAACATCTTTCATGTATCGCTACTCGAACCCTATCGAACCAGCGAACACCGAGCACTCCCGGACCCCTCGAAGTTTCTCCGAGAGGCTGACGATATTGAACAGAGCGAGGAATACGATGTTGACGAGGTTCTGGGGAGCACCAGGAAAGGGCGCCGCGTCCTGTACCTCGTCAAATGGCTCGACTACCCGGACCGGAAGGACTGGACAGAAGAACCATACCATAACTTTTCGGTAGACGGCCTATAACTTTTCGGTAGACGGCCTGGAGAAACTCCGAGAGTTTCACCGACCGAATCCAGACGCGCTGAGGGACTACCGGCTCACCGAGAGCTAGACTCCAATGCACCCTGGGCGTATGTCGAAGCCGAAGGGGTTGAAGCACGATCGGGGGGTAGTAGGATGAACGGGAGGAGGACTTCATCTAAACAACGCAATCAACGAGCAGAAGAGTGAAGGTATTGTAATCCCATTGAAGACGACCGTCATCCCTTAAATGTGGCGAGGCGTGGGTGGCCAGTTGAGAGCCACTGGTTTTGACCGGCTCTGGTGGTGAGACTCCTGTACGGCCAGCCTCATCCCCTGCTACACCGGCGTGCCAGGTCAACCCGTCTTCTGATCACCTCTTCGGGGGAACACGGTCGTCAAATGGTTTCCTTCACACCACTCCCACAGTAGGATCCTTAACCGGTCGGAAGACAACCCAGATCCGAGGGCCGGCTGCCAACCGAATTGGTTCCGAAGTTTTTTCCCACTGGAGGGTTTTCTTCAGGACCAGGCGGCCAGAGGGATGCAGGGGCTGGAGGACTGCATTCCACCGATTCACACAAAGAAGGAGGAGGAGTCAGGATAAAATCAGCTTTGGGCCGAAGCTAAGAAGGAGGGGGAGTAGTGTTACACGCGAGGGTAACAAAGGGAATGAAGGTACAAGGAAAATAAGCAACGGTAAGTCACGTGACTAGGGATCTCTGATAAGATCTCGGGGCCTCGGAAAGCAGTTCGGCAAGAACAGGTGGAGCAGAAGGTAACCTCAGCAGGTGATGGATCTTAGGCCAGCCTGCTGGGGAGACCCGATGCACTGCCAACTCTTGTAGCCGCTGTGTATGAGAAGGAGATAAGGGCAGAACTAGCTTCCTGCAAGTCGCACACCATAAGCGGGGCCTATGTCTCAAGACAGGTCTGGGAGAGTCTAGATGGGAGATAAGACCCGGAGTTAGTACCTTACGGCCGAGACGAACGGACAAAAAGGATAACTCCGGAGCGGGGACAGCGGCAAACCAGGAGGTACAGTGAGCTCCGAAAGAGTTACGACCGATCCTGACTGGGACCTCGATAACAAGCCCGTATAGTCCGAAAGACTAGCGCCGGGGGGAATACGAGGTCGCTGACTGTTAGCCTACACCCTTATCGCTAGAACTGGTCAGGACCAACCACACCCATATGCGGAGCTCTCTGAGACCGCACATCGGAAGACTGGGATTCCCTGAAGTGACGACGGGAAGAAAGGAACCACGTGACAAAGAAGTTTTGCATATATATCACCTGAACAAACCTCACCGACTATCTTACCTGCCATCCTCAGATAAACACTCACAAAACACCCCACACAACGAACCTAAGATTATTCCGCTGTGAATAAAGAAATCGAACCTGACTCTACAATATCTTGACCTCCACCTCCGTACTCGCGTACCCAGGTGTCACAGCAAAAGCCAGCTGCGTTTCGACAGCTTCGACAAAGGAGCTACCAGTGTGAGTGGTGGCCATGTAGTCGTTAACAGAGTCCTGCTCCCATGACATTGCCCCCAACATTGCCCGTGATATGAAGAAGTTCAGGGTTACCAACGTTGCGAGGTGGTCGGAGAAGTCGGTGAGCATAAAACCTTCATTGTCTCGCCCCACGGCCCCCAGGTAGCTGTTGGCCTGCAGGATCGCGTGAAGCCCCACCCATTGTTGAGCAGATCTGACATTTACGGCGGCAAACGTTGACTGGCTCTAACTGTATCCCAGTCCATGGGTGGCTAATACCAGCAGCCAGAAACACGTTGCTTCGAACAAGTGCAGCACGTCGATGTGCCAGTCGTTCTGCAGTTTCTCACCAATGCGTCTGGGTAATGAGATCGTGACAACCCGGTCGGTGCCCTGGAGCAGAGCGGACACAACCCAGACCGATAGGCTCTGCCGAGTGACTTGTTGCAACACGCTGTGCACCATATTTGGAAACACATTTCCAGGTGCAAGAGGTACAGGCGAATTGATGAATGTACATCCGTAGTTCCGCCAGCAGGAGGTCGAGAGTGTGTTGATCGAGGCCGTCCAGGAAAACTTGAAACTTGAGAGTTTCGCCAGCTTTCAAGCGCTCAATGCATCTGACGCCCAGGACCACTTCGGTCACCTTCTCCAGGGAATATAGGCAGGCGGAATCATCATTGGCACCTGGGATGGATACCATAGTCTGGGATACCTCCGGCGATACTCCAAGCATGCTGCCATGGTCCAGCAATGGAAGTGAAAACTGTTGCATCTTCCAAGGTGTCTGCAGGAGAAACACCTTCGTTGCCTCCAGGTCATTGCGTGTTAACAAGTGATACTTGACGGGAATCCGTACCGGTGTCTCCAGATCCTGGATGACAGACGCTGTGGTGATATCGGTAGGTATTGGTGCCAATGCAGGTGAAGAAACCGTTGCTGGTGATGCCGGCTCGATGCCTTGCAAAATGCCGGTCAACAGCTCGGACGTAATTCTGAGGCATAGAGCTGCAACACCCTCGGGGCTCGCATCGATATCATTGACCGCTTGCTTTGCCAGCAGACGGCGTGCATGTTCGAAAACCATTTTGTCACATGAGGCAGTGTCCGGCTGCTGTTTGCATTCCACTCCAAAACATCTCCACCGCAAGGTGACAGATTCGTCGGGATACACATATTCTAGCAGATCCAAGCACAGCTTTCCAGGGACAGGTTAGCCATCAAGTGTCGGAGATAGTGGTGTTGGGGCTCACCTTGTAATACGCAGGTGCAGGCCTACGTCCTAGTAAGCAATATGCCCTTACTTCCTTCCGCTCCCTATCCATCATGAACAGTTGCCAGTGCTCCTTGGTGCAGTAAGGGAGCAGAATGGTTTTGAGCCCTGAAGTGTCATTGGGTTGGTCTTTAGGGTTACCAAAAAGTTTTCTCCAACCCTTCTTTCCACCATCCTGTAACTCCAAAAACATGCAGTCCTGGACAGCGATTTCCCATCGCCGTACCTGGATGTTGGCGCTGGTGACCAGTAACTGCAGGTATGACATAATCCCCCAGTCGTTCACCCAGCCCATCTTGGCTGTCACCTTCCCGATATCGTCTTGACATGGCAACCTCACGGGGGAAGCTTGGAAAGCCGAAGAGATCACCGGCATCGTATTGTCCCCGGAGACCGCAGCATTGGCAACCGGTGTCTTTAACGAGCCAGACGAATGAATTACAGTGGCTGCGGAGGGGGAGGCAAGCGGTGAGGTTTTGATGGTAGGCGAGGTGGACGACAAGATATTGCCGGCTGGCAACTGAGTTTTGACATCTCAGGAGGCAGGCGACGAGGTACTGGTGGCGATTGGTGAGGTTTTGACGGCGGGCTAGGCAGACGACAGGGTATTGCCAGCAGGGGGCGAGGCGGGCGAGGCAGGCTACTAGGTATTGCGGGCGGGCGGCAAGGTTTTGACGGCGGGCAAGGTGGACGACAAGGTATTGCTGGCGGGCGAGGCGGATGACAGGGTATTGCTAGCAGTGACAGAGTTTCGACATCTGGGGAGGCAGGCAATGAGGTATTGCCAACAGGCGAGGCAGACGACAAGGTTTTGGCGGCGCGTGTGGCGGACGATGGGGTTTAGGCAGCGCGCGAGGTGGACGACAGGGTTTTGATGGCGCATGAGGCAGGCGACAGAGTTTCGACACCTGGGGAGGTAGGCAACGAGGTATTGCCAAAAGGAGAGGTGGTCCACAAGGTTTTGGGGGCGTGCAAGGCGGACGACAGGGTATTGCTGGTGGGCGGCGAGGTTTTGATGGTGGGCGAGGCGGATGACAAGGTATTGCCGGCGGGTGAGGCGGATGATAGGGTATTTCCAGCAGGTGACTGAGTTTTGACGCCTCGGGAGGCAGGCGACGAGGTATTGCCGTCGCACGAGGCGGATGACGAGGTTTTGTGGGCAAGCAACGTGGTTTTCCAGGCGTGCGATGAGGTATTGCCGACAGGTGAGGTGGATGACGGAGTATTGGCGCCGTGTGAGTCATGCGATGAGTTTATCGTGGCACCTGAGACATTCTTCGGAGTAACCAGCAGGATCCGCTTGCGCAGCATGCTATCCACTTGCTTGATGTACTCCGGGTTGCCGAGATTCTTCCCAACTTTTATGACATCTTCTGGCATGACAAGCTGGTGCATTCGATATAGCCCTTGAGGCCGGCCATCACCACGTAACCGTTGGTCCCGTTGTAGCGCCAAAACAACCAAGGCATACGCCATATCATCTTTGAAGGCTGAGTGCTGCGCGATCTTCACTAGCTGATACAAGGCAGTTCTGCTCATCACCATTGGATTGGAACCAAAATCTGCACAAAGTCAGTCATGCCCAGCAGGAGGATTTCCAACATACATGATTCAGCATCTCGAGCCCAGTTCTCTCCCCAAATGGCTCGGATTTTCTGATCTTGCTGTAGCTTGTCACTGAGATTTGACTGTGCCATTTCTGCTGGATCTCCGATTGCACGTGAGTACTGGGGGGTTGCCATTATTTGTGCGATAAGGTTGTGTTTCTTGTGATGCTGATCGAAAATAAGGTGGACATCATTCGCAAACACCATTAAATCTTCATCGGCCAGGTCAAACTGCTCTATGAACTATCGTAGGACTTCGGCGGATTTTAACGGCGGCAAAGTAGCCAACTTCTTCAACAGATCCTCGTGAGGAGAGTCACTGATGGCGGCAAATAATTCCTCTGGATCAGCTGGTTGCTCGCTTGCCCACTTGCAAAGTGTCAACATGATCTACAACTTATAGATTAGCAACCTAATTGTACTCACTGTTCGATGCGCTGCAAACCATTTGAATATCCATGACATCCAGCTTGTTGGAAGCTGTGACGGCGTTGGCAATGGGTCAAGTGCTTGATTCTGGCATCCTGAGAATGGAGGAGTATCTACAACATTGGTGTCATTCAGCTCACGATGCGACCTCACATGGCATAGAGTAACACAAACCCAGCAAGGAAACTACGGGATTTATTGGTTTGTTAGGAGGTGGGGAAGGCGGACAAAAAGGGATGGTTTTGTTGAATGGTTATGGCCGTAGGTGTACGTAGATGGGATTCTTCACGTTGTGGTGGGGTTCGGACGGGGACAATCTCAGTTGCTATGTAGGTTGTAAGAGTACAGAACAGAAGAAGCCCGCCGAACCAGGAACACTAGGTACATCCACACTGCCCCCTTAGCCCCATCATCCCCATGGTAACACCACCCTCTCAACTCTAGCAGCCCCCATACATCCAGCGCCGAGAAGCTTTTCCAACAGGTTTTGGTGGTTGTAGTGGTTGTGGTGGATACGGTAGATGAGGTTGATGAGGAGGTTGGGGTGGATGAGGAGGTTGGAGTGGATGAGGAGGTGGTCGGGATGATGGAGGAAGAAAGCATAAGGGCTAGTGCTTCTGTTACGGGACACAGCCTTTCATAACAAGTGGCACGTGGGTTCGGAGTTCGAGATTCAGAGGTTGCATGACCGAGGAAGAGAGGATACAAAGCAGGAAGAAGGGCCCTTTTATAGCCGTGTCCTACTCACGCTGTTACTATAGAAGTTTACCGAACACTACTCATGCCATGACTATGGAAGATCACGGAACCCTACTCACGCTGTAACTATGGAAGATCACTGAACCCTACTCACACCGTGACTATGGAAGTTCATCGAACCATGTGCCACTAGTTATGAAAGGCTCTGTCTGGGTAACCGAAGCACTAGCCCTCACACTTCCTTCCTCCATCATCCCGACAACCTCCTCATCCACTCCAACCTCCTCATCTACCCTAACCTCCTCATCCACCTCATCCACCGCATCCACCACAACCACGACAACCACCACAACCATCCCTTTTTGTCCGCCTTCCCTACCTCCTAACAAACCAATAAATCCTGTGGTTTCCTTGCTGGATTTGTGTTACGCTATGCCACGTAAGGTCGTGTCATGAGGTGAATGACGCCAAGGTTGCAGATACTCCTCTGTTTTCAGGATGCCAGAATCAAGCACTCGACCCATAGCCACCGCCGCCATGGCTTCCAACAAGCTGAATGTTATGGATATTTAAATGGTTTGCAGCGTATCGAACAGTGAGTAAAATTAGGTTGTGTATCTACAGTAGTAGATCTTGTCGACGCTTTGCAACCGGGCAAGCAAGTAACCGGCTGATCCAGTGGAATTATTTGCCACCATCGGCGACTCTCCTCGCGTGGATCTGTTGAAGAAGTTGGCTAGTTTACCCGCGTTAAAATCCGTCGAAGTCCTGCGATGGTTCATAGTGCAGTTTGAACTGGCTGGCAAAGGTTTAATGGTGTTTGCGAATGATGTCCACCTTATTTTCGATCAGCATCACAAGAAACACGACCTGATCGCACAAATAATGGCAATCCCCCAGTACTCACGTGCAATCGGAGATCCAGCAAAAATGGCACGGTCGAATCTCAGTGACAAGTTGTGGCAAGATCAGAAGATCCGAGCCATTTGGGGAGAGAACTGGCCTCGAGATGCTCAATCATGTATGTTGGAAATCCTCCTGCTGGGTATGACTGACTTTGTGCAGATTTTGATTCCAATCCGATGGTGATGAGTAGAACTGCCTTGTATCAGCTAGTGAAGATCGCGTAGCACTCGGTCTTCAGAGATGATATGGCATATGCCTTGGTTGTTTTGGCACTACAACGGAACCAACGGTTACGTGGTGTAGGCCAGCCTCAAGGGCTATATCGAACACACCAGCTTGTCATGCCGGGAGATGTCATAAAAGTTGGGAAGAATCTCAGCAACCCGGAGTACATCAAGTAAGTGGATAGCATGCTGCAGAAGCAGATCCTGCTGGTTACTCCGAAGAACGTCTCAGGTGCCGCCATGAACTCATCGCACGAGTCACCTGACGCCAATACTCCATAGTCCACCTCGCCTGTCAGCAATACCTCGTCGTACGTCGGGAAAACCACGTCGCTTGACTACAAAACCTCGTCGTCCACCTCGGGTGCCGGCAAATCCTCGTCGCCCGCTGGCAATACCTCGTCGCCTGCATCCCCAGGCGTCAAAATTCCGTCGCCAGCCTTGCCCGCCTCACACGCTGGCAATACCTCATCTTCTGCCTCCCCTGGCGTCGAAACTCCGTCGCCTGCCTCGTGCGCCACCAAAACCTTGTCGTCCGCCTCGCCAGTCGACAATACCTCATTGCCTGCCTCCCCAGATATCGAAACTCCATCGCCCACGGGCAATACCCTGTCGTCCTCCTCGCCCGCTGGAAATACCTTGTCGTCCGCCTCACCCACTGTCAAAACCTCGCCGCCCACCGGCAATACCCTGTCGTCCACCTCGCATGCCACCAAAACCTTGTCGTCCGCCTCGCCTGTCAGCAATACCTTGTTGACTGCCTCCCCAGGCATTGAAACTCCATCGTCCCCCTCGTGCGCCACCAAAACCCCGTAGTCTGCCTTGCGCACGGCCAAACCCCATTGACTGCCCCACATGCCGCCAAAACCTTGTCGTCTGCCTCGCCTGTCAGCAATACCTCATTCCCTGCCTCCCCAGGTGTTGAAACTCCGTCTCCCGCCGGCAATACCCTGTCTTCCACCTCGCCCGCCAGCAATACCTTGTCGTCCGCCTCACCCGCCGTCAAAACCTCGCCATCCGCTCGCAATACCTCGTCGTCTGCCTTGCCCGTCTCGCCGCCCGCCGGCAATACCCTGTCGTCTGCCTCGCTTGCCGTCAAAACCTCGCCGCCGGCTGGCAGTACCTTGTAGCCTGCCTCCCCAGGCATCAAAACACTGTCGCCCGCCGGCAATACCTTGTCGTCCGCCTCGCCCGCTGTCCAAACCTTGCCGCTTGCCTCGCCCTCCCCAGCCACCGGAACACATTCGTCTGGCTTGCTAAAGACACCTGTTGCCAATGCTGCGGTCTCCAGGGACAATACGATGCCGGCGATCTCTTCGGCTTTCCGAGCTCCCCCTGTGAGGTTGCCACGTCAAGACAATATCGAGAAGCTGACAGCCAAGATGGGCTGGGTGAAAGACTGGGGGATTATGTTATACCTGCAGTTACTGGTCACCAGCGCCAACATCCAGGTGGGGCGATGGGAAATCACTGTCCAGGAATGCATATTTTTGGAGTTACAGGATGGTGGAAAGAAGGGTTGGAGAAAACTTTTTGGTAACCCTAAAGACCAACCCTATGACACTTCAGGGCTCAAAACCATTCTGCTCCCTTACTGCACCAAGGAGCACTGGCAACTGTTCGTGATGGATAGGGAGCGGAAGGAAGTAAGGGCATATTGCTCGCTAGGATGTAGGCCTGCACCCACGGATTACAAGGTGAGCCCCACCACCACTATCTCTGACACTTGATGGCTGACCTGTCTCTGGAAAGCTGTGCTTGGATCTGCTAGAATATGTGTACCCCGACGAATCTGTCACCTTGCAGTGGAAATGTTTTGCAGTGGAATGCAAACAGCAGCCGGACTCTGCCTCATGTGACACAATGGTTATCGAACATGCACACCATCTGGTGGCAAAGCAAACGGTCAATGATATCAATGCGAGCCCCGAGGGTGTTGCAGCTCTACGCCTCAGAATTACGTCTGAGCTGTTGACAGGCATTTTGCAAGGCATCGAGCCGGCATCACCAGCAACAGTTTCCTCACCTGCATCGGCACCTATACCTACCGATATCGCCACAGCGTCTGTCGTCCAGGATCCGGAGACACCGGTACAGATTCCCGTCAAGTCTCACTTGTTAACACACAACGACCTGGAGGCAACGAAGGTGTTTCTCCCGCAGACACCTCAGAAGATGCAACAGTTTTCACTTCCATTGCTGGACCATAGCAGCATGCTTGGAGTGTCGCCGGAGGTACCTCGGGCTATGGTATCCGTCCCAGGTACCAACGATGATTTCGCCTGCCTATATTCCCTGGAGAAGGTGACCGAAGTGGTCCTGGGCATCGGATGCATTGAGCGCTTGAAAGCTGGCGAAACTCTCAAGTTTCAAGTTTTCCCGGACGGCCTCGATCAACACACTCGTGACCTCCTGGTGCTGGAACTACGGATGTACATTCATCATTCGCCTGTGCCTCTTGCACCTGGAAATGTGCTTCCAAATATGGTGCACAGCGTGTTGCAACAAGTCACTCGGCAGAGCCTATCGGTCTGGGTTGTGTCCGCTCTGCTCTACAGCACCCACCGGGTTGTCGCGATCCCATCACCCGGACACATTGGTGAGAAAGGGAAGAACGACTGGCACATCGACGTGCGGCACTTGTTCGAAGCAACCATGTCTCTGGCTGCTGGTATTAGCCACCTATGGACTGGGATACAGTTAGAGCCAGTTTGGTATCCAGATGGCGACCAGTCAATGTTTGCCGCCGTACGTATCAGATCCGCTAAGCAATGGGTGGGGCTTCACGCGACCCAGCAGGCCAACAGCTACCTGGGGGCCGTGGAGCGAGACGACGAAGGTTTTATGCTCACCGACTTCTCTGACCACCTCGCAACGTCGGCAACCCTGAACTTCCCCATATCGGGGGCAATGTTGGGGGCAATGTCATGGGAGCAGGACTCTGTTAACGACTACATGGCCACCACTCACACTGGTAGCTCCTTTGTCAAAGGGGTCGAAACACAGCTGGCTTTTGCGCAGGTTCTTACAATGTACACCGCGATGAGCATACAACACGAGTACTGTCGATACGGAAGGGACAGTTGGTTGGTGGCATACCTGAGGTCGAGTCCTGGGAATGATGACAAGTGGGTCACAACCATCAAGGAAATGTTGGCCGATCGTTGGGTAGATGTGTGGGTGAAAGAAGAGACCCAACCTGGAGTGGCAGAACCAAGCTCGGCACTGAAGAGACCTGCGAGTCCACCCGAGGAGTCTGTGACGAATCTCGCACGGCAGGCTCGTCAGCGCCGCTGCCCGTGCCGCCGTCACCCTTGCTGCCCTGTGGCTTGCCCTCATCACTGCAGCCGCAGCCACGATCATCCTCCGTACTTAGGCGCCTCGACCGATCTCCCCCATATCGCGCGGGTAGCGATATCTCTCCTACCTACAGACCGCCGGCTGGTCTACGTCTCTTCTCATTGTCTCCGTTATATTGCTTGCGCGTCCCTCTCCTTTCTGACGTATGTATTTCTCTTTGGTTGAGCTTGCGCGTTCTTCTCCTTTCTTACGTATGTGTTTCTTTTTGGTTGAGCTTGCGCGTCCTTCTTCTCTTTCCTCACTGTTCTTGCTTGCGTGTCCTTTCTCCTGTTGCCGCGAGTAGAGTGTTGGCCGTGCGGCGGCTGAGTGCGATCATGTGTTTTCCTTGGGTGTGACGATTGAGTCATGATGTGGTATGGAGGAAATGTGTCAGTCTTGCGGGCAAGCTGTGATTCCACAGAAGGAAGGAAAAGTATAAAAGGAAGAGTGCGGTAGCTAGTCTGGAGATTCTTCTCCACACAATCTATTATCTCTCTCCACAGACCTATCTCTCTACCTCCATGACCTGGCTCTGTGACCACCACCTGTAAGAACCTACTAGAGATTAAGGCGAAGTCGGATCCCGCCACAGCGAAGTCGAATACCGCAACGAGACGACGCCGGGCGTGCAGAGATTAGGGCGAAGTCGGATACCACCACAGCAAAGTCGAATACCGCAACGAGACCATGCCAGGTGTGCAGAGATTAGGGCGAAGTCAGATACTGCAATAGCGAAGTCGAATACCGCAACGAGACCACGCCAGGCGTGCAGAGATTAGGGCGAAGTCAGATACGGCCACAGCGAAGTCGAATACTGCAACGAGACCACGCCAGGCATGCAGAGATTAGGGCGAAGTCGGATACTGCCACAGCGAGACTACCGGACCTCCTACATTGCCTGTCGAGCTGTATGGACTAGTGAGACAGGATTGTTAGATATATCGATCACCCAACGAGGCCCACCAAGGCCTGCCTAGACCGCCGCGAGCAGATACGCGCGCGGGAGGCATCAGGTGGCGCAGGTGGCCAATGGCCACCGGCGACATCTATGTGACACTGGGGTTGTCTCGTAACCGGAGTGTGGGTAGAATCAAAGGTAATCAGGCTACTTTCGATAATTCACAACGGAATAATCTTAGATCTTGTGTGTGGGTTCGGTGGGATTTGGTTTGGTAGTGCTCTAGCTGTTGTTCGGGCTGGAAATCCTCTTTCTTTTTGTAGAAGGAGAGCCGTCGTGAGATCTGATGACTTCGCGTGAGAAGTGGTGACTCGGGTTTGGATTCCCCCGAGGTGCATAGACCCCGTGGGTGGATCATTGGCCCTGGCCGTGGTGTAGATAAGGGAGATGAGTTCGTCATGCAACTGGGCGGGGAACTCTTGCGTCTAGACTCGTATGTGGCTCCCCCCACAGGGATCCAGGCCAGTCCCCGCGAGGACCCAGTTTCTCTGCGTACGTAGTTCCTCCCCGCAAGGAGGCTAGCCGACGTCTGATCTCTCCCCGCAAGGAGTCAGACCATTTCTGCTAAGACCGCTTCGTTTGCACTCAGACCCCAACCTTGGAGTTCCTTCGTCCGATCCCTGCAGGGTTCGATCTCTCCCCGCAAGCTTCGATCTCTCGGCCGTAAGCTAACTCCGGTTCCTTAACCCCCTCCTAGACTCTTGATCCATCCTGGATTCCCCCGCGAGCCTTCCCACTACTCTGTCGCTAAGTAATCTAGATACTCTATGTACCTTGTGAAATATTCAGGTGTAACACTACCTCCCCTCCCCCTTAGCCTCGTCCCGAGCGCCAATTTTCGTTCTATCTAAGTAGCTCGTCTCTTTTCTTGGATCGTGAGATTCTTTCAACGCTGAGTTCCTTGCAGCGTCACGGACTGCAGTCCTCCACCCCTGCAGCCCTCCCAGCCACTGGACCAGGGCATCATTCTCTATAGTCTGTCGGGAGGGCTGGGCCCTCTGAGCAGGCTGGTGCGTACTCATACTGTCGATGTCTCCCGCCAGGCAGCTATGTTCATGAAGACGAAAGCACTAGTTTTCCCAGTGCGCATCCTGTCGACCTTCGGCTGGGGCACGTGAAAGGAGTGACCAAGCCCGAGCAAGTTGAACGAGCCAATGGTGTGCACACAGAGGTGTCTGTCCGCCGCCTGGATCCGCTGCCTGTTGGTGGGTTCGTCTTCCACGGCCATTACCCCGGCGCGGAGTTTGTTCGTCTGTCATTGGCTGAGTCGGGCACTTGTTGTGACACTGGGACGTCCGGTCAACGTCGGAGTGACGGTAATATCGAACTAGTCAGGTTTCTCGATAGTCACGAAGGAGATGGGGCGCGCGCGGTCTTCGCCGGCGTTCAATTATTATACAAGAATA
>Ga0307508_10002412_pt1 | contig 19722 bp, 12 predicted proteins | sample 9_EM_MG_FD_203089 | JGI IMG/M metagenome (GOLD analysis project Ga0307508, IMG submission 203089) | Populus trichocarpa ectomycorrhiza microbial communities from riparian zone in the Pacific Northwest, United States - 9_EM | ecosystem: Host-associated > Plants > Roots > Unclassified | place...
TCGCGCGCCGGCTCAGCAGCTTGGCCAGATCCGACAGCGCGAAGCCGAGCGCGGCGCTGAGCGGTACACCGAACAACAAAAGCCAGTAGCCCGCGCGACTGGGCCAATAGCTCGGCGCCGCGGCACCCATGGCGCCGAGCTTCGCTGCTGGGGTGATCAGCCCTTTGAGGTGTGAGGCGCTGCCGGCGGCCTTGCTGCTCACCGCGGCCGGCTTGGCGCTGCCCGTGACCGTCACTTTGCCGAGCGCCGCGCGCGCCACGCCGTAGGCGCGCGCCTTCGGATCCCAATACGGCAGCGTGATTTCGCCCAAATCTCGCTCGCCCGGCTGGGTCAGCTCCACCACGTAGGTGAACGTGCGAAAGCCCTGCACGACGCCGCGCTTGGGGGCCACCTGGTCGACGATTTGCGGCTCCAGAAAGTGCGCGCCGTCTTGCTCCGGTACGAGCAACGTAAACGGCAGGTTGCCGATGCCCTCGAGCTTGGCCACGACCGAGATGCTGCCGCCCGCTGGCACCTCGCGCGGCTGGACCTGCGCGTCCAAGCTGTAGTGCCCGACGTCACCCAGCTTGTAACCGGGCGGCCTGCCGTTGAGCGGCGGCTCGACGACTTCGATTTCGATCAGCGGCGCCTTGCGCACCAGGCCCTTGGGCTCGGTCGAATAGTTCCGTCCGACGAAACCGAAGCTCACCTCGCCGGCTTTGAGCTTGCCGGCCTTCAACGGAAACAGCGCAAAGTCCGAAACCTTGACGGTGATCCAGCGCTGGCCGTCCAGATCGAACTGGTAGCCCTGCAAGCTGTGGACGTCTTCCATCAGGTTGAACGCCAAGAAGTCGTCGCGCGAGGGCTCGCTGTTCAGGCCCGGCTCGAAATTGCCGCGACCTGCGTACGCGTACGTCGACAACGTCAGCTGTTCGCCGACCACCACCTTGCGCGGTACCGAGCGGGTTTTCAGAAACGCGATGGAATCGGGCGCGTGCTCGACCCGGTATTCTTCGGGCAGCGGCGGCAGTTGTTCGGGCTGTTGCTGCTGCTCTTCCGGAAAGCCAGGAAACCCAGGAAACCCAGGAAATCCCGGGGTATTCAGATTGCGCAGCATATCGAATGGATCGAGCGGCTGCCCGGCGAGCGGGGGCGGCGGCAGCGAGCCTTGCGCTACCACCTCGATCGTGAAGGCGCGGTCGCCGTTGCGGCCGCTGGAGGTGAGGACGCTGGCGGGACCGAGCTTGAATGTGCCGGGGCGGCCGGCGACCAGCACCCAAGTGGCGCTGATGCCGATCGTCTGCGTCATCTGCCCATTGATGATGTTGATGCTCGACTGCGAACCGACGCTTGGACCGGACGCCGTGATGCCGGGCGGCAGCTTCAGCTCGGGATTGGTGGGCTGCTCGCCGTTGTCGCTCATCGCGCGCAAGCGCACGGTGAAGCGACTGCCGACCTCCACCCTGCGCTGGCTGACTTCGGTGGTGAGAGACACCGCTGCGCTCGCCACGGAGGCGGCCGCGAGCACGCCGAGACCGAGCCCGCTCGCGACGATGGCGGCGGGCGTGCCTCTCACTTGTCCTCCGTGCGGGGCCGTCCTGTGAGCGACTTGTTCTTGGCGTCCTGCTGCTGCACGCTGGGCGCTCGCTCGAGCATGTCGAGCATCCGCTCGTCCTGGTTCTTGGCCGGTTCTTGCGGCTTTTGCTGGTCGGGTTGCGGCTCGGGTTGCTTGCCGCCGTCGGGCGGGCCGCCGTCCTGATCCTTCGGCTGATCGGGCTTGCCCGCGTCGGGTGGGCCGCCGTCGGGCGGGCTGTTCTTGTCCTTGTTGTCCTTCTTGTCGTCCTTGCCACTGTCGGGTTGTCCGCCGTCGGGCGGGCCGCTGTCGGGTTGCCCCGAGTCGGGAGAGGCGTCGGGACCGGCGTCCTTCTTCTTGTCTTCGATGCGCGCGAGCGCGATGGCGCGATTGTAGGCGGCGTCACGGCCAATGCCGTCGGCGCCGGCGTCGAGCGGGAAGCCCGGGATGAGCTCGAGCGAAGCGTCGTAGCCCTTCACGGCGGACTCGTAGTCGCCGCGCAAGAATTCCAAATTGCCAGCGAGGTAGAAGGCGCGCGCTCTCAGATCGATGGGCACGCTGGCATCGGCGGCGATGATGCGCACGATGCGTAGCGCGCATTCGACCTCGGAGCTGCGCCTCTCGCTCGCCGCTTTGACCTCGGGTGACTTGGCCGCCTCGCCGCTCGGCTGGTCCTCGCCGAAGCGCAGGCCGTATTGTTCGCCGAGCTTGAACAGCCCGAGACCCAAGTCGAAAGTGGCGCTCGGTTTGCTGCGCACGCTGTCGGGCGCGCCGATGCTCGCCTGATCGCACTTGCCGGTGGCGAGGTAGCCTTCGAGCAGCGAGACCGCCGCGCCGGCGTCGCCCGCGTCGTAGGCGGAAATGGCTTGGTCGACGGCGGGGGCGTTGCGCATCCACAGCTCGCTACGCTGCTTGGCGCAGCCCAACAAAAGCCAGCTACACGCGAAAAGCGTAAGCAGGGTGGTCGTGACGACGCGCGCTGCGCGCCGTCTGCTGCGGCGCTTCTTCGGCGGCGGTACGCGAATCGGCTTACGCGCGCGCGCTTCGGGCACGAACGCTTCGATCAGCACCAGCAGCAACGCCAGCCCGAGAGGATACAGGTAGACGTCGGCGTAGATGGTCTCGACGCGCTCCGACAGCTCCTCGGTCATCAGCTGCTTGAGCCGGCGCTCGATCTCTGCGATGCCGGTTTGGCCGGCCTCGCTGCGCACGACCGCGCCGCCGGTGGTGCTGGCAATCTTGCCCAGCTGTTCCTCGCCCTCGGCAGACAGCGAGGTGGTGAGCGGCTTGCCTTCTTCGTCGGTGCGCATGCCGTGCACCTCGCCCGTCTCGCTGACTTGCGGAATGGGCTCAGGCGTGCGGCCGCCGATTTGCACGACGAAGATTGTGATCTCTTCTTGGGCCAGGCTGGTCGCCACGCTGACCGGATCGCCTTCGAGGTCTTCGCCATCGGTGACCAGCAGCATGACTTTGCGGTGGTTCTTCGACAGTGGGTCGCGGGCGAGCAGCTCGTGACCGGCCTCGAGCGCACGCGCGATGGCGGTGCCGCCCACCGGCATGTCGTTCGGCGTCATTTGCCGGAAAAACTGCGAAATGGCGGGGCCGTCGCTGGTCAATGGAAACGCGATCGGCTGGCCGGCGAACGCCACGGCGCCGAAGCGTGCTCCCGGCAAGGTCGAGATCAGCCGCGCCACCTCGCTCTTGGCGCGCAGCGTGCGCGACGGTGCGATGTCGCGCGCGTACATGCTCTTCGAATAGTCGAGCACGATCACCAGATCGAGGTTGGTCGCCGGAATGAGCCGCGAGCCGCGCCCGTATTGTGGCTGAGCGGCGGCGACGAACGCCAGCGCCACGGCCAGCACGCACAAGACGCCCTTCAGCGCCCGGCGACCGCCGGCCTGCGCGGTGAGCAAGGTATTGACGAGGGCTTCGTCACCGAACTTGCGCAGGCTGCGCGCGCGCAAAATCGAGCCTGCTATGAACAGCGCCGCTACGACCAGCGCAAAGCCGGTGCCGAACAGCCACAAAGGTGCCGCGAACCTCACGGGAACCTCCGTAGCAAGAGCGTGCGCAACAGCGCGTCGAGCGCCAGCAGCATGACCGCGGGCAGCAGCAAGAAACGGAACAGCTCTTCGTAGGTCGCCACGCTGGACTCGAATTTGGTCTTTTCGAGCTTGTTCAGCACGTCATGAAAGCCGGCTCGGAGCGCGGTGGCGTCGGTGGCCACGTACATCGAGCCGCCGGTTTTCTCGGCCAAATCTTTGAGCAACTTGGGATTTACCGGAAATTCGGTGCGGATGTAGCGGGGCTGGCCGAACAGATCGAGCCTCGGGTCGAGCACCTCGGCCGTGTCACCCTGACCGATCTGCACCGTGTACAGGCGCGCTCCGACCGTGTTGACCAGGTGCGCGGCGTATTCGGGCGCGAGCTTGCCTCCGTTGTTGTCGCCGTCGGTGAGCAGCACGACCGCTTTGCTGCGCGCCGTGCTGCGCCGCAGGCGCGCCGACGCGACACCGAGCGCGTCGCCGATCGCCGTGCCATTGCCGTCGATCAAGTCCAAATCCATGCGCGCGACCAACCCGTCGAGCAGGTGGTAGTCGAGCGTCGGCGGTGACAGCACGTAGGCGTCGGCGCCGAACACCACCACGCCGATGCGGTCGGTCTTGCGCTGCGCGATGAAGTCGCGAATCACGGCGCGCGCGGCGTCCAGGCGCGTCGGTCGGATGCCGCGCGGCCGCTTGGGCACGTAGGCTTCCAAGTCCTGCGGCAAGTTGTCCATGGCCGCGCGCATCGACCCCGACAAGTCGAGCACCAGAATGATGTCGATGCCTTCCTCGTCTTGAATGTCGGGCCTGAGCGTGTTGACCGGGCGAGCCAGCGCCAAGATGCCGAAAATTAGCGCCACCGAGCGCAAAACCCCGGGAAAATCTCGCAGCCAAACGCGCGGCCCCGAAGGCCCCACCCGCAGCGGGAGCAGCGTGCCCAGGCGCGCGCGCGGCAGCCGGCGGTCTTCGCCCAAGGTGCTGCGATAGAAGAACAGCGGCACCAGTGCCAAGAGCGCCAAGCACCAGCGATTCTGAAAATCTGCGAACAGTAGCTCGCTGCCGCGGGCGATCGCCGGATAGGCCAAGCCGAGCAGCAGCGCCACCAGTGCAAAGCAGAACAGCAGCACTCCGCGCAGCACCTTGCGCACCGTGGCGGTTCGCGCCTGCGACGAGGAGACCTTCGGTTGCGCAGGCTCTTTGCGCGGCTCAGCCTTGGCGGCAAGCTTCCGCAGCAAGGCGCCCGGCGCTGGCTCGGGCGGAGTCGGCTGGCTTGGGCCCGTGGGGCTAGCCATCTTGCTCCTCCTCGCTAGTTGCAGGTTCGAGTGGCGGGAGCGCGGGGGTGCCGGCCGGCATCGGCGGCGGCACCGTGCGCTCGATGATTTGCTCGGCGTCGCCGAGCGCCGTCGAGCACTCGGGCTCGCTCGGCGTCAGGCGCGCGAACTTTACCAAGTCGGCTTGGCGCAGAAAGCGTTCGATGTCGTCGAGCACAGCGATGCGCGGCGTGGTACCGCGCAATTCGCCCAGCATTTCGCGGGTCGTGCTTTCCAAGCCGTCGAAGCCGTAGCGATCGCCCAAGTAGCGGCGCACGACGTCGGAGACGCGATCGAAATGCTCCGCAAAGCGGCCCTCGCGGGTGAGCCCAGCGTGACGCAGATCGTGCAGCGACTCGAGCGCCACTTCCCAGGGCGGCCTGGGCGGCGGCGGCGGCGGCACGGCGCGTGGCCGCTTGAGCCAGCGCCCAATCAACCAGGCTGCCGCGGCGCCCACCAGCAGCGCGACGGCGCCGATGCCGACGGCTTGCTTCAGCAGCGTCCATTCTTCGCGCTGCTGGCGCGGCGGAGGGTTACTCTTGGGCTTGGCGTTGGGCGTGCTCGAGGTGGGGTCCTCGATCACGATGTGGTGAGGCTTCGTGCACAGCGTGATGAGCTCGCCGCTGGCTCGCGCGACCGTGATCGGCATCGGGGGCAACGTGAGCTCGTGTCTGCCTGCCTCCTTGGGCAACGCGACGAACGACAGCGTGACGCGGCTCTTGCTGGTCGCGCCCTCGACGCGTTCCACTTTGGGCCCCGCGCCACCGTCGGGATTCGGGACGATGAAGCCGGCCGTCTTCAGGGCCTTGGCCTCGGGCGCGTCGCTCTGGAAGTGAAAGCCCGTGGGCAGCACCGTCTCGGCGGCACCGTGGGCGACCGTAACGACCAGCGGCAGCGCGTGACCGCTCAGGCCGCGCGCCGGAAACGTTTCGCCCAGCTCCGGGCGCGCCTTGCCGCTCGGGATCTTCTCCGTGCAGCCGGCTTCGCCTTCGGCCGGCAACGGCGTCGCGGAAGCCGTTGCCGCAGCGGCTGGAGCCGCTGACGCCGGCGGAGCGGCGGACGCCGAAGCGGACGGCGCCGTCGCTTGGGCCTGCGCCGTGCCGGTGAGCAGCAGCAGAACGAGCGCGGAGCTTCGCGTCACCGGCGCATCCTGCTAGCGCGCCGCGCGAACAGGTCGCGCAGCGGCTTGATGTACGGCTTGTCGGTGCGAACGATGCAATGATCGAGCGAGAGCTTGCGGAACAGCTGCACCTGTTCTTCGCGCAGCTTGCGCATCTGTTTGGCGTAGTGCGCGCGCACCCGAGCGCTTTGCGTGTCGACGATCACGCTCTCGCCGGTCTCGAAATCTTCGAAGCTCGAAAGCCCCACGTCTGGCAACTCCAGATCGCGCGGATCGACGAGCAAGACCGGGATGATGTCGTGACGCGCCGCCGCCAGCGACAGCGCGCGACTGTAGTCGGGCGCGTAAAAGTCGCTGATCAAGAAGGCCACGCTGCGGCGGCGCGCGACGTGCATCAGCGTCTCGAGCGCCACGACCAAGTCCGTACCGCTGCGTTGGGGCTCGGCGCCCATGATCTCGCGTACCACGCGCATCACGTGCTTTTGGCCCTTTTTGGGCGGCACGATCTTCTCGACCTGATCGCTGCACATGATCAGGCCCACGCGATCGTTGTGCTTGATGGCGCTGAAGGCGCACAGCGCGGCCACCTCGGCGGCCAGCCGCAATTTGCTGCCGCCCTTCGTGCCGAAGCGCTGACTCGCCGACAAGTCGACGAGCAGCATCACGGTCATCTCGCGCTCTTCGACGAAGACCTTGACGAAGGTCTGGTCCATGCGCGCGCTGACGTTCCAGTCGATGGCGCGCACGTCGTCGCCCGGCTGGTATTCGCGCACCTCGCGAAAAGACAAGCCTTGGCCCTTGAACACGGACGCGTAATTGCCCGACAGCTGCTGGGTCGCGAGCCTGTCGGTCGTGATCTGGATGCGCCTGAGCGCTTTGAGCAGCTCTTTACCGACCAAGCGGGTTACGCCTTCCTGGTGGGGCTCCCTTACGGAACCTCCACGACCTCGAACACGCGGCGTACGATGTCTTCGGCCGTCACCTCCTCGGCCTCGGCCTCATAAGAGAGCACGACCCGGTGCCGCAGCACGTCGGGGCCGATGGCCTTGACGTCTTCGGGGGTCACGTAGCCGCGGTGACGCAAAAAGGCGTGGGCGCGCGCCGCCAGATTCAGCGCGATGCTGGCGCGCGGGCTGGCGCCGTACTCGATCAGCGGCGCCAGCTCTTTCATGCCCTTTTTCTGCGGTTCGCGCGTCGCGAACACCACGTCTACGATGTAGTCTTTCACGCGGTCGTCGACGTACACGTCGCGCACGACCTTGCGCGCGTTCAAGAGCTGCTCGATGGTCGAGCGCGGCGAAGCCTTGCTGGGAATGATGCCGGTCATGCGATCCATCACGGCGCGCTCTTCTTCACGCGACGGGTAGCCGACCTTGATCATCAGCATGAAGCGATCGATTTGCGCTTCAGGCAGCGGGTACGTGCCCTCTTGCTCGATCGGATTTTGCGTGGCCATGACCACGAACGGATCCGGCAGCGGGTAGGTGGTGTCACCGATCGTGACCTGATGCTCTTGCATGGCCTCGAGCAGCGCGCTCTGCACCTTGGCCGGCGCGCGGTTGATCTCGTCGGCCAAAACGAAGTTGGCGAAGACCGGGCCGAGCTTGCTCGAGAACTGACCGGTGCGCTGGTCGTAGATCACGGTGCCGATCAGATCGGCGGGCAACAGGTCCGGCGTGAACTGGATGCGTGAAAACTTGGCGGCGATGACGTCGCACAGCGTGCGCACCGTCAGCGTCTTGGCCAGTCCCGGCACACCTTCGAGCAGCACGTGGCCGCCGGCCAAAAGGCCGACCATCACCCGCTCAATCATGTAACTCTGGCCAACGATGACCTTGCCGATTTCGGCCGTCAGGTCGTCGATGAAGGCACTTTCCTTGGCAACGACTTCGTTCAGGGCGCGGACATCCATGGCTTTTTCCGGCGCGTAGTTACGCGCATTTCGCGCCCGAGACAATGAACTAGCCTCGCTTATTCCTGGCCCCTGGCTCTCCGGCCCGAGCCCCTACTCTTCGACGCCGAAAATCCGGCCCAAAGCCTCGACCGGCAGGGTCACCAAGAGCAGCGCGCAAAGCAACCAAAAGGCGCCCAAGCCCAGGCCTGCCCAGCTGCGGCGCGTACGAATGAAATGGATCGGCACGCAGAGCGGGCCAAACACCACCACCGCCGACCACAAGCTCGCGTCCGGCCACGACCGCGCCAAATTCTCCCCTGTCAGGCGCTTCAAGTCTCTTCGCACTATGCCCGCCGGCACCAAAACGCCCAGCGCCATGCTGAGCCCGAAAAGCAGAACCTCGGCCACGCCCTCGAGCATACAAAAAAGGAGGGGGTAGGCCTATCCCGCCGCCCAGTCCCGCCGGGCTCGCGCGTTGGACGGGGTCGCCCCAAACGAAACCCAGCCAGCGAAAAAGCGCGGCGCTTCGAGCGTTCGCGGCGGCACTCGGTTTGCAACGGAGCCTCGCGATGATCACGAAGAGGAATCATCAATCTCAGAAGCCGCGCTTATCGACGCCGCTGAGCGCCGCTGGCCATCAAGCCGCGCCACGCGGCCGGCGCAGTGGGCCGGCTTGGTCGTGTCCGATTGCCACGCTCGTGACGCTCGCGTCACGACCTGCAGAAAAGGCGGAAGGCTAGCCAAGGAGTTGCCCATGAGAATTTTCGTAACGGGGGCGACGGGAGTCATCGGTCGGCGAGCGGTGCCGCTGCTCCGGCAGGCCGGCCACGAAGTGACCGCGCTCGCTCGTGCTCGGGAGAAACGAGCCGTGTTCGAGCGGATGGGCGTGGTCCCCGTGGACGTGAGCCTGTTCGACCCGAGCGCGCTAGGTCGGGCGGTGATGGGGCAAGACGTCGTCATCAACTTGGCCACGCACATGCCGTCCTCGCCGGGCAGTCTGCTGCTGCCCCGCGCCTGGTCCGAAAATGATCACATCCGGCGACAAGGCGCCGCCAACCTAGTCGAGGCGGCGCTCTCCGGAGGCGTTCGGCATTTCGTCCAGGAGTCGTTCGCACCCGCGTATCCCGATCGCGGGGACGACTGGATCGACGAGGGCGTGCCGCTCGAGCCGTCGCGCTACAACCGAACGATCCTGGATGCCGAACGATCGGCGGAACAGTTTTCGCGCGGCGCGCGCAGCGGCGTCGTCTTGCGCTTCGCGGCCTTCTACGGCCCCGATGCACGACTGTTGACAGACATGGTTCGCTGGGTAGAGCGAGGCTGGGCGCCGATGCCGGGTTCCGCTCGCGCGTTCGTCTCGTCGATCTCGCACGACGACGCGGCAACCGCGGTGGTCACTGCGCTCGGTCTCCCGGCGGGTTGCTACAACGTCGCGGATGACGAGCCCGTTTCACACCGCGACTACGTCGATGCGCTGGCGGCGGCGCTTTCTGTGCCGAGCCCCAAGCTGCCGCCCGCCTGGGCCACCTTCTTGTTTGGCTCCGTTGGGCGCATGCTCGCGCGCTCGCTGCGGATCTCGAATCGAAAGCTGCGCGACTGCTCGGAATGGCGTCCTCGCTACAGCACGGTACGTGAGGGGTGGCCGGCGTTCGCGCCCGCGTACGCGCGAGCCGCGGCCCCCGTCGTTGGCCCACAGAGGTGAGCTGACTCGGCGAAGCCGAGCTCCGACTGCGGTTCAGTCAGGAGGTGGCGCGAGAGGTCGCGCGCAACGCACGGCCGGGAACAAGACCTACGGCGTCTGAATGGCTTTGACCAATTCGAGAAAAGCGCTGTCTTCGCCTCCCGACGGGCGATCTTTTTTGCGAAACAGCGCGCCGCGACTGGCGTTGAGCTCGCAGTGGATGGCTGCGGTGTACTTTTTGAGCGACTCTTCGGCGGGGTGGTTGGCGACCACTTCTTGACCGACGCCGCGCAGGGCCTCGGCCATGTCGCCGCAGGCCTTGCTCGGCTCGGGTAGCTCGAGCGGCTTGGCGTCGGGACAGCAACCGGCGCGCACCACGGCGAACGCCGCCATGTCGTACCAGCCTATACGCGCGAAGATCTTCATGGCGTCGGTGGCGCCGCCGGCTTTGGGTGCGCTGCCGACGACGGCGACGCGCAGCTTATCGGCGCCGGCGCGCGGATCGCTGATGTCGCAGACACCCGAAAAATCGGGCGCGCTGCCGAAGGTATCTTTCGGCATATAGCCCATCACGCACGAGCTGAGCTTGTCCGTCGCGGCCACGGCCTTGTCGCTCTCGCCGGTCACCGGCTGCTCGCCCAGGTCGATGGGTTTGTCGCTCGGCGCCGCGATCGGAGCGGCCGCTGGCTTGGCGATCACGATCACCTGCTGCTTCGGACGCATGGCGTTGAAGATCCATCCACCCAGCAAGCCCACGACGATGCCCGCGACTGCCAGCGGCAAGATGCGCCGCATGCCCGCCTTGGGGGGCTCGGGCAAGGCGCGGCTGCGCGAGGGCGGCATGGACGAAGTCGTGGTGCCTTCCAGCGTGCGCTGGCTCGGGGGTAGCGGCGGCGGCGAAGAAGAATGAGGCCCGGGGGCCGCCGGCTCTTCGCCGGCGTGCTCGACGAACCAGCGCGCTAACTCGCGCTTGAGCGGGCGCACATCGCGGCTGCGCGCCTCGGGATCTTTGTGGAGCGCGTGCGCCAACGCGCCAACTAGCGCCGCGTCGGTCACTCCGGCGTCGCTGACGTCCGTTTCGGATGCGTAACCTTCGCGTGGCGGAGTCGTGCCAAGCAGCATCTTGTGCAGCAGCGCTGCAGCCGCCCACGAGTCGTCCGACTCAGTCGGCGGATCCTCGTTGCCGCGCTCCGCGGAGCGATAGCTGGCGTCGTGCGAGGGGAAGTACCCGAGCACCGGAGGGGCGTGGCCTTCGACCTGGATCAGAATGCCGCGTGGGTGCACGGAGCCGTGGCAGGCCCCAGCCTCGTGCAGCGACGACAGCGCATCTGCCAGGCGCAGCGCGAAACGTACGGCGTCCACGGGTTCTTTCTTGCCGATGTCGTCGAGGCGCTCGGCCAACGTGAGGCCGGGCAGGCGTTCGGCGATGGCGTACTTCTCACCAGCGACGTCCAGCACGTCGAGCAGCTTGGCCAAGTGCATGTGCTCGACGCCCTTGGCACGCTGGATGGCGCTGGCGGCGCTTTCGCTCACCTTGAAAATGATGAGCGAGGAGTTGCCGTTGACGCTCGTGCCGGCGAACGCATCCACAGCGCCGTCGATGGCGGCATCGACGCGGTACTTGGACTCTAGGACCTCACCGGGGGCAACGCTGGTGGTCAATGAACTCCGGGCTCGACAGTTTAGCGAGCCCGCACCTCTAATCGAAAATCTTTAGCACGGCTTACAAGTCCGTTGTCGGTCGCGTGGGTCAGCGCGGCCCCAGCCCCGCTTTGAGCGCGATTTGGCTCGTTTCCAGCCGCAAAAGAACGTCCATGGCCGCGGGGCCGGAGGTATGGTGGCCCTGCCATGGACCTCTTCGTCGGAACTAGTGGTTTCTCGTATGTGGAGTGGAAGGGGAGTTTTTATCCCGAGGGCCTCGCGGACGCCGAGATGCTCAAGAGTTACGCGGGGCGACTCTCGACCGTCGAGATCAACAACACCTTCTATCGAATGCCCGCGCCGGCGCTGCTCGAGGGCTGGAACAAGAAGGTCGAGGACGCCGGCCGGTTTGCGTTCGCGTTAAAGGCGCCGCGCAGCATCACCCACATTGCGCGGCTGAAAGACGCGGCCGACGGCACCGCTTATTTTTTGAAGGTTGCCGCCACGCTCGGCGAGCGTCTGGGGCCGATCCTGTTTCAGCTGCCACCGTTCTTCAAAAAAGACGCGGGGGTGCTGCGTGAATTTCTGGCGGGGCTGCCGCCCGGCGTGTCAGCCGCTTTCGAGTTTCGGCATCCGAGCTGGTTCGATGAGGAGGTCTCGACGTTGCTGGCTGACCGGGGCGCGGCGCTCGTGGCGGGCGATCCGGACGAGGGCGAACCGCTGCCTTTGATCGCGACGGCGCCGTTCGGCTATTTGCGACTTCGCGCCGCCAGTTACGACTTGGCAGGGCTCGAGGCCTGGCACGCGCGCATCGCCGCGCAGCCGTGGCAAAAGGCTTTCGTTTACCTGAAGCATGAGGTGCTCGGCCCCGCCTACGCGCAGGGCCTGCAGCAGCTCGGCCGAGGCGAGACACCGATCTTGCCCGTAGCGACACCCGCGCAAGCGGCGCCGCCTCGTCAGCGCAAGGCCGCCAAGAAGGTGGCCGTGGCCGCCAAGAAGGCGGCCCGGGTTTCGAAGCAGCCGGCGACGAAGAAGCCGGCGAAGAAACGCTGACTTACTCAGCGGGAGAGGCGGCCGTCGTCGACGCGGGCGCTTCTTCGACGCTGGTGATGCGCATGCCGTAGAACGAGCGCCAGACGAAGAACAGCATGCCCATGCCGAAGGCGGCGGCCAGAACCACCAGCAGGCCTTCGTGGCCGCTCTCTTTCAGGTTCACCGCCAGCTCGACCGCAAGCAGGCCGAACAACGTCGCGAACTTGATGATCGGGTTCATCGCCACCGATGAGGTGTCTTTGAAGGGGTCGCCCACCGTGTCGCCGACCACGGCTGCGTCGTGAAGGGCCGAGCCTTTTTCCTTCAGCTCGACCTCGACCACCTTCTTGGCGTTGTCCCAAGCGCCGCCCGCGTTGGCCAAGAACAGCGCCTGGAACAAGCCGAACAGCGCCAGGCCGATCAGGTAACCGATGAACAAGAACGGATCGAGGCAGGCGAAGGCCAGCGTGCCGAAGAAGATGACCAAGAAGATGTTGATCATGCCCTTCTGCGCGTACTGCGTGCAGATTTGCACGACCTTCTTGCTGTCTTCGATCGAGGCCTTGGCGGCGCCGTCGAGCTTCATGTTGCGCTTGATGAATTCGACCGCGCGGTAAGCCCCGGCGACCACCGCTTGGATCGAAGCGCCCGTGAACCAGAAGATCACCGCCCCGCCCATGATCATGCCGAGTAAGAACGGCGGATGCAGGATGGACAAGCGATCCATGTTGTCGGTCAAGCCGTGCGTCAGTAGGACCACGATCGAAAAGATCATGGTCGTGGCACCGACCACGGCGGTGCCGATCAGCACCGGCTTGGCGGTGGCTTTGAAGGTGTTGCCGGCGCCGTCGTTCTCTTCGAGCAGGTGCTTGGCCTTCTCGAAGTCGACCGTGAAGCCGTTGGCCTTCTTGATCTCTTCGACCGCGTTCGGATCTTCCGTGATGAGCGACAGCTCGAACACCGACTGCGCGTTGTCCGTCACCGGACCGTACGAGTCGACCGCGATGGTGACCGGGCCCATGCCCAAGAAGCCGAACGCCACCAAGCCGAAGGCGAACACGGCAGGCGCCATCATGAGCGAGGCCAGGCCTTCGCCGCTGAAGTAGTAGGCCGTGCCCATCAAGACGGTCATGACCACGCCCATCCAGAACGAGCTGAAGTTGCCTGCGACCAGGCCGGAGAGCACGTTCAGCGAGGCACCGCCTTCGCGCGATGCCGTGACGACCTCGGCCACGTGACCCGAGGTGGTCGAGGTGAAGACCTTGATCAGCTCGGGGATGATCGCACCCGCCAGCGTGCCGCAGCTGATGATGCAGGACAGCTTCCACCACAGCGTGCCGTCGCCCATGTCACTGATCAGCAGATTGGAGACGACGAAGGTGAGCCCCAGCGAGGCCAGCGACGTGATCCAGACCAGCCAGGTGAGCGGCGCCTCGAAATTGACCTTGGCCGCCTTCGCGATCACGCCCTTCTGAATTGCCTCGTTGATCCAGTAAGACAGGACGCTGACCACCACCATGACGATGCGCATGGCGAAGATCCAGACCAAGAGCCGCACCTGGTCGGTCGGCGCTTTCACGGCCACCAAGATGAAGCTTATCAGCGCGACGCCGGTCACGCCGTAGGTCTCGAAGCCGTCGGCGCTGGGGCCCACGGAGTCGCCCGCGTTGTCGCCCACGCAGTCGGCGATCACGCCCGGGTTGCGCGCGTCGTCTTCTTTGACCTTGAAGACGATCTTCATCAGGTCCGAGCCAATGTCGGCGATCTTGGTGAAGATGCCGCCGGCGATGCGCAGCGCCGAGGCGCCGAGCGACTCACCGATGGCGAAGCCGATGAAGCAAGGTCCGGCGTATTCGCCGGGAATGAACAGCAAGATGCCCAGCATCAAGACCAGCTCGACGCTGATCAGCAGCATGCCGATGCTCATGCCGGCCTTGAGCGGGATCGCGTAGACCGGGTACGGCTTGCCTTCGAGGCTGGCAAACGCCGTGCGCGAGTTGGCGTAGGTGTTGATGCGGATGCCGAACCAGGCGACGCCGTAGCTGCCGCCGATACCGATCAGGCTGAAAGCCAGGATCATCAGCACGCGCCCAGCGCTCATTTCCTGCAGCACGCCGAAGTACAGCACCATGATGCTGCCGATCAGCACCTCCAGCATCAGGATGAACTTGCCTTGCTGGAACAGGTACGTTTTGCAGGTCTCCCAGATGATCTGCGAGACGTCGGCCATCGACTTGTGAACCGGCAGCGCTTTGATCTGCTTCAGCGCTACGACGCCGAACAAGATGCCCAAGGCGGAGACGAGCAGGCCGACCATGAGCAGGCTGTGCCCGTCGGTGCCCAGCACGCGCACGGAGCTCAGATCAGGCAGGATCAGATTGGCTTCGCCACCATGGTGGGGCTGGGCGGCCAGCGCGGCACGGGGCATGAGCGACAACAGGCCAGCTGCGAGCACTGACAGGAAGGACGCAACGGAGGGTCCTGAGCGACGGTCCAAGATGCTAGCTCCTCGATGAACGGATCGGTCCGATCCCACGATCGGCCCCACATGCGGGCCTGGGCGCGCTCTAATGCAGAGCGCGGGCGGCTACTAGCACGGGCTCAAACGGGGGCTCAAGCATTCGGGATTTTGTACGGGTTCCGCGCACTTCAGCGCCAAGATCGCCAGCGTCAGAGGCGCAGCTGCGGGCCTTCGCGCTCGGCCCGCTCTTCTTGGTGGAGCACGGAAAAGACCATGATCGCCCCCAGGACTGGCACGAGCCAAATCAGCTTGGCCTGGTTCAGCTTCTGCGCCCGCTCGAACACGCGGCTGCGGAACACGCGGTAAGTAACAAAACCCTGGAAGATTAGCGCGACGAGGAGGGGGAGGGCCGGACCGAAGTCGTGCAGTCTCATGGCAAGACCTGCAGACTAAGCCTCCGGGCCGCCTTGGCAAGGGCCGGTCCGCTACTTTGCGCTCTTTCTCAGCTTGGGAAGGCGCGCCGAACAACGAAAATCTCGCGGCCCGCCCCGCCTTCGCGCCCACGGAAGAAACTCGGGGCTTGGGCCTTCGCGCGTCTCGAAAGTCAGTTCGGACTCGCGAACACGAACTGACTTTCGAAGCTCTAACCCCACCCGGGCTGGGGCCGTACGCCCGCACCGAGGCAGCCCGAGACGTGCCGCTCGGCATGGCCGAGAGACGACACGTGAGCTTCTGCAAACAAGGCTGCGGTTTGGCAGCCCCAGCAAAGATGTCACGTCTCGTTCTCGAGTCTTGCGCCGACTTACAGCTCGATTTGGGCGCCGATTTCGAAGACGCGGTCGGGGGGGATGTTGAAGAACTTGGTCGCGGGCTGCGCGTTGCGCGTCAAGAAGGCGAACAGGCCCACGCGCCACTTGGCCATGCCGGGGTGCTGGGTAGCGATCAGGTTTTCGCGACCCAAAAAGAAAGTGGTGTGCTCGACCGACGTGATCACGCCCGCATCGAGCAAGAGCCGCGGCGCGTCCGGTTGTTCCATGAACCCGTAGCGCCCGATCACGCGCACGAAGCCATGCTCGAGGTCTTCGATCTTGAACCGATCTTCTTCGGCGACGCGCGCTGATTCGCTGGTGACCACCGTGAGCAGCACGATGTGCTGATGCACGACGCGGTTGTGCATGAAGTTGTGCAGCAGGGCGGGCGGCGTGCCGTCGCGCGAGCTGACCATGAACACGGCCGTCCCCGGCACGCGCGCCGGAATATCCACGTGCATCAAATCGAAGAAATCATCGAGCGGCAATAGCTGCTCGCGAAAGCGCTGCGACAAGATTTCGCGACCGCGCTTCCAGCTCAGCATCAAAACGAAGATCATGGCGCCGACCACCAGCGGGAACCAGCCGCCGTGCTCGATTTTGAGCGCGTTGGCGCTCATGAATACCGTCTCGGGCGCCAAGAAAATCAGTGTCACGAAGCCCGCCTTGGGGATGCTCCAGCCCCACAAATGGCGCGTCAGGAAGTACGCCAAGATGGTGGTAATGACCATCGTCATGGTGACGGCGATGCCGTAGGCCGCGGCCAGGTTGCTCGAGCTCTTGAAGCCGAGCACCAGCCCGATGGTCGCCAGCATCAACGCCCAGTTGACGAACGGCACGTAAATTTGTCCGCGTTCGTCGGCCGAGGTGTGCTTGATGTTCATGCGCGGCAAGAGCCCGAGCATGGTGCCCTGCGAGGTGAGCGAGAAGACGCCCGAGATCAGCGCTTGCGACGCGATCACCGTGGCCGCCGTCGACAAAAACACCATCGGGTAGAGCACGACGCCGGGCATCATGCGAAAGAACGGATTTTCGACGGCCTTCGGATCCGCGAGCAAGAGCGAGCCCTGCCCGAAGTAGTTCATGAGCAGCGCCGGCATCACCACGCCGTACCAGGCCAGCCGAATCGGCTTGCGGCCGAAGTGGCCGAGGTCGGCGTACAGCGCCTCGCCGCCGGTGACCACGAGCACCACCGCGCCCAGCACCAGCAAGCCCATGGCGCCGTTCTGATGCAAGAAGCGCGCGGCGTAGAGCGGGTTCACGGCGGCCATTACCTCCGGATGCTCGATGGTGCGCCAGGTGCCGAACACGAACAGCGAGCCGAACCAAACCACCGTGATTGGACCGAAGATGGCGCCGAGGTGAGCGGTGCCGCGCCGCTGCATCGCGAACAGCCCGATCAAGATGATGATCGTGAGCGGAATGACCAAATGCTCCAAGCTGGGCGCCGCAATCTCCAAGCCTTCGACAGCCGAGAGCACCGAGATGGCTGGCGTGATCACGCCATCGCCGTAGAGCAGGGCGGAGCCGAATACGCCGAGCGCGATCAGGATGGGGTACACGCGCTTGCCGTGCATGGCGCCGCCGGCTAGGGCCATCAGCGCCAAGATGCCGCCTTCGCCTTTGTTGTCCGCGCGCAGCACGTAGGCCACGTATTTCAGCGACACGATCAGCGTCAGCGCCCAGAAAATCAGCGACAAGATGCCCATCACGTTCACGGGCGTGACCTTGATGCCGTACTCCGTGTTGAAACACTCACGCATCGCGTACAGCGGGCTGGTACCGATGTCGCCGTAGACGACGCCCAGAGCAGCCACGGCCAATTTGAGCTGGTACGCCTGACCGCCGTGACCGCCGTGACCGTGACTTGGGGCCTCTCTGGCCGAGGACGGCGAAGACTCGGGAACGGGCTGTGGCGGCGCGCTCGGCGGGCTCTTCGTCGCCGCCGTCGAGAGCTTCAATGAGCTCGAGGGTTCGGGGGCGGACATTTATTGGTGCGGCACGCTAGCACCGTAGCCAGAAGATCGTGAACGCATCGCCCCCGGAATCGGCGTCGGCGGGCTGTGAGGCTTCAATGTAGCTGGAAGCCTGCAAGTGCGCGCGCACGGCCAATTTGAGTGCCCCGGTGCCGTGACCGTGCAGCACGAAGCCCAGCGGCTCGCCGCTGCGCAGCATCAGGTCGAGAAAGGCGTCGACCTTGTCGAGCGCTTCGTCGACGCGTTCCCCCCGCAGATTCAAGGTGTTGGTGCCGGTGCGGACCGCCGTGGGAAGCGCGGACGAAACCAGCTTCGACTTGTTTGCGCGCGTCGGCGTCGTTTGCTTCTTGGGGGCGCGCGCCGACTCCACGTCCTCGCTACGTAAAATTAGCTTTATGGAGCCGACTTGGATGCGCAATTTGTCGTCGCTAGCGTCGATGACGGTGGCCAAGAGGCCGGACGACTTCACGCGCACGTTGTCGCCGCTCTTGTAAACGATGGCCGGCGCGCGCAAAAGCGCAGTCGCGACTGCGCTCCGTGCGGGCTGTGGTAAGAGCGAGCCGCCGAGCGAGACATGCACCGCCGCTCGTCCCAGGTCGCGCTCGATGCTGCGCAGCGCCTTCGGATCTTGGGCTTCGCGCTTCAGCCGGTCGCGTGCCGCGAGCAGCTCCGCCCGAATCTTGGAGACATTGGCACGCAGCGCGACGGTCTCGCGTTCGACCTCAGCCGCGAGCTCCGCGCGCTCGCGATCGTGCTCCGTCTCCATACGCGCGCGCAGCTCGCGCAGCTCTTGGGCCTCGCGCGCCAACGCGTCGCGCTCGGCTTCGAAGGCTTGGCGTTGTCGCTCGAGGCGTTCGACCGCGCGCTCGCGTTCTACGGATTGTTCGGGCAAGAGCGCTTGGGCCCGCGCCACGACGCTGCTCGGCAAACCGTGACGGGTCGCGACCGTGAGCGCGCTCGAGGCGCCCGGCACGCCCATGGTGAGGCGGAAGGTCGGGGCCATACGTTCGAAGTCGTAGCTCACCGACGCATTCTCGAGATGCGCGGCGTGTGCCGCGAATTCTTTGAGCTTTTCGTAGTGCGTGGTGATGCCGACGGCGGCGCCGCGCGCCGTCAGCGCCTCGAGCACGGCGGCTGCCAGGGCCGCGCCCTCTTCGGGATCGGTGCCGGATGCCAGCTCGTCCAGCAGGATCAGCGCGTCGCCGCTGGCTTGCTCGAGCAGCAAGCAAAGCCGCTGCACGTGCGCGCTGAACGTCGAAAGCGAACGCGCGATGCTCTGCTCGTCGCCGATGTCCGCCAGCACCGTGCCGAACCAACCGATCTTCGATTCCTCCGCGACCGGCAGGGGAATGCCGGCGCGGGCCATCCACGCTACCAAGCCGAGCGTCTTGAGCGCGACGGTCTTGCCGCCGGCGTTCGGACCGGAGATCACCAGCGCCCGTCCGGCTTGGATGGCGATATCGTTGGGCACGACGGCGTGCGGCGAGAGCGCCAGCAGCGGATGCCGTGCGCTACGCAGGTCGAGCCGAGCCTCGTCCGACAGTGGCACGACGATGGCGCGCGTTTGACGGGCGAAGCGCGCCAGGGCAGAGAGCACGTCGGCTTCCTCGCAGGCGCGCTGTGCCGCGCGCACGCGCTCGGCGTCGCTGGCCACGTAGCCCGACAATTGCGTGAGCACCTTGGCGGCTTCGCGCAGCGCCTCGGCTTCCTGGATGCGCAGCTGGTTGCCCAGGCCGGTCATTTCTTGCGGCTCGACGAACAGCGTGGCGCCCGACGCGCTCGAGCCGAGCACGATGCCGGGTACGCGCAGGTGGGCATCGGCGCGCACCGGCAGCACGTAGCGCCCCTCGCGCTCCGTGTAGTATTCAGCTTGCACGACGTCGGCGTGGCGCTCGATGAGCTGGCCCAGCTTGCGCTTCATTTCGTCGCGCAGCTCGCGGGCGCGTTTCCTGGCGCGCGCGAGCTCGGGCGAAGCGCGGTCCGCCACGCTGCCGTCGGCCTCGAGCGAGTGCGCCAGATCTTCTTCCAAGCCGTCGAGCTCGGACGGTGAATCGACGGCTGCGCTCAGCGCCGGATGGCTCTCGCGCTGTCCGCGCGCGAACACGCGCAGCTTGGCACTCACCTCGAGTAGCTCGCGCACCTGCCACAGCTCGGCGGCGCTGGCCACGCCGCCGCGCGCCGCGCGCTCCACGGCTTCGGTC
>Ga0307508_10002413_pt1 | contig 19715 bp, 32 predicted proteins | sample 9_EM_MG_FD_203089 | JGI IMG/M metagenome (GOLD analysis project Ga0307508, IMG submission 203089) | Populus trichocarpa ectomycorrhiza microbial communities from riparian zone in the Pacific Northwest, United States - 9_EM | ecosystem: Host-associated > Plants > Roots > Unclassified | place...
GAGTTACCGCGGGCCGTCGGCGGACTGTGGGAGGTCGCGGCGGACGGTGAACAGGAAAGGACTGTATATAATATCGTCATGATCCAGTAGGGTCGCACACGATTAATGAATCATCATCATCATCATCCGTCTACCTTATACCTCTTATTTCGTTTATGAGTTGTCCGTCACCAGCTCATTCGCCGGAGCGGTTCATCTCGCAGATAAGGATATGGCGCGACCCAATGATGACCACCGCATATGCACGGAATATTTTGTCAACGCCGCATGACCTCACGGCGGCACCTGTAACATACGAGCGAAGCTGCTGGTAGATGTCTCTCTCAAGCCACTTCTTGATGGTTCCTGCATGGAATTCGCTGTTGATCGGAAGCTTGAGGATTTGCGGCAAGGTCATGGCGACAAGTTGCTCCGCCTTGTCGGTTCGGCTATTACCGTTGAGACCCAGGAAGCGGATGGGGATATTCTTAAACTCCACTAGTGCGATATTCATCGGATTCAATAAGCAAGTCGACCAACCCTGGCTGTCCGGAGGCCTGCATACATGTCAGCTGTGGCCAGCTGGAGCTGGTGGGTGGTACGTACCTTCTCAACCTTGACTTCGCTCGCGGTAAGGGCTGGATTGTCAAACATCACTGCCGACAGACGATCTCGGTGGTCCGGTACTGATTTTTGATATGCGTGGTCGCCGACATCGTGCTGTCGCATCAGGCGAAGATATTCCGAGAGAACCCGATCCAGCGCACCGGTTGCTGAAAGAGTTCTGAGCGCGGTTGACATGGAATCATGAATATCCAATCGATCGAGTACGGTCTTTCCGAATCGGCGCGCAGCAACATGGTTGGATATCATTGACGACCGAGACGGTTGCTGGGATCGAAGGCGAGCCACCCGCGTAGACCATGAACGACCGCCATGCGGAAGAGGAACATTCGTTTCCAGCCGCCTGATTGCTCTAATCAGAGTGAGAGCGTTAGAACCAGATATCTACCAATACGTGCGACTTACCGATTCATCTAGGTTGAAGTTTTCGAGTATCTCGCCATATCTTAACTTCAGGTAGCCATATCTGTCTTTTTGAGTGCCAGTTGAATATCGTTTATAGCCACAGGTGCACCTGCACAGCTCCTCAAGATATTCCCGGAGACTTCAGAATTCGGAGGATTGACGAGGTCGGGTGTTTCACCCCCGTTTTCTTGGACATACTTATCGTAATCAGGACTGGGCTAAACCTTCAATACGAGCTGTTTTAAGAACATTAACTTAAGATACCACATGACTATGTCTGTGTTGAAGACCTTGGAACAGATTTCGTGTTGCAGAAGTGGTAACCGTTGGTGTAGTACTGTAGCTTTACGTGATGCTCTTCTACCATTTCCGCATCCTCCTTGCATAAGAGCTTCAGAGCTGCCACGACATCGTCTGTTGTCAAACCGCATAAGGTTGCAAAATTTGGATGGAAGGAAATGTTCTCAGCGATGTTGAAACCACTCTGCACGTCGCTCAACAGAATTCCAGAGATAAACACTTTCTCTAAGCAGTAGTCACCGGTGGTGGCTGACTTGACTGTGCTTCCGAAAGCTTTCAGAGTATTTTCAATCCCACTTCCCCTCCAAGCATTGCAGTCAAGTGAATCCATACACCGATTCACGAAAAAGAAGCATGACACCGGGTAGCCAGCCAACTACAATGAACTCAATCCCTCCACGTCAGCGAGCGGGTTATCGCTTTCCTTCGCATCCTTTTTGATCCTCCTGGGCTCCCAGGAAATTCCTCGAACGAGAACATCGAAATGTTCAACAGGATCGTCAGTAAAATTCGATATAATCCGAGTCATCGTGTCGCCTAGATATGGAGTGTAAATATCAATGAATTCGCGTAGCGAACTGCGTATGTTCTTGCAAAATCGCTGCGAAATCTTGTCAATCCCCATTGGTGGATAGCCGGAGAAGTCGATCTTCATAACGAGATATTTTGCAGGTAGGATTTCCCCATTTTGAACGGCCTTGTCAACCTTTAGACCCTAGGTAAGTCAGGCATCAGTGGTGAACACACAGATAAGTGCTAATTAACCAGACTCCAGTCCAGCTACCCCGAATAGTCTCTCGTATTCGCCTCGGGATTCGACACCGTGGAACTTCTGAAGCATTCCGACAGTAAGAGTCTCCCCGGACCGCCTAGGACGGCACAATAGAACAACTTCCTTCTCTGAAGTTGGACCGGTGAATTGCGTCTTATCGATGTAGACTCGCTTGCGGAGCTTTGCGAATCCTCCTACTCCCAATGGAAAAGTGTAAGTCTCTGCGGGCACCACCAAAATCGATCCCTGAGACGCGGGTGTTGCCAGTTTTGATCCCACAGGCTTTCCGGAAAGAGTAGCGGTACGCATCGGATTTTTTTGGGAACGCGTGGTATATACTGCTTCGCCGGCCAGCTGTGCAATGTGTTTCATCAACTGAGGGGAGAGTATACCGTCGTGGTTGGTGCCATTTTCATCGTCGGAAGTGGAGTCCATGGTTGAAGTTAAAATGCGGTACTGAGTGGCGGTGAAAAAACTAACCTCCAGAGGTCAGTTCCCATTTCATCGCCGTAGCCGCACAGTTTCAGTTTTTTTTCCTCAGTTTTTGTGCTATCCAAACAGGGTTACAGTTTTATTTGTTCATCTTTTCGACAGTTTTCGCTAAAACTGAGCGGGCCCTAAGAGGTGAGACCTAGTGGATTCCGTCGAAGGGCACTGCATCATGAAACAATTACTGATACATCTCGTTAGCGGACCACCTTGTGGTGCGGAAGGTGGTAGAGGAGTTAGTACCGACGAAACGCATGGCCGGTTGCCGCGGAAATTTGAGATAAGATTTACGGTTGGGGCAGACTTGGTAAACAAACCGCTGGCGTAGGGTCACAGGAACTGGAGGAGAGGGTTTTGGTGGTACTCACTCGGAGCAAGCACGAGACCGCCGTGGAATTGTGAGTTAGCGGGCGCCGCAGCGGTGAAGGCAAGTTACGATGCTGATGCCAATTAGGTAGCGCCAGACTGGGGGGCGGATAGGTAGCCGGACACCAGAGTCAAGCTCGCTGCGAATCTACGTCCTGATACTACACGAATACTAGGCTCAGTCGAATGCCGTATTGCTGCTCGATTGATAATACCCGTAATTATACACAATTGACCGACAAGTTACCAGCAGAACTTAATTCCTTCCGCAGTATCTACCTAAGTACATTGTACCTACTTTGTTCGGCTAACGGATGCACTTACTGTGCGCAGGAATGTGAGGTTACCCGGCCATGATTAGTGTGAACTTCGAGGCACTAATCACATAACCCACCCGCGGCGAGCGCGCACGTGGAGGCGTCTGGGTTGTCAGAATATTGGGCGCCCGGAGATTGGGCTCGGAGAATACTCAGATCCTCTAAATATGCTACCGTATGAGCTATTGTTCATGACATAAAATCTTTGTTATGTTGGGTGATGGAGTGTGGTTGGCGAAGGGGGTTGTTTTCGAGCTCCTCACCACTGTCACGCTACCGCGTCTAAGTGTCCAAGCTCTACCAGCAAGTATCCCCCACCTCCTCGATCTCTACCATTCGACCTGCCCACCTCTCCAACCGATCTCCATCCACAACCGCAGCGCGCACCAGATAACTGACACGATTCCGCTTGCCATGTCTTCCCCGGTGCTTACGGACTCGTTGGGCCTCCTTCTGCGTAGAGCGGAGGAGGCAGAGCAAGCTGCTCCCGCCTGCAAATCGGCAAACAGCTTCGACGGCGGCCTCGGTCTCCGCGTGTCTGCTCTTTTCGTGATCCTGATCACCTCAAGCTTCAGTAGCTTTACCCGCCCGGCCGCTCGTTACCAGTGCTGACTCCGAATAGGCGCCGTCTTCCCCGTTTTGGCGAGGAGCACCACCAGCTTCTCCATTCCGGCCGTCGCGTTCTTCTTCGTCAAGTACTTTGGCTCGGGGGCAATCATCGCAACCGCTTTCATCCATGTACGGCCCTCGCCAGACGCCCCTCTTCCGTGCAGCAGCATCTGACGTCCATCAGCTGCTCACCCCAGCCAACAAAGCGTTGACCAATCCATGCCTCACCGGCACCATCACTGAATACCCATGGGCTCAGGGCATCGCTCTCATGTCGGTGTTTACTCTCTTCTTCGTGGAGCTGCTCGCAATGCGCTACGCAACCTTCGCCAAGTTTGCCCCCAAAGCCGGCATGGGACCCGCGGGCTTCATCGCCTCCTCCCCGCCGGCCGGCAAAGCCCTGCCAGTCGCCAACCCTGGCAGCCAGCACGGCCAAAGCCACGAGATGGAGCCACACCTCTCCCACGTCCTGGACCACGGTGACCCGGAGTCGAGCAGCAACAAGTGCAACTCCGAGCCCTACGCCGCACAGGTGACCTCTCTATTCATCCTCGAGTTCGGCGTGATATTCCACAGCGTGTTCATCGGGCTCACCCTCGCCGTTGCGGGCTCGGAGTTCAAGACCCTGTACGTCGTCCTCGTCTTCCACCAGATCTTCGAAGGACTCGGCTTGGGCGCGAGGCTGGCGACCGTCCCCTGGCCACAGTCAAAGCATCTGACCCCGTACATCATGGCTACTGCGTACGGCCTGAGCACACCGACTGCGATCGCCATTGGACTGGGCTTCAGGGAGTCCTACCCCGCCGAGGGCGCTACCACCTTGGTCGTGAACGGTGTCTTTGACGCCCTCAGCGCCGGTATCCTGCTGTACACGGGCCTCGTCGAGTTGATGGCCCACGAGTTCCTGTTCAGCCACAGCTTGAGGGACGCGAGTACAGCTACGGTGCTCTCGGCATTCGGTATCATGGTCCTCGGTGCCGGTAAGCTACTTAATTTCGCCCCATCCTTGTTCGTGGAAAGGAATGCCGACTAATCTTCTGCACTCGGATAGCACTCATGTCGCTTCTTGGGAAGTGGGCGTAAACTTCTGGGCTCTGGGTGTCTTTGTTTCCTTTCAGCTTTCCTTGTGATGGTTACTTGCTTGATCGGCTAGTTGTTGGGTGGCGATCAACGTGTCCTAAGCGGCGCCTGAGGGGTCCACGGTAGTAGCAGCGGTTCGGAAGTAGGTAGTCATAGGGCTGACCTGTTGGGAGAGAATAATAAGTACAGTTAAAAAACGGATGCGTTTTCCAAAAGAAATAACTCAGAATTCTGCAACGTAAGGCCTCAGCGCAGGGCTGTAGGGAATCCAGCAGTTTTGAAAAGAAAAACAATTCTGATGGTGTAGGTTTGCAATTATGTGAGTTTGGTTAGGAACCGGCTGTCGGGAACCGGCTGCGCAACCAAAGCGCAAAATTCAAGCGCCCCCCCTACGGATGCCATAGTCGCGAGGTTTCAGACCTAACCCCAGTCTTCTAGGGTCTTCTCAGGGAATGGCGCAAACAATTACAGCATCATGAGGCTGACTGCAGCGAAGGGAAATGCTCCGATGTGGCGACTGCCGTATAAGATCTGAATACTTTGGTATTACGTATGGCTGAAAATGGTTCTACGAAGAGAAAAGGCTAAAGGATTGAGCTCAAGCCTCACTGCTACCGCCTTAACGCCAACCGACCCGACAAAATGGATATGGCACAGCCAGCCCCCACTATTTTGGAATTGCAGAGTGACTGCGGGTCTGTGTGGTTCGATTATCCCATCTTCACCGGTGAAAATCATATCTCATCACTGCGTATCACAAGTCAGAAGCACATGATGGAGGCCATTTCGGGTCTAGGTTTGGAATACAGGCGAGCCGCGCATATGTATACGCTGGAGTATGTTAATTCTCTGCTGGGTTGTCCAATGGCAAGAGCAAGAGGATGTGTTGACGTCATTGCTTGTCACGGTCGGGTTGCCTTATCCTCGGTTAGTTACCTTCGATTCTCACATGTAACCTCGTCGCCGCCACCGTCACCAAACAGCCATTCAACCACTCACTCCTCCACTTCTTCCCTTCCATCCTCCACTTCTTCCCTTCCATCCTCCACTTCCATCCTCCACTTCGTCCCTTCCATTCTCCACTTCTTCCCTTCCATCCTTCACAGCAACTTGTTCCCCATTCGTGTACTCCCACCCCCCACCACGTCTCCACGCCCCGCCAATTAAAACAGCGCCGCAAAAATGGTTGCAGACAGGCTCACGTACCACCCCACATTGGCCCACTACATTCGTTTCGCGGCCACTACTGTCGGCCGTGACAAGGCCGTCCGTCTGTTCCAGTACCTGGCTCGGTTCCTGAGCTGGTACCTCCTCCGCAAGGGCTATGCCGCCTCGTCGATTGCACCGTGGGAAGCCATCAAGAAGTTGTTCGGCCAGGCACGCAGGGTGATGCGTATCGGCCAGAACGTCGAACACATGAAAGCCGCGAGCGAGGTATGAGCCACCTTTAGTCCCGACAGCCTAGCTATCCCGACCGTCCGTCCGAGCTAACGCAGGTATCCATCTACACAGGCCCTCGACTCGAAAACGCTAACGCCAGTTGCCAAATGCCTGACCGCACTGCGTCAGATCGGATACGCGGGCTACCTCACCTTTGACGCCGTCGGTTTCCTCGCGTCGAGCGAGATCATTGCCATGCCGCCCATCGCGCAGGCGCGCGTTAACCGCAACGCGCAGAAGTTCTGGATGATGGGCATCGCCTCCAGCATCTTGCACTCGCTGTATCAGCTACAGGTCATGCAGAAGCACGAGAGCCGCATCGCCAAGACCATATCTGAAGGCAAGCTCGGGGGTGAGAAGCTGCGGAAGGAGCGAGCCAAGCTGCAGGCCCAGCTGCTGCAGGACGGCTGTGACATCGTCCTCCCGGCTACCGGACTGGGGCTCACCGGCTTTGACGACGGCATCGTCGGTGCTGCCGGCGTCGTCAGCAGCTACCTCGGTCTGAAAGCGGCATGGAAGGAGACCGCGTAGGGTGCGGGAGGAAAGGTGTTCTCGCTGCTGGAGTTGGATGCAATGGGGTGTGTTGGCGGTGCGTGGGAGTGCGGTTCCTGTTCCATCGTTGCCGTGCGGGTGTAGGGCTCGGCCTTTTTCACGTTTTCGGGTCTTCCTGCTGGTGGGGGGTGGTGTATCGGTAGGGGATGGGTTCTGGCTGGTTTACGTCTTAGTATTGCTGCTGCGTCGGGGGGCGGAGAGGGTGACTACGGTTGTGTTACTGCTGTTGCTGACGGCTTGATGCAAAACACACATCCAGCTTTTTACCTTATCCTTTTTCGCGCTCTTGTTTGATGTACGGTTAACTTACTTTCACTCTCCGGGGATTTTTTTCATTTTCCTTTTTTATTTTATTTATCTATGTCAATATTCTACCGAAACTCGCACCGACTTTGAAGCTTCGAATTACGTATCCTTTTCTTGTAAACGCCGGAGTCGTCGAGCATGCAATCCACACCTCGCAACTTGCACGCGTGGTCCTGCAGATACCAGAGCCATCCAGCTGCCTTCCGCGATATCTGTTGCCCTGAGAGCCGTTCGTACCAGACAAGTGAGTGAAAAGGGATTATCATTGCGCCCAAGAAGTGAGCCCTTGACCAATATACCGTGGAGGGGATAAGGAAATCTCGCATGAGGCCCCACTGCCTCCGCTCTCCACACTCGACCCGCGCGGTGCCGGCGCCGCCACCCCGTTGATGTTGATTCATTGATCGCATGCGACCCTATGGGATCATGGCGATATTATGTGCAGTCCTTTCCTTCGCAGTCCGCCGGCGGCTGGTGGTGACTCCCCCAGTCCCCGCCTGACCGTCCCCCGAAAAACAGCAGAAGCACTAAACGAGTGACAGAAAGACCAGACCAAAGAAAGACTCCTCCGCCACCTACTCTTCCTTCATCCCTCGCCCTTCTCTTCTCCCAGTCGCTCAGCGTCTTACGCCTCTCCAGTGTCTTCGCCAGCCGCCCGCGCCGCCCCCGCTCTAGGTCCCGCCCTGCTCCCCACCTTCGTGGCGCGCAGAAAGCCTAGAATCGCGCTGGTGCACCGCTCGTCTGCGAACAGGTCCCGGATCGCTAATCGGCCCTTCCCCCTTCTGATCTCCTTTCGTTTCGACAGCCTGTACTTCTTTCCTCTGACTCGCTCCTCAGCTCAGCTCCTGGCTTCGGCCCGCTTCTTCGGCGCTATCGGCCTCTTCAGATTCGCTAGGGATCTGCGAGGGGGCATTCTCAGCGCCCCATACCGGTCGCCATATCTCAGCCACTCTACCCCCCGGGCATCCGGCTCTTCTGCTGCCTGCTTCGCCCATTCGTTCGCCTTCTCGTTGTCCTCCACTCGTTCGTGGGCCGCGCACCATCTAATCTCTTTGCGGATCTGTGGTCTGATCTCCTTAAGGGTCGCTAACCACTTCCTAGCCATCACGGCATACTTTTGCCCTGGCCACGGTGCTTCTGCCACTATTCTTCCCATCGCCGCCCGTGCGTCCGTGAAGATGGTGACTGCTTCCTGGGTCGTTCTTCTTCTTGCCGCCAGCTCCAAAGCTCTCTCTAGCGCTGCGCATTCCGCGTCGAAGGTCTCCTGATTGTAGCACAGGTGGTTTTTGACGCCTACCAACTTACTGCCGTTCTTCCATACCACCGCGTACCCCGTCGCCCCGCTGCTGGACCTCGGCCTATCCGTGAAGATGGTTAGCCCTGCCCTTCGCCGTTCCGCCACCTTGTTCGCCTCCACCCTCTGCTCAACAATCACTTCATGGCCAAGTTTCCGCGCCGCGCTCGGCTGAATCGTCTCTTCCACCTCGCCCGAATACCCTCGAGCCGCTTCCAGCCTTCTCCCGATGGCCAAGGATGCCCCTATCACTCTTCCCGCCTCACTCCCCTGCGGGTGCGCCAAAAGCCGTGCTCCAAATCGTCTTTCCCTGCTGTTGGGCTGTCCTGCCGCCGGCCGCAGGCCCGCCTCGCCGCTAAGTGCTCCCTGGTTTGTCGTTCGGAAACAGCCTGTGACTACTCGTGCTTCGAGGTTCATCACCTTCTGAAGATCTGCTGCTCCTCCCACCATGCCCTGCTCCCCCTCTCCTCTCCACCACAGCTCAGTGCTACACATGGCTACCGACTGCACACACGCTGTCACGACCTTGCCTGTTGTCAGGCCCATCTGTCCTGTCGGTCTTCGCAGCCTCGCCCGTGCCATTCTTGCTTTCTTTAGCATCGCTCTCTGACGATCTCGTAGCGTAGGGTGAGAGTCCAGCCATATTCCGCTCCCTCCCCAGGAGCAAATATCAATGTGTGTAGATCGGTATACAGTATAATCAGTATAGAACGAACGCCCCGGCGCGGGACACCCCATTATATCGGTCTCCGTGGTTATTCCACCGGAGGCCGGTGTGCTGACGCTATCGGTCTCGGTAGCTAGTCCACCGGACAATGCGCCGACGCTATTAGTCTCATCGCCGAGAATGTGCCCGGTCCCCGCCCGGGCTACATCTCATGACAGCAAACAGACGCGCGCGGTGCCATCTCAAACAGTGAGCTCGGGCACGGGAGGAATTGCTGGATCGTTTGGCGCACGGTAGCGGTGGAATGGATGGACGGGGCACGCTCTGAAAAGGCCACGGTATATATATGGGTAAAGACGGCCGAAGGCAGATTCGGTGATCAGTCTCCTTGCCAGGAGGCGGAGATATCTATATGTACATGCTCGTCTCCCACTTCCTCCATTCTCCGAATGGGCGAAGATTGCAGCGGAGAAACCCAGCACCCGCGGGGTGGAGAACCCAGGGCCGCTCCCACGTTCTCTGGCAAGCCGCAAGCGGGAAATCTCAGAGAAGAAGTGGGCTGAGGCGCGGTCATGGGCCGGTGGGCGCATCTCCAAGGCAAAGTACCGCGTGGCGAAGAGCCAGAAACCCGATAGCGAGGTAGCCAACAGCACCAAGAGGCTTGCCTCAAGGTTCTACCAGCTGAACACAGGTGACGCCCGGATCGGACAGTACCTTCACTGGGACAATGACCGCCCCGATGACCAGTGCTGGTGGTGCAAGTGCCCCTCGCAAACGAGAAACCATCTCTTCAGTGTGCCCGGAATGGAAGGTGCAGCAAAAGGTGCTTTGGGCGGAGGTGCAGAAGGAGACGGGAAGGTGGAAGAGCCGGTGGAAGATCCGGGACCTACTTGCCGAGAAAAGGTGCGGAAAGGCAGTGCTGGACTTCCTCACCGCAGCGGATGTAGGAAGGCTGGTGCTACCTGCGGAAGAAGACGGCGCCGGGAGCCAGACGTCAGAATGGGAGCTCCGAGAGCGCAAGGAGCGGGAAGAGGAACAGGAGGCAGAGGCGGAGGAGCTGGGTGCTGCGGAAGGCTCGGGCACCGGAGAGGAACTACCGCTATTCTTACCCACACCCCCCTTCACGGCATCGGCAGGCGAGGAGTAGGGGGACGGGGTGCGCTTTCCTTTATTTCTTTCCCTCTGTCAAGTTCCTTGGGCGCGTTTATTTCTTTTCTTGCGACAGGCCAGGCTGGAGGGCAAAGGGAAGCTTGCAACGAGCCGCCACTGCACGGACTGCGGACAGGAAAACCGGGCAAAATGTACGCCGCCATTATCTATAGAGGCCGAATGCTAGTATGATTAAACCAAAAAAAACTTCCTCCATTCCCAGTTTCACTGCCATCTCCCCGACGGGTGCTCAGCAGGGTGGAGACTGCATCCGCATGGACAGCCAAACTCCACATAGGACCGCCTGCGCGCTGTAATCAGTGTCAGGAGGATACGTTCCTGAACGGGTGACAATCTTTACTGACACGCAAGCAGCCTGGCCCAGGACAACGGTATGCCATCCAGGGACGGAAGCACCTTGCCTTACTCCACAAGGCCAGGCCAGACATCGTCATTGAGATTCGGTGGTGCCCGGCCCAAAAGTGGATAGCCGGCAACGAGAAGGCCGACGAGTGGGCGAATGTGGCAGCGGAGAAGATTGGCACCCGCGGGGTGAATTACCCAGACCACTCCTGCGATCCCTTGCAAACCAAGCAAGAAATCTCGAAGAAGAAGTGGACTGAGGCACGGCCACGGGCCGGGGGGCGTATCCAAGACAAAGTACTGCACGCCGGAGTGCCAGAAGCCCGATTGCTCGGTAGCTGACAGCACCAAGAGTCTCGCCTCGAGGTACTACCAACTGAAAGCGTGGCACGCCCGCACTGGACAATACCTGCTAAGGTGCGTCCCACTGCTCAGCGCTGGTGGTGCCAATACCACTCGCAGACGAGAGACCGCCTTTTTAAGATGCGTCCGGAATGGAAGGCGCAGCAGAAGACTCGCTGGGCGGAAGTACAGAGGGAGACCGGGAGGTGGAAAAGCCGGTGGAAGATCCGGGACTACTCGCCGATAGGAGGTGCGGGCAGGCGGTGCAAGACTTCCTCTCCTCGATGGATGTGTGAAGGATAGCGCCTCCGCTGCGATAAAGGGTCACCAGGATTGAGGTGTCAGAGTGGGAGCTCCGGGAGCGCCGGCAGCGGCAAGGGGAGCGGGAGGTGAGGACGGAGGCGCTGGGGGTCGCGGATGAGGTGGGTGCCGGAGAGGAACCACTGTTCCTTCCCACCCCCTCATTTATGGCATTGACAGGCGAGGGGTAGGGGGCGGGTCAGGCGTTTCTTTGTTCTTCCCGTTGTTAATTTCCTTGGACACATCTACTCTCTCTTGGGACAGGCCTGGGCGGAGGGCAAAGGGGAGCTGGGAACGAGCCGCCACCGCGAGGACCACGGACAGGAAAACCGGGCAGAATGTACGCCGCCATGATCTACATAGGTCGAAGGCGCGTATGATTAAACAAACAAACAAAAAATCCACATAGACACCACCCTCTTATGCCGCATACACCGCCACTATGCATTGACGGCGTCGTCTCATGTTCTCATCTCGACATGCATCTGTACATCTCGCCGTGATCTAGATAGGTCGCATGCAAGTAGTGATTAAACCCAAAAAAAAAGTTGACTTGCATCGGACGACATTCGACGAGTGGCAGCTCGTGCATCCGCCGAAGCCGCCACGGGCTAATAGCGGTGGTGAAGGAGTATCGGAGGAGTCAAACAAGGCCGGTAGTGAGTTGCGATCGCTAGCCTGAGGAGGTTGAGTGGCGAACAAAAAACCGCGAAATATCTCCCTATGTTCGCTGTGCTCTCCAGCCACCTCTAGGCTGGCCCGCAAAGCTGCCCTCGGCCGCACTCATCTCAACCTCCTCTGAATCGCTCGAGGAGCGACTGCCAGTAGATAGAGCACCGCTGGACTCGTCCAAATTCCACTCCAATTTTTCAGCCTTCACTGAAATCCCTTCCCTCCTGCTGTAGGGCCAGCGAACACTTTGTCGGTCGCGGCAAATACCAAAATAGGCCAGGACTGTTATGAGGGTGATGCCCTCCCGCAATGCCGATGGGCCTCTCTGCCGCCTGCAGCTTCTTCCCGTCCCAGGACTCGCCGCCATGATCATCCCATCAATTGCAGACCAAATCCATCGACTTGCAGATTATATTGCAGGCCAAATCCATCGACTTGCAGATTGCCAAGAGTATAAACCCCCCCTCGCGCTCACCTCACCTCTCCTCCCTTCCTCTCCCTCCCTCCCATTCTTCATTGCTCGTACGCCTGAGGGCCTGTCACCACTGATTAACCGCTCACTGCTCATTTTAATCACTGCAAGAGGCTAAGGGATCGTCACTTCCCGCGTTCTCACTCACGCTTGCTTGGGGGCGATACCAAGAGCATTCTTTATATAGAGTAAGCCGCTGGCAGCTATCTGGCGGATGGCATCGGATGAACCCGGCCCAGGACAGCAGTATGCCATCCAGGCGCGGAAGCATATTGCGGTACTGCGACGGGCGAAGCCAGACATCACCATAGAGATCCGGTGGTGCGCGGCCCACAAAGGGATCGCCGAGAACGAGAAGGCGGGCGAATGGGCCAAGGCGGCGGCCGAGCAGTGAGGCAACCAAAGACCAATCCCACGGCCTGTCGCCAACCTGAAGCGGGAAACCATGGAGAAGAAGTGGGGAGGCACGCCAATTGGCTGGAGGCCGAACTCCAAGAAGTACCGGTTGTCTAAGAGCTAGCGGCTTGATGGTTCGGAATCTGGTAGCTCCAAGCGGCTTGCCTCGCGGTTCTACCAGCTCAAGACGTGGCACTGCCTGACCAGGCAGTACCTCAACTGGACGAAGACCCGACCCACCCCGCAATGCTGGAGGTGCCGATACTGAACGCAGGCCCGGGACCACCTCTTCCACGAGTGCCCGAGCGGAAGCCGCAGCAGAAGATACTGTGGGCGGAGGTGAGGAAGGATACTGGAAAGTGGAAGGACCGGTGGAAGGTGCGGGGTTTCCTGGCCAATGGGAGGCGCAGCCGGGGGGTGCTGGACTTTCTCACGACCACGGATGTGTGCATGCGGATGCGGCGGAGAAGGATGATGCCCTCAGCGCGGTGTCTGAACTGGAGGTGCGTAAGTGGTTGGACGAGCAAGGAGCGGGAGCGGAGGTGGGGGGGTACTGGGGGGACTCCATTGTTACTTCCCACGCCAGACTTCATGGCGTCCGCCGGAACGGTTTAGGCGCTGGACCAGGCGGTGTTTTTGCTTCGCCTATTTGTTTTGTCTTTTATGCTCGCTACTCTCTTTTATCCTTTTCCTCTGTAATCTCCTTGGTGCGAATCACATCTTCTTGCGACAGGCCTGGGCCGAGGGCAGAGGGGAGCTTGCAATGTGCCGACATTGCGCGGACAGCAGACAGGAAACGGACTGTACATAACCTCGCCATGATCTGATAGGTCGCTTGCGAGTAATGAATAAACCAAAAAAAAAAAAAAAAAACCCGCTGTGTAAACCGAATTGAGTTCCTCATCGCCCATCACTTTGCTATAGTTTCCAAGATTATGCTCGCGACTGCGCCCCGGCATCCAGCATTCTGAATTCAACCGGTACTGGTCGTGATAGTTTCAAGTATATACTCGAGTTCTGATCCACCGGACACCAAAGTGCCAAGTCCGGCGGGTTTCAGTTTGGGGTTGCAGGTCCCGCAATTGTCCGTCCCGCCCGGTCGAGCCAGGCCGTCTTTAGGGCGCTCTCCCCCGCGCATGCCACCGCTGCTTTAGTTTGTCCTGTTATAATTATGAACGCATAGCGGAAGACTGCTGGGTCCACCGGTGCCGTCGGGCGCCAGGTGGACGTAAATTATATTTTCTTAACGCCGCAAGATCCCACCCAACCATTACGTATTCCCATCGTCATCACTACCCAACACGCCAGATATCCTGCCGCTACCCTGTCATTCGCCGGGAAGGGAGGGAGGTCCGTCACTGGTTGTCCCTAGACGACGGGAGGACAAGAGAAAAGTAAATAGGACAAAGGAAGGAGAAGGGACGTAGCTGCACTCCAGCTTCAAACTCGTATTTGCTGTTCTCTCGGGCAAAAGGACGATGGTGGATCGAGGGATGAGTTGTTCAAATGAGTGCGGATGTGAAAAGCTAAGAATTTAGAGAGCAATAGCCACCGATGCCTTTATTTCCGCCTGGAGTTGATTGCTTACCTCGCATGTCAAAACTGCTGTTACTAACTCGTCGCCCCGCTTGGACCGGCCCCCGCCGCCTCCCGCCCTTCGTTAGAACCCTTGTGGCACGACGACTCAGCCACTGCTGATTGAACGAACGAACGGGGATCTCGTAAGGGAAGGGAAAACTGAACCCTATCCCCTGGATCGTAACGTACGGACTCTGGACCCGCAGACCCAGACAATTGCAGCCGGTTGAAAGACCCCTCCGCTCTGCACTGAACTAAAAGACTGCCTGCGGTCTGTCAGAAAGGTTTGCTACATGGAACCTAGCACTTCCATTCCCGGGAGTAACGGCGGGCCTGGCAGGCAGGGCCTCCAAGTAGATTAGCAATGTTGCGAAAGCGGAGCAAGGACCGGGTGAGCGCTTCGGTAAGCGGACGCCGAGACACGAGGCGAGCGAATCGTTGACCGAGCGAACGTCGCAGCCGGGAGAGACGGACGAGCGCTCAGATGAGGGGACGCCAAGGGGACAAGGAACAGGCGAGCGCTTCGACAAGCGGACGCCGAGAGAACGAGAGACTCGAAGTGACGGGGCAAGGGCACGGGAGCGAGAGCGGGGGAGAAGCGGGGAACGGGGACGCGGAGGACCAAAGAACAGCCGTGTGCGTACAAGCCGAAGACGGCGTTGACGGCCGAATGCCACACGGCGTCCGCCAGAGATGGAACAAGGGCGGGCGGACGCGAGACGATCGAACGCCGAGCGGAGGGCGGAGACGGTCAGGCGAGGAACAGACGAATGCCGGATAAGTGCAGACGTTGATCGGACGAATGGTGGGGACGAGCAGACGTTGCACGGACGAATGCCGGACAAGGACGAGCACACGTCGGCTAGACGACGTCTGCCCAACGGGGACGAGCAAACTTCGACGTGGTGAGTGCTGGGCTGGGACGAGCAGACGCTGGGAAGGGTTGAACGCTGGACGAGCGAACGCCGGGGACGGAGGAGCGGGACGAGGAAGAGGACGAGGTCGGGGGCAAGGACGGGGGCGAGGACGGGGGTCACGGCAAGGGCAAAGGCGGCGACGAAGGCAAGGACGATGGCACGGACGGGGACTATAATGCCGACGGACGAATGCCAGCCAAAGGACAGGGGATGGCCGAGGACCGGAGGAGCGAACGTCGACCAGGAGGAACATGAGGACGTGGGGGCCGAGGATCGGGAACCGAGGACACAGGACGGGGACGAGAACGGCCGAGAGGGAGAAGAGCAGGCGGCCGCGCAACAAGCGATCGCGAACTATTGTCAGGATCAGTTCATATACAAGGTATGTAAGATAAGAAGGGGTTGTATGAGAGAGAAAAGGAAGAGCAGACAACGCGCAGAAGAGCCGTCCCTATATACATGCGCTGTATTCACACCCGTACTCATACCCACGTAACTCACACGTCGGCTCCCGCGCAACTCACACACAACTCACACGCCATGCCCCGCGCAACCTGCCACGCAGTAACCGGAAGTTGGACGTCTCTCGTACCACAGAACCCAGAACGCGACGCACCCTCCAACACACAGGCCGATGTGTGGTCCCGGCTGGCAGCTTTCCTATGACCAAAGCGTTCTGGAACGAGGTACCTTGCCAGCCGGCGAGTCTTCCATGATCGAGGCGTTTCGGAGCGAGGCGCCGCCGGTGATCCTTCCAAACGGTAAAGCAAGCTGCCAAACCCAACACCGAGACTCTCCCAAGTGTCGCGTCTGCCACCATCTGCAGAGCGCAGAGACCAGCGCCGCGACACCGTGAATACCATGTGTCGCACAGTTTCGTCTCAGCGATGTGGCGGCAAGGCTTGTCCTACAGTTAAATTCCGTAGAGGGCAGTCGCGAGGTGGTGGTAGACGCGGGGATCAAACCCTGCGACTGCCGAAGAAGTGGCGGTGGGTTATGTAGCGTGGGGCCGGGTAACCACGCTGATGCCGCTGCGGCGGCTCGCACCCGCAACGATGAACAGACTTACAGGAGTAGAAGCGCAACCAAGGAAAGACACAAAGGAAACACCAAAGCGAAAAACGACTCGCCCCGAACAAGGGGTGAATAGGAAAAGTGGGAGTTCCGCCATGATGCCCAGCTCGCCCCCAGCACCCAGCGCCTCCAGCGCCGGCCTCCTTTCCTCCTACCTCCCAGCCTCCCACCTCTCCCGCCTCCCATTCTGACGCCTCGCTCTCCACGTGACCTTGTTCCATAGTGTTGGAATATAGGGATCGATAGAGACGAAGATAGTGAATTGGTTTATTGATACAAAGTCGAAGGAGGAACATTCTCTCTATATACAACGCGCCTGAGGGACTCGCCAAGGGGAAAGGACGGAAGACTGTCTCCCGAACCGGTGCTCGGAGACTAAGGCTGCTGTCATCTCCGGACATGTTGCCTCTGGTCCGTCATCTCCGGACGCCGTCTCCGGTCCGTCATCTCCGGACGCCCATTATTCTGACACATAGCTGGCACGAGTCTTCCCATGTCCGTAGAAGAGAGGAAGTCCAACACCACCTGATCACACCATCCGTCGTTAAGTAGATCCCGGGAACTTCAACCGACGCCAACATGAGGCTAATAGCGGGGGTGAAGGAGTATTGGAGGTGTCCAAAAAGGCCGGTAGTGAGTTGCAATCTCTAGCCTGAGGTTGTTCAGCTGTTACAAATCGGTTTTCTGAGGGAGGTTGACTGGCGAACAAAAAACTGCGAAATATCTCCCCCTAGGTTCACTGTGCTCTCCAGCCACCTCTAGGCTGGTCACAAAGTTACCCTCGGCCACACTCATCTCAACCTCCCCTGGATAGCTCGAGGAGCTACTACCAGTAGATAGAACACAGTTGGACTCCTCCAAAGTCCACTCCAATTTCTCAGCCTTCACTGAATTCCATCGCGCCTGCTGTAGGGCCAGCGAACACTTTGTCGGCCGTGGCATACATCAAAATGAGCCAGGACTGGTATGAGGGCGATGGCCTCCCGCAACGCCGATGGGCCTTTCTGCCGCCTACAGCTTCATCCCGTCCCTGGACTCGCCGCCATGATCATCCCATCAATTGCAGACCTAATCCATCGACTTGCAGATTAAATTGCAGACCGAATCCATCGACTTGCAGATTGCCAAGAGTATAAACCCCCCCCCTCGCGCTCGAACTCTCGTTCTCTTTCTTCCTTCTTGCCCTCTCGTCCTCTAGTATCCTCTGCTCGTACGTGAAGCCAATGGACTCCATCTCCATCCGCTTCAATCTGCTCATAATCTTCTGCACACGCCATGAAGGAGGGTGAAGGCAGGAACAGCGGCGGCTCCTCCCCGTCTCACAATTCCGCACCACCCCCAGCGCCTTCGCCCTTCTCCACACCCGGAGCACCCACTCTGACATCTCGCTCCCCGCGTCTTCCTCAGTCGGTGCCATTCGTGCCGCGCCCGTACGGAAGATGAAGTCGAATACGGCCTGACTGCACTGCCCGTCGGTCATGAGGTCCAAGATCTGAGATATGACTGGTGAGGCAGTTCCCCTCTTGGTCTGGTAGAACCGCGAGGTGGGATTCTTGGTGCTCAAAGCAACCGTTCCATCTGCCCGCTGGCTTTTCTGAATTCAATATTTGATCCTGAAGACCCCACCTCTAACCCATTTGTGCGCCTCCCTCCGTCCACCAACCACCGCTGCCTAATTTCCACCTGCGTTGTGTCCGGACTCCATCGACAGGGTGCCGCGGTTGGTCGTCCTGGAGCAGCCTGTTGTTGCTCTTGCACCATCGTTGACTAAATGCCTACCTTAATACTTGGATGCATGCGTAAGATCTGGTAAGACGCTAGTGGATCATAACATTTCCCTCGTTAGCGTGGCTCACCGGTCGACCAGGCGGCTCCTGAAACGCCCGTGCGCATACGAGTCATGGGGCTAGCGCGGACGGCACCGCGCAGGCCAGTCCCACGGAACACAGTGTAATTGCGCTGGGGTCTGCCTGCTGTTGGAGTAGTGAAAGCTGGAGCGCTCCACCACTCGTCTGTTTGCCGTTACCGAACGAAGACCCGGGAACACCTCTTCAAGGAGTGCCCCGAGTGGAAGCGGCAGCAAAAGATCCTGTGGGCGGAGGTGAAGAAGGAGACTGGGAAGTGGAAGGACCGGTCGAAGGTGCGGGACCTCCTGGCCGATGGGAGGTGCTTCCGGGAGGTGCTGGTCTTTCTCGCGACCACGGATGTGGGCAGGCGGGCGCCGGCGGAGGAGGATGGCGCCGTCAGCGCGGTTTCTGAGCTCGCGGTGCGTGAGTGGCTGGACGAGCAGGGAGCGGCAGCGGAGGGGGCGGGCGCTGGGGGGGCTCCACCGTTCCTCCCCACGCCCGACTTCATGGCATCTGTGGGAACGGTCTAGGGGGACAGACCTTCCTCTTGTCTTTTCTTTCCTTTGTCTTTCGCGCTCACTCTTCTTTCGTTTGTAATTCCCTTGGTGCGCTCCACATTTTCAGAATAAGGTGGCGTCCGGAGATGAGGAGGCGTCCGGACATGACTGAGTCCTGAGCACCGGCTCGGGGGGCAGTCTTCCGTCCTTTGTCCTAACGGCCTTCCTGTATATAGATAGATCTTGCGCCCGCATAATGCTGCAACACAATCTTCACCTTTTATCGATCCATATATTCCAACAGGTTATGAGCCCGGATTGAACGCTCTGCCAATCCACTACCCATCGATAATCGCACGCGCCGTACCTGCCGTTTTGCACCTCGCTTCAGCATTTCATCCCTGCACTCTTGATTTTTAAGCCTCAACCCCTTGAGCCGCATCGCTACGCAACGACATCACCATGACCTCTACCCGACAAACTGTCAAATTCGAAGTCGCCGAGCTGCTTAATGCGCGCAACTACCATTCGTGGAAAAACGACATGAGGGAAGTCCTTACTGCGGAAGGCGCCTTCAAGATCGTCACCCGGAAAGAAAACCCACCGAACTCTGAAACTTCTGCTACTGCCCGTGACTTCTATCGGCGCGCGGACCGAGCAGCTTCGATAATCTACCTATCAGTCGAACCTACCATCCGAACCGTCATCAGCAGTCTTCCCGAGAATGAAATCGATGATCCGGCCCGCGTCTGGGAATTCCTTCGCCAGAAATACGACTCTACCTCCCTGAAATCCGGCCGAAACGACATCATCAACCGGTTCCATACCTCGACGATGAAGCCTGGGACCTCGGTCGCCGAATACATCTCTTGCCTGCTCGCCATTCGCCAAGAATTGGCCGGAACTGA
>Ga0307508_10002414_pt1 | contig 19715 bp, 26 predicted proteins | sample 9_EM_MG_FD_203089 | JGI IMG/M metagenome (GOLD analysis project Ga0307508, IMG submission 203089) | Populus trichocarpa ectomycorrhiza microbial communities from riparian zone in the Pacific Northwest, United States - 9_EM | ecosystem: Host-associated > Plants > Roots > Unclassified | place...
CTCGGTCGCACACGATTAATTAAAAAAAAAAAAAAAAAAAAAAAAAAAAAAATCGGCCACGCTATTCCCTGGACCGTAGCAGACCAGGGCGAGGTGGATTAAAAAAGGCACAGACATCTTGGTAGCAGAAGACAATCACGCTGCGAGCTTTTAGGTGTTCCCACCTACTGGAGCAGAAGAGGAAAGACAAAAATAATCATCCTGAGGAATTGTCGAAACCCTTGGTGGGTATTTCCGATACTAGCCCGTTGTCGTTTGGAGCTCATCGGATGAAGCTTGGCCGTAGGAGCCAAATGTGAGACTCACTAACTATGTACGCACCGGATTCTGGGCCTCGGCATCTGGTGTGCCGTTTTACTGGGTGAATTGGTTAAGTATGCAGGTCGAGGAGTAGCTGAAATTCAGTTGGTCCTGCCAGGGTGGAGTTTGCAATTGGTTCCGTTACCACACTTTGTAAGCCAGCCAGTTAAACTATCAAACTACCTCCACTGACAGTTTAAATCTAGAGCCAGCAGTTCTCGTGAAGGGGGCTCTGTAGGCATATAATCCGCGAAGGACAAGCTGGTAAACTGAAGGTATCAAGTCGACGTCGTCGTATTGGCTCAGTTCGTAGGTTCCGGCACCGGGAAGCTTGGCTGGAGCACCGAATGCCAGTAAGTCGGACATGAACGAAGCGGGAGCCACTACTATGTACCCGCAGATATACCCATGGCTTGGGTATCTGTAGGTATCTGTTAGAGCATGCTACCTTTCGAAACTAGACTAGACTACCTGGTGAGCCTGGAGTCGGCCCTGGCTGGAAGATCCTATTGGATGGACGCTTACCTGGTTGTGGGTCGGCTCGTCGGCTCGTCGATTCCCGAACACGCAAACATGATGGAATCTGATTGATTCATTTTTACGTAGCGAACTCCTCGTTGTCGCTGGGGGGAAATGATTTTCGGCGGAATGCCGGGGACCCCCAGGATATCGTATTAAGTCCAGACCCTCCAAAGTTCGGTGGAGCCGGGTGGGCTGGCCAAACTGGTTGGGTACAAATTCCTTTAACCAGCTAATCAGTCCGTTCAGTTGCCCAGTACTCATCGGCGTTTGGTTCAGTTCCGTCTCAGCCGTGGATTCAACCAGTTTCGATTGTTCGGGGTCTGGCCCGGAGTCGCCGGATCTCTAGAGGAGTCGACCTGCATACGAGTGTTGCTCGGGTGCCTGATGATGCATCAAGTCGGAGGGTGATCCAAAGTTCAACGAAAACACCAGAGGAACCGCTCGTTTCTTTCGAGGTTAAGCTCTCGCCTGGCTGATAGTCGGGTTTGAGCCACATGATCCAGAGAGCGCGTCGCCCGCGTTTTCACTGCGGGGCGTGGCTGGGGGTTCCAGCAAAAAAAGCACACCAGGAGGACGGTGCGGAGGGGGTGAGAGGGGAGAGGGCGGTTGGCGGGACCCTGGACTTGTCTACTTGAATGGGAGGGTGGAGGAGTTTCTTTTCTGCCGGGCAATGAGCGCCCTGCTCATGAGACCGGCTGGCCCTTTGGCCAACTTGCTGGCTATTCCCTCCCGGCATATGCGTAGATTCTAAGATTCTGGCGGGCCGGTCCGAGTATACCGAGGAGAGTGGGACTACACTGCACTAACCGGTAAAACCGAACCAACTTCCTCGCGTTGGGTGACCCCCTAGGCTTAGGCTTACCTACCCGCGAAGCGATTGTTGCAATGCCCTTGAGTATTTATGTACATATATACAAATGATGCCATACAACTCGGTAGCAAGAGTAGTGTGCAGTTATCGAGACACCGCAAATCCACGATAGTATCATATCGGAAGGGTAGGAGGATTATATCGGAAGGGTAGAAGGATTATATCGGAAGGGTAGGAGGTGGCGGGTGTGATCCGCACGTGCACCTGCCTGGAATCTTTACACAAAGACAATGGGAAGCTGTGGATCCTCGTGCAGCCTCTGTCAAAATGCATGTACATTCCTCGGAATCCCTGAAGTCTGGCTTATTCTTTCACTGCGGTCCAAAGACCTCTCGCCATATCCTCCGTCTTTTCCCTTCCGCAACAGCATCACTTGCAGGTCCAAGCCAGGGAGGGGGGGTATGTAGCAGCGGAGGCAGTGGCCCGAGCAGTGCTCGAAGAATACCCATGGATAGATTTTCAGCTTACGAAGATGTTATAGGAGACAGCATCTTCGAGAATCGCGTTGCAGGCAAAGGGCGTTGTACCTTCGGAGTCAAACGGGTGGGCGGTTCTTTTCACATCCACAACTAGTCACACGTCCTTGCAATTTCAAAGTAAAACGGTGGACAAATCAAGAGCGCCGGGGGCTCGAGAGTCCGGATCAAATAACGAGACTACGCGATCAAACTTGCCCTGCCCGCACAGTATCTCACACCAACCAAACAAGCGACCAAGATAGAGTACACAGCCAAATCCTCACCCCGCATCCATCCAGCCAACCCGACGAAAGCGCAAAAGAGAGCAAAACGACAATTTTACAGGAGCTTGGTGCGAGAATGAACAGCTAAAAGACTTGCTTGGCAAACCCGGAGATCCGACCGATTGAGGAATAATTCCGCTTGGTAAAAACAAACATATAAAATAGGAAAAACAAGGAGAAGACCAACAGTTATCCCATACTAGCACGCGTATCTATCTAGGTATGCACCTAAGCATAGTCATCGTCGGGATAATCGTCGTAGATATCGCCATACGTAAGGCCATATCCGTCGTAGCCCTGGGGATCGCTGCGGCTGGATTTCTTACTCCCGGAAGCAGCAGCCTCGGGAGCATTGTTTTGCGTGGTGCCCCCGCTTCCGGACGCCATTGGCAGCAGCGGCTGTCCATCTGATGCGGTTGGGCTCTCGGCTGGTAGTGTCGGTGAACCAACATCCCATCCTGTGTTCTCGAGCTGAGATGCTAGTCCTCCTTCCGTGTCTTCATCGGCCAGTTCTGGGGGCGCCTCTTCGACCTCGTCGTTCCACCCATCGTTACTGTGCCCCAATCCGATATCGTCCTCCCCATGCATGTATGCAAATTGGTCACTCTCATTGGTGTCCGACCACATGTCGGTATTGAAGTTCTCGTCATCGCTATCTTGATATATGGGCTCGATGCTGCTCTCGTAATATCCTACAGACATGCCATCCCCATCGTCCTGGCTGTCGTATTCTGGCTCATCATCCGAGAGAAGATTAGGCTCGTTCAGCGGTGGCTCGTTCGGGCTCTTCATCACTTCGTGGTGTACCATAATGCGGCGTAGCACTCTGCACGTGAGGTAGGTAACGTGGTGCTCCACCACCTGGCCACCGGCCTCCCGTGATGTATGATATGCTCCACCTGGAATACCCAGGTAACCGGGCCTAGGTCTCGAAGGATCCAACGTTTGGCCGTCGCAAGAGGCAGGGTCGTCGTACACATCTCTGTACACAACCCACACTCCATTCCACCCTGCAACCCGATCGTTTTCCCACGGGGCTACAGGAGTGTCGTACCGTGAAGCTTGTGAGATTCTCCACACACCCACCTGAGTTTGTTTTGCCAGGTCAACAACGACGAGTTCCCAGTCGCCTTGAATGCCGAGCCATCTTCCGTCAGGAGACAACGCCACATATGTTCCCGCAGCATTCCAGTTCTTCGGCAGAGGTATCGCGTAGATTGGACTAAGCGTACGTGAGGTGGCCGCCAGATCCCACACAAGCGCTTCTCGATATTCATAGCGGTTACTAGGGTCACTCCCGTTCCATAAATTGCCCCCAACGGTTGCGACGAGGAGGGTTTCGGTGAGCGCGAACGAGCACCACGCGCAGGTATTTATAACATCGTCCATTGGCAATGGTCCAGCTTCCTGCGGCAGGCTCAGGATGTACAGTATGTCCCCGGTCCGTGTCGACATCAGAACAAACTCCGCCACGCGGAGGTTATCAGCGTGGGTAAGACCTGGCGGGTTGACCTCTCGCAGGCTCCTGGACGCGAACGCAACAACGGCACAGTTCATCTTGACTCCATCGTTATCTCGGAAAAACGTGCGATTGCCAATCCGCTGAGTCATCGTACGCTTCCAAAGCGGGGCTGCGCTCTTTCTATGGGAAAAACATCTAACGGTCGACTCACGGAGTCCGTGATTGTCGTCGCAAGCGACGAGGTAATCTCCGGCGGAGCGGAACTCCCAATACGACTCCTCGGCCCATGGCCCCCACGGTTCAAGAGGTTCGTCGACGAATCTGTCCTTCTCGGTGGCCCAGAGCGTGTGCTGGTTGTTGTATACAAACTCCCACTCCTTGTCCACCACGTCCGGTGTTGAATATCTTACGACCTTGGAAACAAACAGGAACAATTTGTCGAGCCCAGACAGTTCCCTGCTCGCAGGCACAAGCAACAGGTTGGCATCCGAGTGAACCTGTAGGAGAGAGTTGGTCAGCGAGAGTCGAAAGCCATGGCGGATCCGAAACACAAACACAGCTTCTGATCCAGTCCGTGAATCCTTCCACATTCATGTATTCCGTTTTCAGGGCATCTAACCACGCGAGATCCTGGATCCCACCGGTGACCAAGTGCTTCTCCGCCTTGGCAGCCTCGATGTCCGCTACAATGTACCCCTTCGAGGTCATGCCGTCCGACTCGTGCCAGAACTCGGAGACGTCCGAGAAGGTGATAAAAGCGCCCGAATCGGCCCCGGAATACGGCGCCCCGCGCTGGTCGCTACGACATCCCTCGGTGCCGGAGTGCACGAAGTCGATGATCCTCCTGGCACCCGCGGGCACAGGCGTCAATAGCTGTTCCGTGCACCGCGGCAACTCGACGTATTCTGCGTATTGCAAAGGGCCCCGATCGACCCCGATCGGCGGAGGGAACGGCCCGTTATGGCTGGTGTACAATCTCTCGCCCTCGCCGATCTCGCGTACGTGGCGACGCTTTCCGCTGCCCTCGCCCTCCCTCTTCCTGTTTGGCTTCGAGAGGACCCATATTCGCTTCACAAACTCCTGCCAGGTAGCTTCAATCGTGAGGACCGGAGGGGTGAGCTTGCCGAGAAGGGAAACAGCCGCCTCGCGCCAGATCAGCCTGTCGTTCTGGGGTCCAGAGTCCGAGAGGAGGGTGCAGAATGTTGTGTTGATTTGCCGCAGCCGAGCAAGATCTCTGAGACCTCGGCAACGCGCAACAAAGACAAAAGTGCGGAGGAGAAGTTCGGGAGGGAGAGAGAGGATAGTTGTCGATTCAGCTTTCCTCTCGTCGGTTGGCAGCGAAGCAGAATGCTGCGAAGGGGATGGTTTGAGGCTGTCCATTTCGGATGGAGTCGTGAGAGTGGCAGAGGAAAGGTGTGGTGTGGGAAGGAGGCGAAGAGGTTTGGGATGTACAAGAGAGCTTGGGTGTGGGGCAGGCTGTTTTTTCGCTAAAGGATGGGCGGGGGAGTGGGGAGTGGGTGACAGCTAGTTTCAGTGATACATAAGCAACTAGGGTTGCACTCCACGTCTGGTGATGGGTTGCTATCTAGGCGATATTTTTGAAGGATGGCAGCAATCATGAAAGTATTTAGTGTACTCAGATATTGTATGCAATAAACAATTGTTGCAACAGCGCAATATTGAGACCGTGGAAAGATTGCCGATCTTGCGTTAATCGGTATCGGCAAGAAACACCGGCTAGGAGCGTGGAGTTGAGTCCTGCCGAATAACTCGTGAAGTCTGCCAAATACCGGTTACTGTAAATGCCGCAGTAAAGTAACGGCCGAGCGGAATTGCAGTGGTAGTTCAATCATGAGTTCTGCTGTGGTGGGGTATTTTCCTGGCGTTGTACTGGTGGCAGCAGTCGGCTGCTCTCGTTCTACTACTACTCTACGCCGACAACACATATCACACGCGGTCGCTACGGCGTGAGGCTGGTATCTCGGCGGAAAGGCTGGCAATGTAAAATGTGTATTCGCGCCGTGACTCTTGTTCTTCGCGAACCTGGAACACCAGCCCCAATCGCTGAAATCCGCCTGGTGTCCGAAACGGCTCGATGCACCCAAACATCAAACCTCAAGCCCCACATCTGTCACGGCCTGCTGCCGCCCACCGCCGCCGCGACCACCGCTATGGAACGACTAAGGCCTGGAAGTTTCTGGCTGCGCAGCAGGAAGGTTCCGGATGGTTCCGGATTCTAGTTGCCCGGTGAAGGCAGGTTCTTGGTTCTGATTGCGCGGCGGGGAAGACTCTGCTTGCGCGGTGAGGAAAGGTTCCGGTTGCTCTGCGTGAAGAAGGTTTTGGATGAACTGAGTATCATGAGAAAGTTCCAGATGTTTTGTTCGTCGCACCGTGTCACCGTGCATCTTGATGTGAGGAAGGTTTGGGATGTTCTGTGGGCCACGGTGTAGAGCGCGTACTGTCGGCGTAAAGCCTTGTCTCTTATCTCTGCACGTCCACGCCTTCATCCGATCGCTCGTCGGATGTTTGCCTCACCCGCTCGCTCGATTCCCGCGCCTCGTTCCGCGTCTTGTCGGTTGCCACGCGACTTGGCGCCCTCCTTCTCTGGTCCTCGCTGCTCGCATGCTTGCCGCACCCTAATCTCTCATCTTCACCCTCGTCCTTGTTCCTGTCCTTGGTTTGCTGCCTGGAGCTACGCTGCCATGCCCGTTACACTCACCTTCCAGTGGAATATGAGGTCCCAGAGTCGGATCAATGGGCAAAACGTCTTCCGATCGACCAAGGGCAGCCTGTGTTGAAGGAACTTGCGCTGTCAGCCGGGGGGGGAGGGGTGAGGACGTTTGCCAGCCATGGGAGGCAGCAATGCCAATGCTGCCAGTTGGCGGACCGCTCAAGGTGACTGGATTGTTCCGCGGAATGAAGCGATTCGTGTCGTCTGCAAGCAATATCCCGATCTCGTTATCGCTACGGTGGTACGTGGTTTCCGGTGGGCTCAAGGTTGGTGGAGGGTAGCCGAGCTTCCGGCAGGTGGAGAACAGCAGCCTCCGGCCGTCTACTACACGGGAGACCATGAAGTGAAGCTGCAGCCCGCCCAACACAGAAGTAATGCAGGAACGGAGACATGAAGGACGTAGAGTATAGGGAAGTGGCCAGCGGGCTGGATGAACCATAAGGAGCGCCGGGTAATAATGCAAGTCTTCGTTTTAAAGGGTCGTATCTCTGTGCTTGTTCTTCTTCATACACTGATTCCGACAGTTCCTGCGCGACTACAGCAGCAAAAGACCCCACTTTTTGGCACTGTACCTACCGCCGCGTTTTACGAACACAACAGAATAGAACCCTCTGCTCTATCAGTCCATCGTTCTAGTTGAATTCATTGTCCAGCTCATCATATGGTTGGGGGCACCAAGTCCCGTGAGTGTCTGGGCATTCGACCAGGAAGGGTGAAATCCAAAAGCGATAAATAAACGGCCTGGGATTTCTCATTTTCATTTTTTTCAAGCCTTTGTGGGGACCCCAGAACGCGCTTATTCCAGGTGTATCATTGCGTTCGGAATCAGCGACCGTCCCTAACACAATCACCCTTTTTCTCTCAGCCGCCCAGAGCCCCATGCACACAAAAGCTCGTCGAACCGGACCCGTTTCCTTCGATCAAGCCCTCTTCAATACTGTTACCGTATCACCGATGCACACGGAACAAAGTTAAGGAGCAGCTGTATAAGAGTCATCATGAGGTGACTGATAGACGAAGTAGCCCATAAAGTCGCCCCGCCCGCAACCATCCCTAGTTAGTACATGTATGTGCCTAATAATATTTCATATCTCGGTTATTACTTAGCCTTAACATTTGCCAAGACAACCTAATTGGGCTTATTAGCGTCCATCCGTCAGATGCCCCTATGCTAGTCTTTTCTTTTTGTTTTGAAATTCTGTAGTAACCCAACCCCATTGCGGAAAAAAAGAAGAAGAATGGTATCGAAATGGCCACCAGCGTCTTTCCTATCGCTGTTTCTGGCGGTTTTTCTAAGCTGTGTGGTTGTGGAGATCCGTTGGGTTATCAGAGGTGGCTGGTTTTTTTTTGACTTGTCCCCAGCTGGTTAAAAGTTTTTGCCACAACTAACCTCAAACCTTAACCGCACATCGAAAGCGATGATATATTTTGATGATATACCTATTCAAGATCCGGGACCTCCTTTCCACTACGGATGTAGGAAGGCTGGTCCCGGCCGAGGAAAACACGGGGAGCGAGGTGTCACAGTGGAGCGCAGGGAGCGCAGGGAGCGCAGGGAGCAGGAAGAGGAGAGGAGAGTGGAGGCGGAGGAGTTGGGTGCCGGGGAGGGAGGAACCGCTATTCCTCCCGCCACCCTCCTTTATGGTGTCCATGGAAGAGGAGTAAGGGGCGGGTTACGTTTTCCTTTGTTCTCTCTTTTCTTAGGATTCTTTTCCTTTGTGATTCCTTGGGTGCGCGTCTTGTATTCTTGGGACAGGCCTGGGTGGAGGGCAAAGTGGCTTGCAACGTGCCGCCTCGCACGGGCAGACGGGAATTCTGGATAAAAAGTGCGCCGCAATAGTCTAGCAAGCAAGGCTGTACGCGAGTATGAATAAACCAAATTGGAGTGAGTACACTACGCCACAGCGAATGTACTTACATAGGTGTTATGATGTAGAGTACTAACTACGTGACCTGCGTGGCCTTGACAACTGAGGTCCTGTTCTTTTCAGCGCATATGTTTATCTAACGCACAAACCTGAGGTAGCGTTATTTTACATACGGCGAAAGTTAGGCCCAACACCTAGGCTTGGGTTTTTGGGGTCCCTATCAGTAGTGACCCTTCTGCGTTCATTGCGATGAAATACGTGGTGGTGCAGATCCAGCTGGGGGCCTTGGCACGGAAAACTAGGAAGCATGGGAATATAGCTCGAAAAGAACAGCTTAACTAAGTCTGTATGTAAATATCGAACCCGCCAGCCCGCCGGAGAACGACCGGCCGGAAAACATGGACTCGGCGTAGGTATTTGGTTGCAGCTGAGGACACCACCTAGCATGGCGGGTGGCTGCGAGTCGCCGCCCAGCCGCCCCGCGTTTAACCGTGCCAATGGGCCGGGACTGGGACGTCACGTTTTTCCATATAGCAATCTCCCTTGTGACCTCTGAGACCACATTGCCATCTCCACCGAACCTGGGCTCGAAAAATCAGCGCAGCAAATATCCCGATCCCGATGTATATTGTTCATAAAAACATGCACAACAGAATGCCGTTTATAGTCCACCTCCCTATGCTGCTCCCCCCACACTCTTCCCCATCCCCCACCGCGATCTCTTCGCGAGCACCGCCGAATACGCCACTAGCCGGTAAGTCACTGTGATTCCAACCACGATCGCCAGATTCTGCCACGGGTTCTGTCCGTCAATGCCGTATAATCTCATCACATCGTCACCATTCTCGACCGGGCACCGCCCGCTGGGCAGCTTTTGCCAATCCTCGCAAGTGAACATGACACCCTTGAGAGAAACGGGCGCCACGCACTGCATCATATACTTGAGCGGACTGATGTAGTTTATCCGGTCCAGGAAAGTGGGCATGTCCGTGCTCATGATCCCGGCCATGGCCACTCCTAGGCCGAGAACCGTCGAAGTGACGCTAATAGAGAAGCCAGTGTGTTGGAAGAACGTGTTAAAGATTATGCCGAGTGACTCGCCGCAGTTCGTCACGCACAGGACAATAGTTGCCATCATGAAGAACATCTCAGCCGTTCTGGGCAGTCCTACCGGCACATCGGTGAGGAGTGAAAATAGCAGACAGCTGCTGATTTCGAATGGTATCTCGCAGGTTGTGTACGCGAGAAAGAACGATGTCGTACTGTACGCCCGGTCGTCACTCTCCTTGTAGAAGACATCTCTTTCGTGCGGATCTGGCTCCCCGACAAAGTCAGCAAACGGAGAGATCAGGGGAGCGGGATGAGCCATACAGATTGCGACGTTCTGCAGAAGGCCAACAAAGTAGAGTGAGCTGAGCTGCTGGACAAATCCCATCCGGTTCTGCACGGAATAGTAGTCGTTCTTGAGAGGCGCAAAGAACAGAGCGTGCACGATGCCGAGTCCCAAAACCTGCATGATTCTAGCCACAATGAGCGAGGGCTGTCTTTTTATATTGAGCACGCTCCGCCTCAGAAGGACAGAATATGCGACAGATATCGGTGCCATGTCGCGTTTCATCTGTCCGAGCTCCGCGGGGAGAGAAATAGTCCGATTTTCGCTCCCTTTTCCGACACCTCCAGCCAACGCATTTGGATGGGAAAACCGTGAGATCAGGTTCTGGACCCTGGCACGGCTCTCCGCTTCACGGTCTTCCTGCTGCAGATCCACGGTCACTATATCCAGGCAAAAGTCTGCGGGGTTACAGTCCTTCGGGCATGTATGTCCCAATGATGAGAAGTAAGGCAGCATCTGTGCGGCTTTCCCGGAGTACACCGCGGAACCTCCCCTGGCCAGGAGGAGAACATTGCCGAACTTCTCGAATAGGTCGTTCCGGCTCTGATGGATGGTACAGATCACCGTGCGACCCTCGTCGGCGAGAGCTCGAAGGACGGTCAGGATGGATCCGGCAGTGAACGCATCCAGTCCAGATCTGTTGGGATGCATGGTCAGAAACACGGAGAGGTAGTTTGGTCACAAGCCGGGCGGAAGCTCACGTCGGCTCATCAAGGAGCAGGATCCTCGGCTCGGTCAGGATCTGAACCGCAATAGTCACTCGTCGCTTCTGCCCGCCGGATATCCCCTTCAAGAACTCGCTGCCAATGATTGTGTCTGCGCAATCTCGCAATCCCATCTTGAGAATTATCTCTTCCGCCCTGCGCTCTTTCTCTGCGGCGGACATCGTGCCAGGCAGGCGCAAGGCTGCGGCGTATCGAAGGGTCTCTCGCACCGTTAACGATGGCAGCAACGCATCGTCGTCCTGTGTGACGTACGAGCACAAAGACCGGACCACCGAATCTGAAGGTGTTGACCCGTTGAATAACATACGTCCCGAAGAACCGTATCGGGTTGTAAAGGAGCTACGGAGGCGCCGTGCCATCAGATTGAGCAATGAACTCTGCACGGACAGAAAGCGTTAGGACGGGCACAGGGAAAAGAGGCTCAGGGGGCTTACCTTCCCGCTTCCAGAGGGTCCCATTATAACGTTCAGTTTACCAGCTTCGAATTTGGTTGAAACACCCTTAAGTATCTCCAGCTGCATTCTTCCCATTGTAAAGAAACCAGGCTTAATCAATGTAAGTCTATAGTCTTCGAGAACGACATCTATCCCACGGGTTTGCGGATTGTCCGCGGGGGACATATTTTCCGCTCCTGTTGACCGGTCCTTATCGTCGTTGACTTTGACCGAGGAAACGTTGATGTCAACAGTGAAGTAATGATAGAGGAGCCCAGCAACGACGTAAAACCCGCACAACCAGGCCACACAGGCCAAGATCGGTGTTGCGACCCAATCTCTGGGGAAATCCAACAGCCTCAGAACATGGTTTCCATCGTATTCGAGGCAATTCGGGTTTTCACGGCCACCTTCAGAAGGGCAGTCGTAGAACGAGTCGGTGAATTCGTTCGACATCAGTGCTCCCAAGGCGTACCAGTTGTAACTGATGTATCTGGTCCATCTAAGGTACACCGGGATCGTATTCGCCTGGATTAAGAATCCACTTGCCATGCTCTACGGATCGGCATCTGCCCGTCAGCGATGTCCGCCCGACCCAGGGAATTAGGGAAACGGACATGGAGTGCGTATGCCAAATTTCCAATGAGGGAAGCTTCGCCAACGTTACGCGTCAAGCCCACACACATAGTGGCAAAGGTTACTGCCAAGTACTGCCCGACGAGGACGACGGCGAAGAACGTGAGGAATTGAACAGCATCTTTGTCGAATCCGCACATGAAATAGAAGAGTACCTGTGGAAAATGAGCCAGGGTCCAACGGTCCGTACATGGGTACTGACAGAGAATAAGAACGGCACCGGAATATCTTCGGTGAGCATCTTAGCCAGCCGTCGACTTGTCAGGAATGCAGCCACCCCTACCACCCCCTCGCCGTGCTCTCTGTCAAAGACCCGGATGTCGACCTCGCACAGACGGCAAGTTTCGAACATCAAGACCAAGTACCCCTGGAGACAGGCGGCATTGTAGAGTGCCGCCTGTCTCGACCTGATCCCTGATAGTGAGCCATCCACCTGGTAGAAAATCCAACCCGCTATGAGCCCCATCGCGATGGCTTCTAGTAGACACCCTGAGAGTCCCATTGGGTCACGGTACGTCGTCTTGATTCCACGCCTAGTCAGCACTGATATTTGCCGCCACAGTGCTGGTTTGGCTGCACCCTCATGGACGAAGCCAGTCTCTGCCGCAACAGCGAGTCTCGGAGGAACAGTCTCCTTCGGCGCGTGAACCCAAGATTCGTGCTCTCGCCACGATGCGGCCAGCGAATCGATCCTTGCAATAGATCTGGCTTCAGCTTCCGAATTGCGGTAATCGATCGCTGCAAGGTCGATGAGGAAATCCGGCGGCGATATATGGTCCGGAAAGGGATGTCCCAGCGGTGCGAAGTGTTTCGGAACGTTCGATATGCTTCCACTGTACAACACATTTCCTCGGGCCAATAGTGTTATCCTGTCGAGCATGCCCCAGACTGCAACACTCGGTCAGCATCGGGACCGCCAAACCGGGAAGGGGGGGAAAGCAAAAGTAAGACTAACTCTCGGACCTTGGCTGGTGCAATGTAGTGATTATAGTCCGTCCTCTCATTGCCAGATTCTTCAGTGTCCGCATGAGTTGGAAGGCTGATGTTGCGTCCAGCCCCGTGGTCGGCTCGTCTAGGAACAGAACCGATGGGTTCGACAGCAGCTGGACGCCAATCGACACTCGACGTTTCTCACCTCCGGAACACCCTCTGCGGACGCTGTCTCCGACCAGCGTGTCGGCACGCTCCTTGAGGCCCAGCTGCAGTATGACCTCCTCGACGGCTCGCTCACGCTCCTCCGTGGTCGTGCTCGCCGGTAGACGTAGCTCGGCCGAATATCGGAGGGTTTCCCGGACTGTCAGTCGGGGCAACAATACGTCTTGCTGCATCACGTACGCATGGCGGACGCTCGAGAGCCGGCGGGACCCGTTGATCGTCGTCGTTCCGGTTATCCTCAAATTCTGGCCGCGCATGCGGTTCGCCATGGCGTTGAGCATCGAGGTCTGCAAAGCACCACTGTGTTCAGGTCAACACACTCGTCCGTCGGGACTCGAGCATCGCACCTTTCCGCAGCCACTGCTGCCGATGATGGCCATTATCTGACCCGCCGGGATATCCGCCGACACGTCGTCCAGAATCTTCGCCTTCGGGCTGGCCCGTTCCTCGTCGTCCGCCTTGCTCTGCCCCCCTTGACGCCACAGCCTCGAGACGGCGGGTTTCCGGACAACCTCGATCCCAAGATTGCGGACGCTAACGCTGACGGCCTCGACACGGCGCAACGAGATGTAAAGGCTGGAGCCGTGGCAAGCATAATCGCTTTCAGGGCTGATGTCGCCGTCGGTGCTAGTGGATATCCACTTGAGCGAGATGCCGTAGTCCTTCCAGAGGACCTTAATGAGATCCAAATCCATTGCTGTGCGGGACATTCGAGTGCGCACGAGTGGAATAGCGAGCGTAAAGTGAGTATGCGAGAGTGCTGGACGGCAGTTTTCCAGTCGGCCATGTTCATAATATGTACAAACAAACATATAGCGGGTTTAGCCGGGCCCAACACGGGGAGGGAGCTTGCTTCGATTCCCCAGTACGGTTGCGAGAGATCCGATCCCGGGCGGGAGAGGGTCTACCTACCGTACCCCACTATCTAGGTGTCTATACGTAACGTTATACACCGCGTGTAAGTGTGCACGTCGAGCAGAACTCCGCCTCTCGGTTAGAAAGCATCGAGCCCGACGACATGTGAACGGTGCCAGGGCACGATTGTACACTATCGAGGAACGGAACCGGGACCGAGACTGATACCTAGTGCCTGAGTTTCCCCCGCTCTCAGACATGCTTGGACAACGTAATGTGAGAAGCCGAGGGTCTAGTAGGGAGGGACGTTCCACCGCATAGATATTATTTTACCGTACGTGGTAGATATTGGTTAGTCAAGGGGGGTAAAAAAAAACCGTTTAATTTTCCCGCTATCTATACGCATATTGCTATCGTATCAGGACATGAAAACCACGCATTTTTTTGACCGTGTTGATACTATATCACTACATATTGTCCGTGATACTGTAGCACTATATCCCTCCCGACTATAGTAACTAGTTAATACGGTACTCCCGCCGGTAGGACTCGTACTCCTTATCTACATAAGTGCGCCCGCTGTTCTCCAGTCGACCCATTGGTATATGCTATTACGATCTCTTACTACGGCTGCAAAACGCCGTAATGTATGGCAATCGGAATAATTTCTTGTCATAAAAATGGTAGGCAGCGGCAGATTTCGAGCTGCTAGAATACTCGGAGATTCCGATCAACGGTATGAAAAGCGGTGCAGTAGCGACGCTTGAGTAGACGGTTGGCACCGCGGCACCGAAGTGGATACGATGAATCGGGAATCGTGGCGATCGGAGAAGTTGTTGCAGAAAATGCTGGTAGTGAGTAACGGTAACTACATAGATAGCTGTCGCAGAGTTTTTTTCCGGCACAGTCATTACATAGCACTCGATTTCTTGGCACGAAGGACGGGGGTACTTTGCCAAGAATGCTAGGACAAGTGTTTACCGCCACGGACCTACAGAGCCACTTATGTACCCCACAAAGACCCAAGTCTTCACTCTGAGGAGATATGTAACTCCTTGCACACCACTCGTGCCCATCGAGGACGGCCACCTTTGCACACGACTCCCCTCCCACGGCAAAGGCGGAACCTGCGCAAGGCGATCCAGTGCGCCAAGAAGCACTTCCCACAGGGAGGCCAGGGCAACGAAGTTGGACAGCCACCCGCTACACCTCTCCCGAGGATCGACAAGGCTGGACAAGCGTTGGTCGACGAGGACGGGCACTAGTACATCGCGGAAGGGCATGAGGCACGGGAACAGATAATACTCGAGCCCACGTCCCTGCAGTGCCAGATGAGTACGGAAGAAGGCATGTCCGGCATCAAAGCCCTATCATTCGTTGATGATACTGCGTGGCGGTCAGACGGCAGGAGCGACCAAGAAGTAGCAGAAACGCCATCTCCAGCAGCGGAAGCCTCGCTCGAATGGGCGGCACAGAGTGGCACTGCCTTGATCACGATAGGACCGAGGCCGTCTTCCTGTCACGCCGAAGGGCCTCCCCCTTCCGCCAAGATCAGGACCGGAGAAACAGAAGTCCCGTTCTCCAAGGAGGCAACTCGGTGACTGGGCGCATGGCTCGGCTCCCAACTTACCTTGAAGGAACACCGCTGCATCAGGATGAAGAAAGCAAGAAACGGTATTTCGCAGTTCCGCCGACTTACAGGGCAGATGTGCCTTTCACCGGCCCATAGCAGAAAGGCAATGGCAGCCTGCGTGCAGTCGGTTGCAGTGTTTGGCTTGGAGCTCTGGTGGAAGGGGGTCGAGCCGCCGATCCTCAGGTTCTGGTCAACCAGGAAGCTAGGACAGACCTTGGGGCATTTCGAACAACAAACCATGGGCTGGAGTCCGTATTAAGGGCCGCCACGGCGCGGCTCAACAACCGGAGGAGACGGGTCGGCCTTTGGCTCTGCGAGCGACCAGGCTAGGGAGGTGGAGTACGCCATATCAGCTCTGGAGTTCGCAAGCCGGATGGAGACAACAATACTCCCGCCAGAAGCGGCCCCGCTAAAGGGAAACATCATCGCCAGTGGTAGGGTAACAGCCGAACGGATAGCGAGGGGTCCCCAGCCCGCTGGGCTGTCTATTCCCACGGACGGTTCGCCGACGGGCTCGGGTGCGGTCGGAGACGCAGTCACCTGACGCCAGGGAGAGCAGTGGAGGGGCCACAAGGTGCACGTGGGGCTTCCAACAGGAGGCATATGACGTTGAGCGTGCCGCCATTGCCCGAGCACTGGAGACAGCTGCCCGCAGGCCCTACGTACCCGCTAGGCATGTGACTATCATCGCGGACGCTCAGGCGGCTATCCTCCGGATGGCCTCGGACGAGCCCGGCTCCGGCCGGATCTACCCCCTCGAGGTCAGAAAGCACATCGCCAATCTCAGACAATGGGAGCCAACAATCACGGTCGAGCTCCGGTGGTGCCCTGCTCACAAAGGGTGCCAGGGAACTAGCAGGCCGATGAGTGGGCCAAGATGGCGGCGGGCGAGCCAGATGCCCGTGGTGTGGAATTCCTCGGATACGGCGACCGGTATGGGAGACGACACCTTCCCCCCAGGTCACTGGCGCACATGAAGCGCTCGGTTACTGCGACTAAGTGGCAGGAAGCTAAGACGTGGGCGGGCCGCAAAGTTACCCGCAAGAAGTACCGGTAAGGGCGGCATCGGAAGCCGTTCCAGAAGGCGGACCCAGTACCCAGCTACCACCGCCAAGCGGCTTGCCTCAAGGGTTTACCAGCCGAAAACTGGTCACTGTCTCTCCGGCCAGTACCTATGCTGGACAAAGAACCGGCCCACAGCCAAGCGCCGGTGGTGCCCCATACAGGACCCAGACGCGGAAGCATCCGGAACCTCTTCGCGGACGGGAGATGCGGCCAGGCAGTTCTGGGCTTCCTCTCCACCGCGGATGTGGTGGGGGGGCGACCAGGGCGGGGCGTCGGAGCGGGAGCTCCGGGAGCGGCAAGAAAGGGAAGAGGAGCGGCGGGGGGCTGATGTCGAGGAGCGCTTGTAGTTCTTCCCCGCCCCGGCCCCCTCTGTCATGGGCGCTTCGGCAGGAGAGGAGCAGAGAGAGGGAGGGCGGTTTCTTTTGCTCTCCCATTTGCTATTTCCTCGGTGCATTCTACATTCTGAGAACAGGCCTGCGGCGGAGGGCAAGGGGGGCCACAACCAGCCGTAAGGGCAGTGGACGAAGTCCGTATCGCCATGGTCTGGATAGATCGCACGAATAAGTATTAAAAAAAAAGGCTCTCCCTCCCACGGCATCCGTCGCCATCACGACCGGCCGAATTTAAATCGATTCCCATCGATTCGAATCCAATAATACCTACATACATAGGTAACTAGGTGGACAGCTCCAGTACAGGATAACTAAGTATGCAAAGGGTTGCTACAACAGTCCTGTCAATAGTATATATACCAGCCTAACAGGATAATTCAGATAACTAGTTGGTAATAGCCCGTCAGCTCACGCGCTCTATCCGCTACGTTAGGCCGCGCCGTTGTAGCCATTACAGTATGTAGCATGCAGTGGCTTATCGGCAAAGATGAACGATGAAGTACGTGAACTAACTACTGCAGTCTCCCGGTTGACCGCTTAGTCATGTGCAGCACTGACGCCATTGCCTGGTAGCGCGAACCCCGCCAAACCGAGGGGTTTTCCAATCTATGTATCTTGAATGGCACTGGACCCACTCTTTGCTAATGTGACACTATTGAGGCGTTAGAGTGCCTCGAAAGCTATTAGTTACTCTGCAGATGGATAGAAGGAGTAGATAGAGCACAATAAAAGTTCTGTTCTGTTTTTCACGCGCAACTCTATTCCTTGGCGTCGATTGCACTAGTTGCTAGTTCAGTTAACCAGGTTCTGGGTACATATTCGCCCCCTTAGGCAGTGCAACAGTAACGCGCCATTTTCGTACCAGTTATACAGCGACAAGTCTGGGTTGCTGAATTACACGCTCCACTCGTTCCCCCAGCCCCCCCGCCCCCCACCGACACCTACACCTACTTGCGGTCGCTGGTGTACGCGCAGCTGCCCAGGTCCATCTTCGCGACGCCGCCGTTCTTCGCCGCCGCCGCGGGCGAGATGTCAAAGTCGAAGATGTCCATGGGCACTCCCATGGTGGTGCAGGCGTTGGGGATGTCCACGATGCCGCCGATGTGGCCCTGCACGGGCGCGCACGAGAGGAGAAGGTAGATTTGTTCTTCGCATCGCACCCGATCAGAGGCCGTCCATCCATCCGGAGGCGGGAGAGATAAGAAAAGAAGAAGAAGAAGAAGAAGAAGAAGAAAGAAAAAAAGGGGCAACGTACCGCCACTGTACCCGAACCGCTTGAGGTACTCGATAACCCGGAGGCAGGTCTGCTTGTAGGCGACATTGACGTCGAGATAGTGCTGCTTCCCCTCCGAGTCGACCGAGAAGCCCTCGAAGGTGAGCATGCGTCCGGGGCCGAAGTTCGGCTCGACGGGGCCTGGGATGAACACCGGCGACTTCATGCCCAGCGTCATCATGCCGTTCTTGACGATGTCGAACTTGACGGTGATGCGGCCGGCTATCTCGATGGCTCCGCAGAACGAGATCTCGCCGTCTCCTTGCGAGAAGTGCAAGTCTCCAACCGAGAATCCGGCGCCTGCGCAGTGCGTGTACGCTTAGTCCCAGTCCCCGACGCCCCCCATACCGAGGAGGCGGAGATGGATTTTCCTACCCTTGATGTGCACCGGAAGGTACGTCTTCGATCCGCGCGACAGGTTCTTGATGTCGCAGTTACCGCCGTGCTCGGGCCGGCCGGGGATGGTCCTGGCACCCTCCCTCGCGATCTTCGCCTTGAGCTCGCCGGTCGCCGAGCCGGCGTGGAGGCTCTTGGACTCGGGCAGCAGGGCGACCACACGGGACTTGGTGAGCTCGCTGGTGGCCACGAGCTCGCTCTCGCGGCGGGTCCACTCGGCCAGGAGCTCGGCGGAGGGCGCACATCCCATAATGCCGGGATGGATCAATCCGGGGAACCGGACACCGGGGATGTGCCTCGAGCTGCAGAAGATGCCCTCCAGGTCCCAGATAGCTATCCCCCCCCTCCCCCGCCTTCGGTCAGCGGCATCCTCTTTCGCCGGTCGACTTCGACTTCGACTTCGCGCTCACCTTTGGCAGCCTGGGGGTACTCCTCGTCGAGGAAGCCTCCGCCGTTCCTCTTGTCGAAGATGGCGCAGAAGCCCCATGGACGCTCGGCGAACGGCTGCACGTCCTGGATCTCGACGGCGAGGATGTCGCCGGGCTCGGTGCCGGGGATTTCGAACGGGCCCGACAGGAAGTGAGCGCAGCTGAGGTCGGCGTCGCGGACGTCGTCGGCCGAGTCGTCGTTCTTAATCTGTCCTCCGACACAGTCGACGCACTCGATGTTGACCACCTCGCCGGGCTGGATGACGGCCGCGAAGGGAACTACGGCCAAGTCACGGCTCGTGTCAGCGACGGGAGTGCATCGGATCACCGCAGAAACCCACCGTCCGGGTGCCACCGGTTGTGGAGGCGGGCTTGCTCAGGTGCGGGCTTGTTGAGGTCGACCTTGAGAGCGGTGCGGATCGGGCCAGGCATTGTGAGGACAGCGTCGAGTTTCTGGATGGTGATATTATTTGTTTTTTGTTTTATTTTGGGGGGGGGGGGGCTGAAGGGAGTCAGCAGAGATGGGGGAAGGAATCTCGGAAGCTTTAAAGTACCCTATTCCCCCACCCCCCTCCGTCTGGCAAGCCGGCCAGCCGGCCAGCCAGCCAGCCAGCCAACCAATGACCAAGCTTGCAGCTATCTGTTAGGCATCGACGCTGCGATGGAATTGGGGGTGCATACGGCGGAGTGCCGATCTCCGCTCGATGCATCAGCCAGGCGATTGTCCAGACCGCCAGAGTTGATACATATGCGCAATGGGAACGGGTGCGGATGAGGATGGCGAGGGAGTGGGGGGGGGGGGGGGGGGGGGGAAACCAAAAGCAAAACCAAAAA
>Ga0307508_10002415_pt1 | contig 19712 bp, 16 predicted proteins | sample 9_EM_MG_FD_203089 | JGI IMG/M metagenome (GOLD analysis project Ga0307508, IMG submission 203089) | Populus trichocarpa ectomycorrhiza microbial communities from riparian zone in the Pacific Northwest, United States - 9_EM | ecosystem: Host-associated > Plants > Roots > Unclassified | place...
CCCGGCCCGTCGCCGCCACTCGTAGATGTCATGCACCTGCCCCCCCGTAGCCGTCGTACGAAAGGTGAGAGCGACATGCCCCCGATTCCCCGGCGCAACCTCCTCAAGGCCGCCACCGCCACCGGCGCGGCCGTCCCGTTCTCCTGGATGCTCGCGCAGAACGCCCCGCGGGCGGCAGCCGCAGAGCGGGACAAGGCCACCGGCGAACCCATGAAGATCAGCTGGCTGGAGGACGGCGGCCTCGGCGCCGCCGCGGGCAGCACCTTCGGCGTCCCCTGGCCCCAGGGCGCCCACCCCGGCGACCAGGCGTTCGCGCTCATCACCGCCGACGGCAAGAACGTCCCCCTGCAGACCTGGGCCACCGCCTACTGGCCCGACGGCTCCCTCAAATGGACCGCGCACGCGGCGGGGGAGGGGCTGGGCGGCGGCACCGCGTACCAGCTCACCACCGGTGAGCCCGCCGCACCCGCCAAGAAGGTCACCGTCTCCGAGAAGGGCGGCAGGATCACCGTCGACACCGGCGTGATCAAGGCCGTGATCGGCAAGGACGGCGAGAAGCTCGTACGCTCCGTCACCCGCGGCACCACCGAGATCGCCCGCGACGGCCGCCTCGTCCTGCTCCGCCAGAGCGACATCGACGACGGCGACCAGGGCAGCGCCAAGTGGGACCGGTTCGACGGCGAGATCAGCGCCGCCAAGGTCGAGCAGAAGGGCCCCGTCCGCGCCGTCGTCCGTATCGACGGCAAGCACCGCAAGGGCGGCCGCGGCTGGCTCCCCTTCAGCGTCCGGCTCTACTTCTACGCGGGCGCCGACTCGTTCCGCATGGTGCACACGATCACCTTCGACGGCGACCAGAATAAAGACTTCATCCGCGGTCTCGGCGTCCGCTTCTCGGTGCCCATGCGCGACGAGGCGTACGACCGCCACATCCGCCTCGCGGGCGAGGACAAGGGATTCCTCACCGAGGCCGTCAAGGGCATCACCGGACTGCGCCGGGACCCCGGCGCGAGCGTCCGCGCGGCCCAGGTCAAGGGCGAGAAGCTGGCCGACCCCGCCACCTGGGACCAGCGGGTCACCAGCCGGCTGCACCTTATCCCCACCTGGGGCGACTACACCCTCTCCCAGCTCTCCGCCGACGGCTTCGCCCTGCGCAAGCGCACCAAGCCGGGCCACGGCTGGATTCCCGCGGGCGGCGGACGCCGGGCCTCCGGCTTCGGCTACGTCGGCGGGGCCAGCGGCGGGCTCTCCTTCGGACTGCGCGACTTCTGGGAGAAGTTCCCCGCCCAGCTCGACATCCGCGGCGCGGCGGGCGACGAGGCCGAGGTCACCCTGTGGCTCTGGTCGCCCGAGGCCCAGCCCATGGACCTGCGCTTCTACCACGACGGCCTGGGCCAGGACACTTACGCCGAACAGCTGGAGGGCCTCAACATCACGTACGAGGACTACGAGCCGAAGTTCGGCACCCCGTACGGCATCGCCCGCACCAGCGAGCTGACCTTCTGGGCCAACGCCGCCACCCCCGGCGCCGACACCCTCGTCCAGCAGGCCGCCGCCCTGCGCACCCCGCCGCAACTCGTCTGCGGCCCCGCCGACCTGGTCCGCGCCAAGGTCTTCGGCGGCCTCTTCTCGCCCGTCGACCGCTCCACCTCCGCCAAGGCGAAGATCGAGGACCGGCTCGACTTCCTCTTCGAGTACCACAAGGGCCAGGTCGAACAGCGCCGCTGGTACGGGTTCTGGGACTACGGCGACATCATGCACACGTACGACGAGAACCGGCACCAGTGGCGATACGACGTCGGCGGCTACGCCTGGGACAACTCCGAACTCTCACCCGACCTGTGGCTCTGGCTCGCGTATCTGCGCTCCGGCCGCTCCGACATCTACCGCTTCGCCGAGGCCATGACCCGGCACACCGGCGAGGTCGACGCCTACCACCTCGGCAAGTGGACCGGGCTGGGCACCCGCCACGGCGTCCAGCACTTCGCCGACAGTGCCAAGCAGCAGCGCATCTCCACCGCCCTCTACCGCCGCTACCTCTACTTCCTCACCGCCGACGAGCGGATCGGCGACATCATGCACGCCCTCGTCGAATCCGACGAGTCCTTCCTCGTCCTCGATCCGCAGCGCAAGGTCCGCCCCGACCCCGACTACAGGCCCGACCGGCACGCCCTGTCCATCGGCTTCGGCACGGACTGGAGCGGACTGGCGGGCGCCTGGCTCACCGAATGGGAGCGGCGCGGGCCCCAGGCCGACAAGGCCGAGGCCCGGCTGCGCAGCACCATGGAGACCATCGCCGCCCAGACCAACGGCTTCGTCCAGGGCGCCGCGCTGTACGACCTCGACACCGGCAAGTACGCCATCGACGACAAGCCCAAGGTCAGCGTCTCCCACCTGTCCGCCGTCTTCGGCCTGGTCGAGGTGTGCGCCGAGGTCATCGACCTGATCGACCTGCCGAAGTTCAAGGAGGCCTGGCTCGACTACTGCCGCTACTTCAACGCCACCAAGGCCGAGCAGAAGGCCCGCTACGGCACCGACTTCGGCTCGCTGATCCTGGTCCAGGGCCACTCACGGCTCGACGCGTACGCCGCCGTACAGCTGAAGGACGAGCAGCTGGCCGCCCGCGCCTGGCAGAAGTTCACCGAATACCACGAGGGCGACGGCTACCCGGACGCCTCCGTCAGCTGGAAGACGGCCAAAGTGGAGGGCCCGGACGTACTCGTGCCCGGCGTTGAGGCGGCCTGGGTGAGCACCAACGCCACCGCGCAGTACGGCCTCGCCGCGATCCAGAACCTCGCGTTGGTGGGGGACAAGCTGTCCGGCTAGCGGAGGCGGCCGCACGCTGGGGACACTGAGGACATGGACTGGTGCCACTACCGCTTCCGCAGCCGATGGGACCTCGACGCACCGCCCGCCGCCGTCTTCGCGGCGCTGGCGGACGGCGACGGCTACCCGCGGTGGTGGCCCCAGGTCCGTGACGTGCGGCGGGTCGACGACCGCACCGGCACCGCCCGCTTCCGCTCCCTCGTCCCGTACGACCTGCGCCTCACCGTCACCGAGGCAGACCGCGACCCCGCCCGCGGCACGCTGCGGATCACCTTCTCCGGCGATCTGGAGGGCTGGGCCCGCTGGACGGTCACGGCGCGCGGCGCGGGCACCCGCGCCCTGTTCGAGCAGGACGTGGTGGCGCGCAAGCCGCTGCTCCGCCGCTTCGCCGTGCTCGGGCGGCCGCTTTTCCGCGCCAACCACGCCCTGATGATGCGCGCCGGGCGCCGGGGACTGCGGGCCCGGCTGGCCGGGCGGACGGCCGGGCGGCGGCCCGGCCGGAATCCGGTTTGAACCACACCTCGCCCGACCTGTATTGTTCAGGTCGTTCCACCGGGCAGGATGCCGGAAGAACACCCGGGCGATTAGCTCAGCGGGAGAGCGCTTCGTTCACACCGAAGAGGTCACTGGTTCGAACCCAGTATCGCCCACCATTCCGGGACCGGACCGCCGGCAGGCGGTCCGGTCCCGGTGTTTTCCGGGCTTGTCGCCACCGGACATGGGTACCCGCGTGCACACCGCGGATGAATCGGAGGAAACCCCATGGCCGTCGCCACCGCAGCCGTTCTGTCCCTGGACTGCGCCGAGCCCGAAGAGCTGGCCAAGTTCTACGCCACCGTGCTCGGCGCCGAGATCACGCCGGTGACCATTCTCGACCGGATCGACATCGCCGTCCCCGGCGGGACGCGCATGTCCTTCCTCCGGGACCACGGCTACGCCCCGCCGAGCTGGCCCCGCCCGGACGACTCCCAGCAGGCCCATCTGGAACTCCTGGTCGACGACATGGACGCCGCCGAACGCCAGGTCGTCGACCTGGGGGCACGGCCGCTGGACACCAAGGACAACGGCGGCATACGCGACGTACGCCTCTACTCCGACCCGGCCGGGCACCCCTTCAGGCTGCTGCGCGCCCCCGCGTCATAGACGACCTGGCTACCCCGTCATGGCCACCCGCCATGGCCAGCCGGGCTACGCCGCCGCCGGGAGGTCCGGCCGCAGTGGCCAGGCCGGATCGCAGACCTCGTCCGAGCCGTTGAGCGCGAACCAGGCCTGAAGGCCGCGCGCCTGCGCCGCGTACCAGGCCGTCTGCCGGGCGTGCAGCTCACCGGGCGTCAGCGTCTCCAGCCGTGACGCGAAGCGGCGGCCCACCGCCCGGACGACCTCCAGGGCGGCCGTCGCGTCCGCCGCCGCGTCATGCGCGCCCGTCAGCTCGACTCCGTAATGCGCACACAGATCGGTGAGCGTGCGGCGCCCCTTGCGATAGCGGTCCAGGTGCTTGTCCAGCACCCGCGGATCGAGGACGCACAGCGAACGCAGCGACAGATACGTCGCCAGGGTGGCATTGCGATGCCGCTTCAACTCGCGGTCCAGCAGCGTCAGATCGAACGGCGCGTTCATCACCACCACCGGGGTGCCCCGCGTGGTCTGCTCGGCGAGCGCCCGCGCCACCTCGTCCATCACCGGTGCGGGCCACCGGCCGTGCCGCTGCAGATGCGCATCGGTCAGCCCGTGTATCTCGGTCGCGGCCCGCGGCACCGGTATGCCCGGACTCACCAGCCAGCGCCGCACCTCCGGCAGACTCCCGGTGCCGCGCTGGACGACGAGAGCGGCCGACACGATCCGCTCGTGCTCGACGTCGACCCCGGTCGTCTCCGTGTCGAACGCGGCGAGCGGCCCCTCGAACCAGGACGACATGGCCTCAACTCCTCGTGCGTATGTACCCCATGACCTCCGCATCCCGCCCCGACCTGGTGATACCCGGAGGGAGATGGCCGAACCACCACTGTTTGCAAGCCATCTGACGGGGAGACAACACACATGTACGGACACCGGCGACGACCGGAAGGCGTCACACTCATGGCGCTCGCGCAGCCCGAACCGGCCCCGTCGGCGAGCGGTCTGCTGCCCGGGCGGACCGCGCCCCCGCGCGGCCATATCGCCACCACCGCCTGCATGGAGACCCTGCAGGTCGGCTATCTGCACGCGGTCGCGGCGGCCGCGGGCTGCTCGCTCGCGCAGCCCTTCCCGGACCACGGCATCGACTGGCACGTCAGCCACAGCGCGCCCGGCCACGCCGTGGACGACGAGGTGACGATCAAGGTGCAGCTGAAGGCCACGTATCAGCTGGCACCGCGTCCGCCCGGCCCGACCTTCGCCTTCACCCTCGACAACGACCATCTGGTCAAGCTCGCCCGCAGCCCGGTCTCCGTGCACAAGATCCTCGTGGTGATGATCGTGCCGCGCGGCCGGGACGACTGGATACGGGCCGGTCACGACCGTCTGGCACTGCGGCACTGCTGCTACTGGATCAACCTGGCGGGCCACCCGGTGACGGGCCGCCGCCGGACCACCGTGCGGGTCCCGACCTCGCGGATCTTCGACGACCGCGCGCTCTGCGAGATCATGACCCGGGTCGGGGCAGGAGGGAGACCCTGATGGACGGCGAGCCTCTGAAGGACCGCGACGCCTTGACGGACCGTGGCGCTCTGATGGGCCGCGAGCCGCTTACGGACCGCGAGGCTCTGATGGGCCGCAGCCCTCTGACGGAGCGCGACCCCGGCCCCGGGCCGCGTCCCGGCGAGGCGGACCCCGCCGTCCTCGGCGCCCTCCTCGCGCGGCACGGCTGGCACCGCCGCGGCGGCGCCCGGGGGCGGTACGCCCGCTGGACGCCCCCGGGCGGGCTGCCGGGCACCAGCCTGCTCGTGCCCGAGAGCCGCGACTTCCCCGACAGCGGCGACCTCCTCGGCGAGGCGCTGCTCGCCCTGGCCCGCAGCGCCGCGCCCTCCGCCCGCGAGGTGCTCACCGGCCTCGCCGTGCCCAGCGATGAGATCCGCTGGTGGCGCGAGGTGCCCGCGTCCCGTGGCGGCACCGCCGCCTGGCCCGCCCAGGAGCGGCTGCGCGCCGCCGCCCGGGCCACCCTGCTGGCCGGGGCGCTCGCCGCCCGGGCCAGGGCCGGGTACTACGGCGCACGGCACCGCCGGGCGGCCGAGGCGTCCCTGGAGCGCGTGCTGGCCGGCCCCGGGGGCGCCGTCTCCGGCGGCCATCAGCTGACCGTCTTCGTCCCCGTCGAGGACGGCCGGGCCACCACCACCGCCCTGCTGCGTGCCCTGTACGCGCTGCGTGACGCCGTCGACTACCAGCGGACCACCGGCGGTATGGAGGCGTTCGACGCGGCCGTGGCGGCGGGGGTGAGCCGCGAGCTGACCGAGGCCGTCGTCACGCTCGTCCAGGGCACCGAGGGCGCCCGTATGGCCCTGGCATGGTCACCGGCCGCCGGTCCGCCACCGGGGTTCTCCACCCGGCCCGCACCGGTCGAGTTCACGCCCGGTGACCTGCCGGGGCTGCGCGAGGCCGGGGCCCGCTACGTACGGGACGAGCCGTCCGTACCCGTGCGGGTCACCGGCGCCGTGGTGCGCCTGGGCCGCGCCGGGCCGGACGGCCCCGGGACGGTGCGGCTGCGGGTGCTGGCCGGGGCGGACGTGGCGAAGCTGCGGATCGTGCTGGACGAGGACGACTACCGGATCGCGGGCCATGCCCATCTGGTCGGGCTGCCGATCCGGGTGAGCGGGCGGCTGGAGAGCCGTGGCGGCTTCCGGCGGCTGACCGGAGCCGGTGGCGTCGCCCCGGTGCGGGTGGACGACGGGGAGCGGGACCGGCTGCTCAAGTCGCTTCAGGAGAACCTCGACTTCTTCGAGGGGGCGTGCGGCGAGGAGGCGTGCGGCGAACACTGATCGTGCCGGGGGAGCCCTGATCGCGCCGGGGCGCCGCCTTCGCCGGTCGCGCGGATAACCGTTTCGCGGTCGGACCCGTCGGCTCGGTACGATTCTCGCTGCGCGGCATTCGCCGCGGGTAGTGATCCTTCAGTCAGGAGAGACCGGTGTCAGACGTCCGTGTGATCATCCAACGCGATTCCGAGCGGGAAGAGCGCGTGGTGACGACGGGCACTACGGCGGCGGATCTCTTCGCCGGCGACCGCTCGATCGTCGCCGCGCGCGTGGCCGGGCAGCTGAAGGACCTGGCGTACGAGCCCGCCGACGGCGAAGAGATCGAGCCGGTGGAGATCACCAGCCAGGACGGTCTGGACATCCTGCGCCACTCGACCGCGCATGTGATGGCGCAGGCCGTGCAAGAGCTGTTCCCGGAGGCCAAGCTCGGCATCGGCCCGCCGATCAAGGACGGCTTCTACTACGACTTCGACGTCGAGACCCCGTTCCAGCCGGAGGATCTCAAGCGCATCGAGAAGAAGATGCAGGAGATCCAGAAGCGGGGCCAGAGGTTCTCCCGCCGTGCGGTCACCGACGATGCCGCGCGCGAGGAGCTGGCCGCCGAGCCGTACAAGCTGGAGCTGATCGGGCTCAAGGGGTCGGCCGCCGACGCCGCCGAGGGCGCGTCCGCCGAGGTCGGCGCGGGCGAGCTGACCATCTACGACAACCTCGACGCGAAGTCCGGCGAGCTGTGCTGGAAGGACTTGTGCCGCGGTCCGCACCTGCCGACCACCCGCACCATCCCGGCCTTCAAGCTGATGCGCAGCGCCGCCGCCTACTGGCGTGGCAGCGAGCGCAACCCGCAGCTCCAGCGGATCTACGGCACCGCCTGGCCGACCAAGGACGAGCTGAAGGCGTACCTGGAGTTCCTGGCGGAGGCCGAGAAGCGCGACCACCGCAAGCTGGGCGCCGAGCTGGACCTGTTCTCCTTCCCGGACGAGCTGGGCTCGGGCCTTGCGGTGTTCCACCCGCGCGGTGGCGTGATCCGCAAGGAGATGGAGGACTACTCGCGGAAGCGGCACGAGGAGTCGGGGTACGAGTTCGTCAACACCCCGCACATCTCCAAGGCCAAGCTTTTCGAGACCTCGGGCCACCTGCCGCACTACATGGAGGGCATGTTCCCGCCCATCGAGTTCGACGGGCAGGACTACTACCTCAAGGCCATGAACTGCCCGATGCACAACCTGATCTTCAGGGCGCGCGGGCGGTCCTACCGTGAGCTGCCGCTGCGGCTGTTCGAGTTCGGCACGGTCTACCGGTACGAGAAGTCCGGCGTCGTCCACGGCCTGACCCGGGCCCGGGGCTTCACCCAGGACGACTCGCACATCTACTGCACCAAGGAGCAGGTGCCGGATGAGCTGGACTCGCTGCTCACCTTCGTGCTCAACCTGCTCCGGGACTACGGTCTGAACGACTTCTACCTGGAGCTGTCCACCCGGGACGACTCCGACAAGTTCATCGGTGGGCCGGAGCAGTGGGAAGAGGCCACCGAGGAGCTGCGCAAGGCCGCCGAGAAACAGGGCCTGGAGCTGGTCATGGACCCGGGCGGCGCGGCCTTCTACGGCCCGAAGATCTCGGTCCAGGCGCGGGACGCGATTGGCCGTACCTGGCAGATGTCGACCATCCAGGTCGACTTCAACCAGCCCGCCAGGTTCAACCTGGAGTACACGGCGGCCGACGGCTCGCGCCAGCAGCCCGTCATGCTCCACCGGGCGCTGTTCGGAAGCATCGAGCGCTTCTTCGCGGTGCTGCTGGAGCACTACGCGGGCGCCTTCCCGGCCTGGCTCGCCCCGGTCCAGGCGGTCGGCATCCCGATCGGCGACGGCCATGTGCCGTACCTGGAGGAGTTCGCCACCCAGGCACGGGCGAAGGGCCTGCGGGTGGAGGTCGACTCGTCGTCCGACCGGATGCAGAAGAAGATCCGCAACGCTCAGCGCAGCAAGGTCCCGTTCATGGTCATCGCCGGTGACGAGGACGTGGCGGCCGGAGCGGTCAGCTTCCGCTACCGCGACGGCTCGCAGAAGAACGGCATCCCGGTCGACGAGGCGATCGCCGAGATCGTCGACGCCGTGGAGCGCCGGATTCAGGTGTGATGTGGTCCCCGAGGGGCGGTCCCGTGCCGGGGCCGCCCCTCGGGGCATCCCCATCCGGCGGGGACGAATATGCTGGCCCGCATGACGAGTGAGCCGGAGCAGCAGATCGGAGTGGGAACGCCGGACGCGTTCCAGCGCCTGTGGACGCCCCACCGGATGGCGTACATCCAGGGCGAGAACAAGCCCACGGGCCCGGGGTCGGGCGATGGCTGTCCGTTCTGCTCCATCCCGGACAAGTCCGACGAGGACGGGTTGATCATCGCCCGGGGGGAGCGCGTCTACGCCGTGCTCAACCTGTACCCGTACACCGGCGGCCACCTCATGATCGTCCCGTTCCGGCACCTCGCCGACTACACCGAGCTGGACGCCGAGGAAACGATCGAGCTGGCGGAATTCACCAAGACCGCCATGACCGCGCTGCGCACCGCCTCGGGCGCGCACGGTTTCAACATCGGGCTCAACCAGGGCACCGTCGCCGGGGCCGGGATCGCCGCCCATCTGCACCAGCATGTGGTGCCCCGCTGGGGCGGCGACAGCAACTTCATGCCGGTCATCGGCAGCACCAAGGTGCTGCCGCAACTTCTCGCCGACACCCGCCGGTTGCTCGCTGACGCCTGGCCGAAGCCGTAGCGCGCATCCCCTGACCATAGGCCCGGCGGCACCGCCGCCGAGCCCTGCGATTTACGCGTCTTACGCGTCGTACAGATCGGCCTTCTTCGGCGAGGCATCCTGGACCTGGCCGCTGAGTGTCAGCGAGCGGTTGCCGAAGCGCTCGGTGTCCACACCGTGGTGCTTGAGCACGCCGATCGCCGCCTCGTGGACCACCCGCAGGACGGGGGCGGCGGTCCGCAGCGCGTCGTCCGCCATGAAGCGGTGCCGCCAGGGCTTGTCCGCCCAGGCGTGCCGCAGACCGAACGGCTCGGGCAGCACGAGCTTGCCGCCGAGGTGGTCGAGGATCGGCGGGTACCAGGTGAAGGGGGCGCGCGCGGCGAGCCGCACCACCTCCTGGGGCTTCACGAGCGGCAGCGGGATCGACTTGGTCTCCCAGAACCGGAAGGTCTTGGGGACCGTCTTCGACGGCGCGGACGGCTTGCCGTGGAACAGTGGGTTCACCGGCCCCAGCGCATGCCCGGTGACCTCGATCCGCATCGTCTTGTGCAGCAGCGTCACCGTGATCATGAGTGTGATCACCAACTGGCCGTCCCACAGCACGAACTGCACGCCCAGGTAGTGCCGGTCACCGGCGCCGAACTGCTGCTGATCGCAGATCCGCTGCAGCTCGACGCCCTTTATCTGGAAACCTTCCCCTTCGGAAGTGCCGCCGCGCTCGACCGACTTGGCGCCCTCGGTGATGGCGGAGACCACCCAGTGGCGCACCTGGGGCGGGGCGGTGAAGCCGCCGGTGTGCAGCGGGGTGCGCTCCAGCATGCGCAGCTGGTCGTGGATCGCCCGTATGACGTCCCAGCTGCGGAAGGGGTCGATCTCCTTGTCGGGGTCGGCCGACACGAGGTCCTCGGCGAGCTGCCAGCTGCCCCAGCGGGTGCCCATGCCGAGTATGCCCTTGGCGCCGGCGTAGAAGACCACGTTGCTGTACTGCTCGGCGGTGAGCTTGTGCAGCGACTTGCGGAGCTCCTCGGCGGAGGTCTGGCCGGGGTGGTTGGGCACCGTCTCGGGCACCTTGGCGCCGACTCCGGTGCCCGAGACCAGCCCGCCCCAGTAGTCCCGCAGCTCCTTGGCGGTGCGCTCGCAGATCTGCTTGGCGATGTACCAGCCGATCACCGGCGCGACCACCACGCCCCGCAGGTATATGCCCCAGAAGCCGCCGAACGGCAACTTGACCAGGAAGATGAGGACGAAGATGCCGAGCGCCGCCATCAGGGCGGTGCCCAGCGCTCCCATCCGCTTGTCCTGGGCGCCGGCCACCGAGCGGCGCAGCTGGAAGGCGCCGAGCCACAGCAGCGCCCCGGGAAGGAACAGCAGCCCGAAGATCACCATGACGACGGTGAGCCGGGCGTCGCGGACCTTGCGTATCCGGTTGGCCGCCAGGCAGTGCTCGACGACCGTCTGCGGCTCGATGCCGAAGGACTGGATCACCTGGTTGCGGCCGCCGCCGAGCATGCGCAGCTGCACGGCGCGCGAGAACGCCTCGCCCAGGTTCGGCTCGAACAGCGAGATCTTGGGTGCCTTCACCTCCGAGACCGTCCACTCGGAGTTGGCCTCCAGCAGCTTCGCCACCGGGTCGTCACGGTAGGCGGCCGAGGCCAGCGCCTGTGTCGCCGCCGTCTCGCCCGCAGACCCGGACAGGGGCACCTGTGCCCCGGGACTGAAATCGAATCCGTCCGTCACCAACGCCCCCAATACCGCACGCTGCTTGCGCTGCGACCTCAGCGTATCCGGGGTGCGTACCGCCTGTCGCCAGGGCGTGGTGGCCTGTGGACAACTTCCCCGCTCACAGGCGCGCGCCGCCCGCCGCCCGCCCCGCCCCGGCCGAGTTGGGGCGGGCGGCGTACGGCGGCCCGTGAACTACGTCCCGGCCTCGGCCCGTTCGCCGCGCACCCGCTCGGCGACCTGCGGCGGCATCGGCTCGTGCCGGGCGTACGAGCGGCTGAACCGCCCGGTGCCGTGGGACAGCGACCGCAGGTCGACCGCGTACCGGCCGATCTCGATCTCCGGGACCTCCGCCTGGATCAGGGTCCGGCCGCCGCCCGACTGCTCGGTGCCGACGACCCGGCCGCGCCGCCCGGACAGGTCGCTCATGACGGCGCCGACATAGTCGTCGGAGATCAGGACGCCGATCTTGACCACCGGTTCCAGCAGCTCGATCCAGGTGTCGGTGGCCGCCTCGCGCAGGGCGAGCGCACCCGCCGTCTGGAACGCGGCATCGGAGGAGTCCACCGAGTGCGCCTTGCCGTCCAGCAGCGTGATCCGCACGTCGACCAGCGGGTTTCCGGTGGAGACGCCGCGTGCCGCCTGGGCCCGTACCCCCTTCTCGACGGACGGGATGAACTGCCGGGGGACCGCGCCGCCGACGACCTTGTCCACGAACTCGATGCCCGAGCCGCCCGGCAGCGGCTCCACCTCGATCTCGCAGATCGCGTACTGGCCGTGCCCGCCGGACTGCTTGACGTGCCGCCCGCGCCCGGAGGCCTTGCTTCCGAACGTCTCGCGCAGCGCCACCCGGTACGGGACGGCGTCCACCTGTACCCCGTAGCGGGCGCGCAGCCGCTCCAGCGCGACGTCCATATGGGCCTCGCCCAGGCACCACAGCACCACCTGGTGGGTGTCCGGGTTCTGCTCCAGCCGCATCGTCGGGTCCTCGGCCACCAGCCGCGACAGGCCCAGCGACAGCTTGTCCTCGTCCGCCTTGCTGTGTGCCTCGATGGCGACGGGCAGCAGCGGGTCGGGCATCTGCCACGGCTCCATGAGCAGCGGCCGGTCCTTGGCCGAAAGCGTGTCCCCGGTCTCGGCGCGGGTCAGTTTGGCGACGCACGCCAGATCGCCCGCGATGGCCTGGGACAGCATGCGCTGCTGCTTGCCGAACGGCGTGGACAGGGCGCCCACCCGCTCGTCCACGTCGTGGTCCTCATGGCCGCGGTCCTCCAGGCCGTGCCCCGAGACATGCACCGTCTCGTCCGGGCGCAGCGTCCCGGAGAAGACCCGGACCAGCGAGATCCGGCCGACATACGGATCGGAGGAGGTCTTGACGACCTCGGCGGCCAGCGGGCCGTCCGGGTCGCAGACCAGCGCCGGGCAGGAGCCGCCCCGCGGGGTGGTGACCTCGGGTGCCTCGCGCTCCAGCGGGGTCGGGAAGCCGCGGGTGATCAGCTCCAGCAGCTCGGTGGTGCCCAGGCCCTGCCGGGAGCCGCCGGTGGCGGGCGCGGCGGCCAGGACGGGGTGGAAGCTGCCGCGTGCGACGGCTTTCTCCAGGTCGTCGATCAGCGTCTTGACCTCGATCTCCTCGCCGCCCAGATAGCGGTCCATGAGGGTCTCGTCCTCGCTCTCGGCGATGATCCCCTCGATGAGCCGGTCGCGGGATTCCGACACCAGCGGGACCTGGCCGTCGGTGGGCGGGGTCTCGGTCCGCGACCCCGAGGAGTAGTCGTAGACCCGCTGGGAGAGCAGGCCGATCAGCCCGGTGATCGGGGCGTGCCCGTCCGGGGCCGGCTCGCCGCGCAGCGGCAGGTACAGCGGCAGGACGGCGTCGGGGTCGTCGCCGCCGAAGGTCCGGCGGCAGATCTCCGTCATGTCCTCGAAGCTGGCGCGGGCCGCCTCCAGGTGCGTGATCACGATGGCGCGCGGCATCCCGACCGCCGCGCACTCCTCCCACACCATGCGGGTGGCGCCCGCGATGCCCACCGCGTCCTGGGCCGCCGAAACGACGAAGAGGGCCGCGTCCGCTGCCCGCAGACCGGCCCTGAGCTCTCCGACGAAGTCGGCATAGCCCGGGGTATCCAGGAGATTGATCTTCACCCCGCCCCATTCGACGGGGACCAGGGAGAGCTGTACCGAGCGCTGCTGCCGGTGCTCGATCTCGTCGTAGTCGGAGAGGCAGCCGCCGTCCTCGACGCGTCCTGCCCGGTTGATCGCGCCGGTCGCCAGCGCGAGGGCCTCCACGAGTGTCGTCTTTCCGGACCCGCTGTGGCCGACCAGCACCACATTCCGCAGGGAGCTGGGCCGGTCGGCCGCCGCTGCCCTTCCGGCGGCCCCTGGGTGGGTATTCGTCTTCTCGCCCATGTGTCTCGCCTCCCGGTCGACACCTTGCGATACTTCGAGCTTTCCACCGAGGTCACGGTGCGTCCATACGTCGCACATCCGGGCATCGCACGGGAGGGGCGTGGGAGCGGTCCGACAAGTGCGCGGCGCCCTGGTAGCGCCTGGCTACGATGGGCCAGCCGGTGGCCTTTTGACCATCCGGCCCGTATCGACCCACCGGGAAGGCCATGCTGAACAAGTACGCGCGTGCTTTCTTCACGCGTGTTCTCACACCGTTCGCCGCCCTGCTCATCCGCCTCGGCGTCAGCCCGGACGCGGTGACCCTCACCGGAACCGGTGGTGTGATCGCGGGGGCGCTGGTCTTCTACCCCCGCGGCGAGTTCTTCTGGGGCACTGTCGTCATCACACTGTTCGTCTTCTCGGACCTGGTCGACGGCAATATGGCGCGGCAACTGGGTCGCTCCAGCCGCTGGGGGGCGTTTCTCGACTCGACGCTGGACCGGGTCGCCGACGGGGCGATCTTCGGGGGCCTGGCGTTGTGGTACGCGGGCGGGGGCGACGACAATGTGTTGTGTGCGGTGACCATCTTCTGTCTCACCAGCGGCCAGGTGGTCTCGTACACCAAGGCGCGCGGCGAGAGCATCGGGCTGCCGGTGAACGTCAACGGGCTGGTCGAGCGCGCCGAGCGGCTGGTGATCTCGCTGGTCGCCTGCGGGCTCTCGGGCCTGTCGATCTTCGGCGTGCCGCATATCGAGATCCTGCTCCCGATCGCGCTGTGGATCGTCGCGGTGGGCAGCGCCGTGACCCTCGTCCAGCGCGTGGTGACCGTGCGCCGGGAGGCCGCCGAGGCGGACGCCACGGAGCAGGCGGTGCCCCAGGGGGGCGAGACACGGTGAAGGACAGGCTGACCGACGCGCTGTACGGGCTCGGCTGGAGCACGGTCAAGAAGCTCCCGGAGCCGGTCGCCGTGGCGCTCGGGCAGCGCGTCGCCGACCAGGCGTGGAAGCGGCGCGGCAAGGGTGTGCTGCGCCTGGAGGCCAATCTCGCGCGCGTCGTCCCGGAGGCCTCGCCGCGGCGGCTGGCCGAGCTGTCCCGGGCGGGCATGCGCTCGTACACGCGCTACTGGATGGAGTCCTTCCGGCTCCCCACATGGAGCCCGGAGCGCATCCGCGACGGCGTCGAGATCAAGGACGCGCACTACTTGGTCGACGGCCTGGACAGCGGCCGCGGCGTGGTGCTCGCCCTGCCCCATATGGCCAACTACGACCTGGCCGGGGCCTGGGTCACCACCAAGCTGGGGGTGCCCTTCACCACGGTCGCGGAGCGGCTGAAGCCGGAGTCGCTGTACGACCGCTTCGTCGCCTACCGCGAGGGGCTGGGCATGGAGGTGCTGCCGCATCAGGGCGGAGCTGCGTTCGGCACGCTGGCGCGGCGGCTGCGGGCGGGCGGTCTGGTCGCTCTGGTGGCCGACCGGGACCTGTCCGCCTCGGGCGTGGAGGTGTCGTTCTTCGGCGAGACGGCGAAGATGCCCGCGGGCCCGGCCCGGCTCGCGGCGCAGACGGGTGCGCTGCTGCTGCCGGTCACCCTTTGGTATGACGAGTCCCGGGTCATGCGGGGGCGGGTGTATCCGCCCGTCGAGGTGCCGGAGAGCGGCACGCCCGCCGAGCGGACCGCCGTCATGGCCCAGCAGGTCGCCGACGCGTTCGCCTCGGGGATCGCCGAACACCCGGAGGACTGGCATATGCTCCAGCGGCTGTGGCTCGCCGACCTGGATCGCGGTCCCGGACCGGATGGCGGTTCTGGAGTGGATCAGGGTCCTGGACCGGATCGCGGGTCTGGACCGGATCAAGGTCCTGGAATGGAGAAACCTTGAGGATCGGGATCGTCTGCCCCTACTCCTGGGACGTCCCGGGTGGTGTGCAGTTCCACATCCGCGACCTGGCGGAGCACCTCATCCGGCGTGGCCACGAGGTCTCCGTCCTGGCGCCCGCGGACGACGAGACTCCGCTGCCGCCCTACGCCGTCTCCGCGGGGCGCGCGGTCCCGGTGCCCTACAACGGCTCCGTCGCCCGGCTCAACTTCGGCTTCCTGTCCGCCGCCCGGGTGCGGCGCTGGCTGCACGACGGGGCGTTCGACGTCATCCACATCCACGAGCCCACCTCGCCCTCCCTCGGGCTGCTCGCCTGCTGGGCGGCGCGGGGGCCGATCGTCGCCACCTTCCACACCTCCAACCCCCGCTCGCGGGCCATGATCGCCGCGTATCCGATCCTCCAGCCCGCCCTGGAGAAGATCAGCGCGCGGATCGCGGTCAGCGAGTACGCGCGGCGGACCCTGGTCGAGCATCTGGGCGGCGACGCCGTCGTCATCCCCAACGGCGTCGACGTGGGCTTCTTCGCCGACGCCGAGCCGAAGGAGGAGTGGCAAGGCGAGACGATCGGGTTCATCGGCCGTATCGACGAGCCCCGCAAGGGGCTGCCGGTGCTGATGCGCGCCCTGCCGAAGATCCTCGCCGAGCGGCCCGGGACCCGGCTGCTGGTCGCCGGGCGCGGCGACGAGAAGGAGGCGGTCGCCGGGCTCCCGGAGCGGCTGCGGGACCGGGTCGAGTTCCTGGGGATGGTCAGCGACGAGGACAAGGCGCGCTTCCTGCGCAGCGTGGACGTGTACATCGCGCCCAACACGGGCGGCGAGAGCTTCGGCATCATCCTGGTCGAGGCCATGTCCGCGGGCGCACCGGTCCTCGCGAGCGACCTGGACGCCTTCGCCCAGGTCCTGGACGGGGGAGCGGCCGGTGAGCTGTTCGCGAACGAGGACGCGGACGCGCTGGCGACCGCCGCGGTACGGCTGCTGGGCGACCCGGACCGGCTCGCCGAACTGCGGGAGCGGGGCAGCCGCCATGTGCGGCGCTTCGACTGGTCGACCGTGGGGGCGGACATCCTGGCGGTCTACGAGACGGTGCGCGACGGCGCGTCCTCCGTGGACGCCGACGACCGCATCGGCCTCCTGACCCGGCTGGGCCTGACCCGGGACTAGGACGGAGCCCGGTGCCCTATAGGCGGTAGCGTGGCGCGCCGTGAGCACACTGATCTGGGTCGCGGTCGCGCTGGTCGTCGTCGCCGTCTATCTGAGCTGGACCGCGGGGCGGCTGGACCGGCTGCACAGCCGTCTGGACGCGGCGCGGGCGGCGCTGGACGCGCAGCTGCTGCGCCGCGCCTCCATCGCGCAGGAGCTGGGCACCGCCGGAGTGCTCGACCCCGCCTCGTCGATGGTGCTCTATCAGGCCGCGCACGCCGCCCGGCAGAGCGAGGAGGAGCACCGCGAGGTCGCCGAGAGCGAGCTGAGCCAGGCGCTGCGGGCCGTGTTCGAGGAGCCCGCGCAGGTCGAGGCGGTGCGGGAGGCGCCGGGCGGCGAGGCGGCGCTGGAGGAGCTGGCGGAGGCGGTGCGCCGGGTGCCGATGGCGCGGCGGTTCCACAACGACGCGGTACGGGCGGCGCGGGCGCTGCGCCGCCACCGCGCGGTGCGCTGGTTCCGGCTGGCGGGCCATGCGCCGTTCCCGCTGGCGTTCGAGATGGAGGATGAGCCTCCGGCGGCCCTGGTGGCGCGCGCGTCGCACTGACGCCGGTTCGCGCCACCGGCCTGCCGGGGGCGTTCGAGCCGGGGGCGTTCGGGCCACCGGCCTTCGATTGGCCCTTGCCGAGGCCCGTCCGGACCCGGTTTCGTTGATGGATGTACCACACACGTCCATGACCCGGACCGGATGGCCGGGTCATGAACAGGTATCGAACGGCCCTACGATGGGCTCATCGCACTTTTCACTATCGAGTGAGGTCAAACCGTGTCCACCACGTCCGCCAGCACGTCCCCGTCCGCTCAGAATCCGGCGGCTCCCGCGACCGGCACCGCCCGTGTCAAGCGCGGCATGGCCGAGCAGCTCAAGGGCGGCGTGATCATGGACGTCGTCACGCCGGAGGAAGCCAAGATCGCTGAGGACGCCGGTGCCGTCGCGGTCATGGCGCTGGAGCGGGTTCCGGCCGACATCCGCAAGGACGGCGGCGTGGCCCGGATGTCCGACCCGGACATGATCGACGGCATCATCGGCGCGGTCTCCATCCCGGTCATGGCGAAGTCCCGGATCGGCCACTTCGTCGAGGCACAGGTGCTGCAGTCCCTGGGCGTCGACTACATCGACGAGTCCGAGGTGCTGACCCCGGCCGACGAGGTCAACCACAGCGACAAGTGGTCCTTCACCACCCCGTTCGTGTGCGGTGCCACCAACCTGGGCGAGGCGCTGCGCCGCATTGCCGAGGGTGCGGCGATGATCCGTTCCAAGGGCGAGGCCGGTACCGGCAACGTCGTCGAGGCGGTCCGTCACCTGCGCCAGATCAAGGGCGAGATCGCCCGGCTGCGCGGCCTGGACAACCACGAGCTGTACGCCGCGGCCAAGGAGCTGCGCGCCCCGTACGAGCTGGTCGCGGAGATCGCGCAGACCGGCAAGCTGCCGGTCGTGCTGTTCTCCGCCGGTGGTGTCGCCACCCCGTCCGACGCCGCGCTGATGCGTCAGCTCGGCGCGGAGGGCGTCTTCGTCGGCTCGGGCATCTTCAAGTCCGGCGACCCGGCGAAGCGCGCCGCGGCGATCGTGAAGGCGACCACCTTCTACGACGACCCGAAGATCATCGCCGAGGCGTCCCGCGACCTGGGCGAGGCCATGGTCGGCATCAACTGCGACACCCTCCCCGAGGCCGAGCGGTACGCCAACCGCGGCTGGTGAGCACCGCCGGTGGGCACCGGCCGGTAAGCACCGCATCACGCGTCCGGTGGACGGCCCGCACCGCCCGCGGGCCGTCCACCGGACGCGTATCACCCTGACATCCGAGAGGTCCCCGTACCGTGTCCGAGACGTCCGAGATTCCCCTCATCGGCGTGCTCGCCCTCCAGGGCGACGTCCGTGAGCATCTGGCCGCGCTCACCGCGGCCGGCGCCCGGGCCCGGCCGGTGCGCCGCCCCGAGGAGCTGGCCGAGGTCGAGGGTCTGGTGATCCCCGGCGGCGAGTCCACCACCATGTCCAAGCTCGCGGTGATCTTCGGGCTGCTGGAGCCGCTGCGCGAGCGCATCCGGGCGGGACTGCCGGTATACGGCACCTGCGCCGGTATGATCATGGTCGCGGACAAGATCCTCGACGGCCGGGAGGACCAGGAGACCCTGGGCGGCATCGACATGATCGTGCGCCGTAACGCCTTCGGCCGCCAGAACGAGTCCTTCGAGGCCGCGGTCGGTATCAAGGGCATCGAGGGCGGTCCGGTGGAGGGCGTCTTCATCCGCGCGCCGTGGGTCGAGTCGGTGGGCGCCGGTGCCGAGGTGCTGGCGACATACGAGGGTCACGCGGTCGCCGTCCGGCAGGGCGATGTCCTCGCGACCTCGTTCCACCCGGAGCTGACGGGTGACCATCGGGTGCACGCCCTGTTCGTGGAGATGGTTCAGCGCGCGTAGCGCTCCGTTGAGGGTGGCGGTGGGCGACGGGAGGGCGCGGGCCGCGCGCTGAGCGGCGATCCCGGTAGGATCTCAGGCGTTCGTGCAGGAATGGGTAACGCGAAGGAGACAGGCGGATGTCCGGCCACTCTAAATGGGCTACGACGAAGCACAAGAAGGCCGTGATCGATGCCAAGCGCGGCAAGCTCTTCGCGAAGCTGATCAAGAACATCGAGGTGGCGGCCCGGATGGGCGGGGCCGACATCGAGGGCAACCCGACGCTCTACGACGCCATCCAGAAGGCCAAGAAGCAGTCGGTTCCGAACAAGAACATCGACAGCGCGGTCAAGCGCGGTGCCGGTCTTGAGGCGGGCGGCGCCCAGTACGAGACGATCATGTACGAGGGCTACGGCCCCAACGGTGTCGCCGTGCTCATCGAGTGCCTCACCGACAACCGCAACCGCGCCGCCTCCGACGTCCGCGTGGCCATGACCCGCAACGGCGGCTCGATGGCCGACCCGGGCTCGGTGTCGTACCTGTTCCACCGCAAGGGCGTCGTGATCGTCCCCAAGGGCGAGCTGGCCGAGGACGACGTGCTGGCCGCGGTGCTCGACGCGGGCGCCGAGGAGGTCAACGA
>Ga0307508_10002416_pt1 | contig 19705 bp, 32 predicted proteins | sample 9_EM_MG_FD_203089 | JGI IMG/M metagenome (GOLD analysis project Ga0307508, IMG submission 203089) | Populus trichocarpa ectomycorrhiza microbial communities from riparian zone in the Pacific Northwest, United States - 9_EM | ecosystem: Host-associated > Plants > Roots > Unclassified | place...
AAGGAGAATCAGTGTCGGGTTGTGGTCCGTATCTGCCCGAGAAATATTGGCCCCGAAAGCAGTGGGCATGCCCGCTCGCAAACGTCCGCCACCGCCACCCCCCCCCCCCCCCCCCCCCCCGGCACCCCCCGGTCATCCTCCCGACTGAGTGCGACGGAACGTAAAACTATCCCTCATGGTTTCGCTCATGGTTTCACTCATGGCATCCGTTTCGCAGGGCAAGATCGTGTAAGTGCAGCCCTCCCGGCGCCGTGCAACGGACGGCGAGTAACCGCCAGGACTGCAACCGTGATCAGGATTCCCTTTCTCCTGCAGCCGCCTCCAGCCCAGCCATGATGAAGAAGATTTTGTCCGGCGCGCACCGTCCCCGCCGCTCGGATGCGCACGCAACCCCAGCGCAGTCGTCCCATCCTCACACGGCACCCGTGGAAAGGAGAAGGCAACATCTGTCAGCACACGCACGCACACACACCTGCCGTGGTTGGCCGCTCGAACGAATGGACAAGCTGGCTGAGTTGGGGAACGTACGGAGATCGACGGTGGGCCTACTTACATGCGCATCCCAACCCCCACGCACTGGCTTGCGCCCGTCCCCGCTGACACTATGGCGCCCACCGTCGCCGGGCTAGGCAGACACATGCCGAGCAGACGCTCACGAACGGCGGCGACTGACTTCCGCGGACAAGTGGAGTGCGCCATCTCCGGACGGGGAGATCAGCGCGGGTATGTATATGTACATAGAGCAGATATGCTGTGGTGCGCTGGAGAGGGCGAGATGTGATCCGCCATCGCCCGCCAGCCCCACACACGCACCCACCCCCACCCCCGAGCAGCTGATGGGATCAGGACTGCACCCGTCCGTCCCGTCCGTCTATCCACACCCGTTCATCGTCCGTGCTTGACTCACTTGAAACAGCAGAGATTGGCATAACCAACGGAGAGCGCACGAAAAAAGAAAACAAAAACAACACATGGGTCGATGCGGAGGATGATTGGCTGGCTGGCTGGCTGGCCGGCCGGCCGGCCGGCTGGCGCGATACATATGTCTCAACAGCCAGCCATGTCAGTTCCACCCTCGCTTCATCGCCGCTTCATCACAACGGTGGCCAAAGGGGGTGAAAGTATCTCCCTTCGGTATCTGAAATTGTGGGCGAAACGTTAGGTCCTCCCTCTCTCTCTGCTCCCATCAAAAAGTGAGCCGGAGAATCACATATGCTCACTCGACGCGCGAGTTTGCCCCTCCCCTGCTGCGCTGTGCTGTGATAGACGGGAGCCAACTGGAACGTTTCGCGGACCGGCCGGAGCAGCCACTCACTCGCGATCCGGCTATCGGCCAGCGGTTGATTTGCCATGTATGTATGTACAGTAGCACAGCAGAGACCGAGAGTGGGGATTCTGAGACATAACATCGATACATACGTGCAGACGTAACATCCCTCGGCATTCAACTCGAACCCCCCCTGCGGTGTCGCTGTTGCTGTGCCCGCCGATCGCCTATCCTTTTCCGCTGCGGACGATCGTGTCCTGTACATACTTACTGGGCTCTGACATGGATAGATATCCGATGTGTGTGAACATGTTTCGCACAACGAGGTCGTCTCGGCGCTTGGCTGCACCGCGGCGGAGGACGGATGGCGGGGCGCATGAATCTTCGGACGCACCGCTATGGGTCCGGAGCCCGAGCTGCGTACGACCGACCACCTGCCGTTTACAGGGCCGAAAGCCACACGGGGGCTGCGGATCCGAGCGAGCTGTAGATAGCATCATATACTCCCCGTGAAGTTGTGTCTTCCAGTCCAAGACAGTCACTGTTCCGAGACACTCCATTCATTCCCCTCACTCCGTTCACCCAGTCGCTCCCGCAAGCCCCGTTCGCTCTAGGATAGGTAGTTCCAAACCCGCGCCTCTTCCAAGCCTCAGTGACATCCCCCATTTGTCCTTCCGGATGTCATTCCACTTCCAGGTCGGCACCCACGATTCCTATCACACATCACCGTCCTCGGATAGATCCAGTTAGCTGTTTCTTTTTTTTTTCTCTCTGGGAAATATCGCTTGGAACCTTCTATCTACCATCAAACCGCATTCGTCGGAGGTGTCCACCTACTCTAGAGTAGGTAGAGTGTGTAGTTCACCCCGCCGATCAGGTGGGTTGGGGCACGGATATGCTTCCGCGATGGACGGGGGACAGGCCGATGCGGTATTCTGTCACGTGGTGCGTCACGACATGGCATCCAACCGGAGCAACAGGATCATAGAAGCAACATACGTCCGGCTCGTGGGCGGCAAGACTTCCCCGGTCGTACGTATGTATACGTGTACCCGCTGAGCAGGCCGAGTATCGCCGGGGAAATCTCGCGGCGCAGACGGACAGACGGACAGACGGAGAGACCGGCCCAGCCCGAGCAACCGGCCAGCGGCCATCGCCGGACGCATATAGTTATGCATGTATGTATTTATGGGTCAGCCGAGGCTTGGAGATGTAACCACACGCTTCACATTAATGACGGCCAGCCAACTGTTGCGCGGAGCAGCACGCATGTCTCCAGCTGGAGTGGAACGACACTCAGAGACCGCCGCGGTCTCGGCTCCGGTCCTGCAACCAGCTCCCTCGCTGTAGCGCTCATCAGAAAATAGGGGGGGGGGGGGGATAGATGCCCAACGGGGGAGCGATTGACCGGCCTCGTGAGCTTTCAAGCTCTCCTCCTTCTGCTCGTCCTCCTTCTCCTTGCCCGTTAGCCGTTCGCTTCTGGATCCAGTTGCCGAATCGCGACGGCCTAAGGATTTTCCCGGCGAGCTGTCAGCGGCTTCATTGGTTCAGGGAAGCGGCCGTATGCGATGGAGGAGAGAGCGATGGATGGATGGATGGATGGATGGATGGGTGGATGGATGGATGGATGGATGGATGTCGCGCTGAAGGGTGCGGTTCCGCGATGGTGGGAATCCAAACTGCCGGATATTGACCGCGGCCCCCCGGACAATGTCGGGGATATCGACTACGACATGGAGTGCGCAAACTACCGTCGAGTGTTTCCGCGTGCCGGAACACAGTGCTCACCACCATCGCCGCCGCCGCCCATCTGACGTTCGCGTCGAATCCTAGCCGCGGGGAGCCCTGTCGGTGCGGCGGTGGATAGAAACTCCCACCGAGCAGCTAAATATCCCGGCCGCGCAACTCCGCAGCGCTCCAACCTGCACGGACGGAGCCCGAGCCCTCAACGGAATGCCCCAGCTGACTTCGATCTAGCCGCGGGCACATCGTGCGCCAGCTCCCGTACATAGGGGGCAGAGCATCGGACGGAAAGCAGCGCAGTGCGTGCGGTGCCAGGCCACCCCCTCCGGCAGTGTCCTGCGTAGTGCGCAGATGACGGATGCGTTGCTCCCAATCTCCAGGTGCCGGGTTCCACTCGCGTGCACGCGGCAGGTCGACATCCCTTCCTCCGCTTCCCTATTAGCCGACAGGAACCACGCAGCACATCACTGCCCCTCACTCGAGCGCGCGATCGCCGTCGCCCGCCACCGATCCCCTCCGCGGTCCATCCCACCAAAGCCACCCAAAGCGGAGACCCTTGGGCTGTCGGCCCCCACGCACCGCTCCCCCTCCGATCCGCGCTTCGCATGTGCAGGTGTCAGAGCAGTCCATCGTCGTATTTGCGCCAGGAGATGGCACGCTAGGTGCATCGCAGCACGCAAACGTCCGCGGAGTCGCAACTCCGGCTGTGTCCCCATCGCCGGAGCGCGGCCGGCGACGTGGAAGACATCTGCCGGCATCGAGACCCCCAGAGTGCATGTCGTCACGTCCCAACGTCGGACCGTCCTGCAGAAGCCGTCTCGGTAGGGCTTGCTGAGGGGGCATTCCTGCCGTACTAGCTATCCCTCCCACCGAGCGATATATCGTGAGCGGGTCGGGTGTCCGGGGGGGGGGAAGAGGAACAGCCGTCGCGGAGTCTCAGCCCAGCGCACGACGCAGATGAGAGGCGAGAAAGCAGGTTCGTAGCCCCGATCCGGCCGCAGCAGTGTCGCTCGGCCACACTGTCCGGTGCTCTTCCTCCCGGATGTTCTCCGCGACGACTGCTCCGTGTCCGGCGACAACACGACCGGCACGACGATCGATAACAGCACGCTCTCCGATGACGGCACGGTGCATGCCAAGGGGGGCGATCTCCCGTGCAAGCGAGCAGCCAACCACAGCAGAGAGTCGCGCCTGTCCGTCGTCGTCGGGTTCGCATTCTCGGCTAGAGGGAGAGCCACTCGCCGGGCATTGCCGGGGAGCCCGGGCTCTTGGCTCGTGGACGCTTTCTTCCGTGAGAACGTGCGGATGGCCTCGGACTCCGACAGAGGCCGGACGCGCATCGAAGGAATCCGACAGCGGCTTCCCTTCTCCAACCACGAGTCAGCCTGGCCGATCCGGAGCAGCAAGCGGAACGTTACCGACTTCCCTCACCTCTCTCACTCGCTCTGTCGTTGCTCCTCGGACTCCACTCCCCGGTTCCGTGCAGGACGCGCCAGCGCACTCATGCTCAGATATCCCGTCGAGCCCCGAGAAGATCGCCACCGGATTCGAAACTCGCCACACAGATATCTCCCCCGCGCGTCCCCCAACTAGTGTACACATCGCATGACTAAATTACCCCGCCTCCCCGACGGCAGTTTCTCAGAAGTCGGGTCCGGTTTGGAACGAAACGCAGATATGTATGTTATGTAGGCCCCTTGCCGCAAAACTGCGTCGGAGTCCGCCGATGGGTTTAAGCCCCTTCCAGCCTGTTGGGATTGCGGCACGGAACCGCACAGCGCTGTATGTGAGTGCGGGGACGGGCCGTCCGGGGGGGAGGCAGTGCTGATGCAGTTGCTGCTGCTGCAGTTGCTGCTGCGACTGGGAGTGGGGAACGATGTGACGTCGCCGTCGTGATGGTGACGGTCGTGCTGCCGGTGGTGGCAACGAAAGATGTTTCGTTTCGCAGGACAGTGGTGGAGCGGCGGAGTGTGTAACACGAAACCGCGATTACCGAGGCGGTACATGTCTTCGTGACGGGGCAATACGCCGTGATCCAACCACTGACGCCACGTGCCCCCCCCCCCCCCCCCCTTCAGGTGAACCGTTTCTCGTTCCCCCGCCTCCTCCAGCTTCCAGACCCCGTTACCCTCCGATTACTTTCCCTCAAGTCGTCCTGACGTCCCCCGCAAAAAAACAAAAACAAAACAAAACAAAAACAAAAAAACAAAAACGGTTCTACACACCCCCAACCGGGAGGGCGTACTCTTTCCCCGAGACAGCAACGTCCCTTGCATCCCCCACCCCACGAAGCTAGATGTCTATATGTAGTTACAACATGCGCACGGCGGTCGACCCGCCGCGACGCTTAGTCTACGCCCACCACCCCACCAACACCACTAGATACATATATATGATGTATGTATGTATGTATGTATGTTTGTGTGTTTGTGTGTATGTGTGTATGTATGTATGTATGTATGTATGTATGTATGTGTGTATGTGTGTATGTATGTGTGTATGTATGTATGTATGTATGTATGTATGTATGTATGTATGCAGATAGATAGTTGGGTCATATGTATCGTAGATCAGAGCAGATGTTGTATGCAGAGTACTCTAGATACTACGTAGGCACCCACCGTGCGCGAGATAACTACCCGCCGCGCCGTGCGCACGTGCGGCTGGTCGCGGGGCCGTACCCGATGAGATACATATGTATATCTATAATGATATGGTACATACATACATTCGTGTGGACAGTGTTACGTAGCACGTCACATCACGTCACATCCCTCGCAACGGCTTGGGGCTACACTGGTATCGAAATGGAAAAGAAAAGAAAAGGGAAGGGAGAAACCCCCATTCGCGGTGTTGGGGGATCGGAAGGGAATGGCCGCTGGAAGGGGCTGGACCCAGTCGCTGGCAACCTCCGCATGACCACGAAAGACCATCAAAAAAAAAAAAAAAAAAAAAAAAAGGAGGCTGGAGAGTGATGGGATGGATGCATCGTTGGTGAACAATATGTGGCAGCTGTTTGTGCACTGGGGCTGGAACTACGTATCGTGGGAACGACTGGATACTACCCGGAGGCAGCTGCTCAAGGCACACCGGTGGGGCTAGGCAGTTGCGTTGGATCACTCGTGGAGGCCAAGGATACCAGATGGAAGATGTCTGAACACAGTTCCGCCACCACGGCCGGTAACCCGCTCCCATCAAGGGCACAGCGTGTGGTCGTAGCTAGAGTGGGTTGTATGGTTGGATATCCACGCGCTACGGAAACGCAGTGAGTGACGAGCAGTCGTGATCCCATCTCCGACCCGAGATACAGCCGATTCACGAGTCTCGACACCGAGCATCACACGCCGCGATCGGAAGTCACAACGGTAGGTAACGCGGCGTGTCGCCTCAGCTAGGTATATTCCGCAAAGAAGGGTCTCTGACCGACGCTGCCCGGTAAACACTACTTCCCCGCTGCCATTACTCGTGAACACCGCCCTGATCGGCGCGGCCGTTGCTCTGCTGGAGAGCCTGATGGCTCTTCTTGAGCTGGGCCAGAAAGTCGTTACCCGTGGCCATAGCGTTTCCTGCGAGAAGAAGTCAGGCACCCAAACGCGAAACTGAGAGCCAAGGCGGAGAAACTTACGTTTTGATCCCCACGCATTATTGCTGCCCCTCGGAGTGGACCAGCCCTTGTCGCCTTTGTAGAGAGTGGGTTTGTCTCCTGAGCCGTGAACAGTCAGTCAGTCGGATCGATTGGCAGCCACACAGCACACCCGCGTCCGTCATGGCGACACGTTCGTGTGGAGGCACGAATATCGACCACCGAAATGCGTTGGGATACATACCGTCCACGAGCGATGAACGAGCAGCCTGAATGTGCGTGTCGTAGGCTAAAGGTGAAGACGTCAGCCAGCGGTTCGTTTTTCGGACGACATACATTGGGGAAAGAATCGGACAAGCGAGACGGCTCCCCCGAGCGCTCGAATCTCACGTGCCGGATACCAAGTGCTTGGGACCCGTCTGCAACATGATTGCACAATCGCGGACAGCTGGACCGGTTGGGCGCCAAAAGATTGTGCATCTACCGAGCTGCAGTACAGCTCAACCTCCCGCGAAGGGCGGTAAAGCACTGACCCCACGGCCTTGCGACTCCAGCAGTCACAGCGAGTCGCACAGGGTGCCTGGAAAGGGCAACATGGACCGAATGTCGCACACAAAAAGCGTTTTGAATATATTCGGCAGTGCGGAGTGCGCTGCGTCGGTATGGCTCGAGACCTACGGTCTGCCGTGCTCGCGGACGCGTAGCGAGGTGGTGGGAGCGCCAGCCCAGATGACCAGAAGCAGAAGTTGCACGAGTCAAAGGATGACCGGGACGCCGAAGACAGAAAGAAGAAACGGTAAAATGGCTACATACCTCTCGTGAGCATCTCGATGGCTTCCTGGGGGTTAAATCCGTTCACGGGCACATGCTGTTCGTAGTATCCCGCGTTGCCGCCGGACTGGGAGTGCTGCTGCTGCTGATGATGATGGTGGTGGTGGTGGTTCTGATTCATGCCCCCGCGCCCACCGCCTCCTCCACCACCCCATGCATTCGTATTGCCGTTGCTGTTCTGATTATTGTAGCCTTGGCCGGAGTAGTTGCCGTCACGGGGCATGTTACGTGCGCGGCCCTGACCTCGCCGAGCATCAGAGCCGCGCCATCTGTTCACCTTATCAGCCCCCCCGTCTCCGACGTTGGCGTGTCGGTAAGGTGCAATGGATGGATGGAAGTGGATGGAAGTGGATGGATGGGGGGGGGAGAGCGGGAGGGGGAGCGCGGCAGTGTGCTCGAACCGACTCGCTTGCGTCAGGGGGTAGCTCACCTCTGCTCGTCGTTGCCCGAGTTCATTGTGGTGAACGTTTAGCTTCGTTTAGGGTCGTCTTTCAGGGTTTGTTTTTGCTGACGATAGCGACGAGAATTTGTGCCGAGGAGACCGCGGAGTTGCTGAGTCCGTGGCGCGGCGGGGTTCACGAGGAGGAGGTGGAGGCGGCGGCGGCGGCGGCGGCGGCGGCGGCAGTGGTGGTGGTGGTGGCGATGATGGAGGTCGTGGGTCGTGGGTCGTGGGTCGTGGGTCGTTTGGCGTTGTTGGTAGGGTCGCAAAGGGTGTGGGAAGTGAGGTTGGAAGTGCAACGGTTGGGTCCGGCTGGGCTGGGCTGGGCTGGGCTGGAAGAAAATTGGGGGCGCCACTCGTGGTCTGGTTGACGGAGAGCCAACCCCCCTGTGATTGGCCGCTTCGCTCCTCAACCGAGCAGAGCCTCAGCCGGGGGGGGGGCACAAACTCTCCTTCCCCGCAAAAAAATAAAAAATAAAAAATAAAAATCTTTTCACACACAACGCACGTCTGACTTGCCTTCGATCTCCCTGCGCAAACGTAAGTACTTACATACCATCGCCGAAACAAACCGAACATGCGCACCGTATATACCAGCAAATACAGGAACAAACGGTCCTCCCATCAAAAGAAAGGAGAAGAAAAAGTCGCAAGAAAAAAAGAAAAAAAAAAAAGAAAGAGCGACGACGACGAGGCAGAAGAAGAGGAAGAAGAAGAGGAAGAAGAAAGCAAAACCCGCCATAATTACCGCTTCGCCGAGCTGATTTATTGGGCGGATTTCAAAGCTTCCCCTCACCTGAGTACGTCTACAGACCTGACCCCCAAAGAGTATGTCCACACCCGCACTTACTCTATCTAGATAGACCCCGCCTCAGCTGTCAGCACCATCTCAAATGACGGCTGATTCTGCCATGTCCTGTCGGCCAGATCAAACGGTGCAGATGTCCGGCGGCGGCGGAAGCAATAAGAATTGCGTCAAGAATATCAATCGATAGCGGCACTGCAACTGCGGTCAGCGACGGTGCGAGACGCCCGGCGAACAACGTTGACAACGCGACAGAACACAACCTGTCAGAAAATATGCTCGCCAGCTAAGAAGGATGCGCGGCATATCAAGGATTGTCGTATCCCAACCTATGCCATCCTGTGCTGTCCCTCCTGTCCTGTCCTATCCAGTGACCCCCAGGCCTCAGGTACCTAGGTACAAAGAAGAAGCGTGTATGTATCTAGGCAACAGGGCAAGCCACAGCGCAGGCGAGTACATAACTTGAGAAACTCCCGATCCCCCGCGCCCAACCAGCAGGTTTTGCAAGGTTGGGCACGGCGGGAGGAAATCGACATGGTGGTCAACGTTCGTGTTCGTCCGTTCGATCAGAGCAACTGCCAGCCAGCTTCCCTGTCGACGAGAAAAGAAAAGAAAAAGTCACACAAATCCCCGCCGCCCCGAAACACCAGCCGGTCCAGCCCAGCGCAATCTATTGTGTCAACTACCGAAGACTAGCTGATTGTTCTGTCGGCGGGATTGTCGAGGAAAAAGAGGAGGCGAGAAGAGAAGTGAGGGGGAGGGGAGGGGAGAAGGTGGAGGGTGGCATGGACACTTCTCCGGAACTCCTCCGCGGTGGTAGTGGCACAGCGTTGGCGCCTGCTGCAGCGAATGGAAACGGGTTCATCCTTGTGCGAGGGACAAAGGCGGGGGGGGCCGGTTCCCATCACTCAGGAAGTTGGTTGTAGCTTCCCGCTGCTTCTCCCTGTACCCGGGAACCTCGCTCGAATCCCGATATATTGAATCTGTGGGGGGATTATCTCACACACCCTTCCCACCCACACACAACTTGTGCTACACATATCTAACACACGCTATGCCACGGCCGCCACCGGCCGACAGGGCACGTGGAGTTTCGGTCGGTGGACGGCATGTGCTGTTGAACCATTATGGTCGGTTGGATGCGACGTTTCCCTCTCGAGAGCAGAGATGGTGTTGATGGAAGCCGTAGAATGTTCGACGGGGATTTGGGGGAGAACCAAGGGGAATGATGGAGTGTGAGTGCATGCGCGATAGAGTGTCGCTTGATATCGCCAACAACGACCAGTTAGTTGCGACTGGATGGACAAAGACTCGAGCACAGACCGTCCCACCCGCCCAGCGATCGTTCCAGCTGGAACACTGCGATATCTGCCGCGCCCCAGCAGACGGCCTGACACGAACGGTTCGGGCAATAGTGCGTGCTCATAGCAGACGGTAATATGCTTCGGCTGTCTGGCCGTCTGGGACGGGACCGACCGACGACATGTTCCCAACATTCGCAGACCAAACCTCCAGGACTGCGTCTCGTCATCGCACAGGCAGCGCAGATGCTGGGCGCCCGCAGCGTCTGCGCACACGCACGCACACACACACACAACTACATCCGGGCCACAGCATCCACGGGTGTTGGCACGATATCGGTGCGCGCGCAGCAGTCTCCCGTTCACTGGACATCCATCCGTTCCCGGAAAGGAAACAAGGGGACGCGGCGGACGACTGGAGTTGGAGGGCCACAGGTGGATGGCTGAAACGGTGCAACCTCTCCGCACGGATGGACGCGACGCCTTCCTGCTTGGTCGCTTCGAGATCGACAGACGTATATGTACGGCCATTCGGTTTCGTCGCCAAGTGAGAAACCGACAATCAGCAACGGCGCAGACAGGTCAGATGAGCAGCTGCCACTGCTCGATGCGGCAGGTGCATACCGTGCCGCACCGAGCAGGATGGAGTGCGTATAGCGGAGCAGAGTAATCACTCGAAGGTGATTGACTGTCTCCTGTCCGATCACCCGGGTGAGAAAAACAGCCGTTCTGCCCGCCATCTCCTCACGCGTGACAGCTTGGCCGACTCGATACCGGTGGATATCTGCTACATATGGCTTGCAGCGCGTTCGCCAGGCAACGCCCACACGAGGGCCGTTATCCACCTATCACAAGTTCCACTTTCTGCGATCCTGTGCAGCTGCCGCTGCGAACGCTGTTACCGATCGGCCCGCTGTCCGTCCATCGCCGCCGCTGGAAGAACGTTATCTCGCCCCCACCGACGGACCAACCAACCGACCGACAAAGCCGTTCGGTAGATATCCACGGGTATGTATTATGTACTCCGTCGTGAAGGACTCGACAGACACGTGCCCCGCGATTGGCGTGTGTGCACACATCGAAAAGCAAGAACTGGGCTGAAGGCGAGTACCTAGGTGTGTAGTTAAAACAAAAGGGGAAGAAAAAAAGAAAGAAAGAAAGAAAAAAGGGAAAAAAAAAGGAAAAAGGAAAAAAAAAAGACGTTTCGCCCCCACATTGTCACACGGGGCGGCCGCTCCCAAAGCGGTGGGTGGGTGGGGTGAGGATTGTCGGCGGGGTGTGCTTATCCCTATCCCTACATACGCCTTGTGTAATGGTTCGCGCGAAGCGAGACTACCCCCCCTTGTCCGTTCAATTCTTTCTGGCCCTTTTTTTTTTTTTTTTTTTTTTTTGGTTGGGTCCGCGAGGTCACTTTCGGTGGTGATGGTGAGCGACGAGACGGGCAGATTCGGAATGGAGAAGAAGAAGAAGAACATGAAGAAGAAAAAGCAAAAACCTTTCGGAGTGAACTAGATCGGAACCCACTGCGCTGGCACAATGTTTCGTTTCATCGACGACGGGTGGACGGACGATGTGCTTTGTGGCCAAGCACGGGTCCAGTGCGATGGGCGACGTGACGTGCACACGCATACATCACACACACACACGCGCGCGCGGAAGATGGCAGCAGCGGAACCAACGGAGACACCGCATGCACAGGCAACTAGGGTATGTACATACATACATACATACATACATACATACATACATACATACTCTATCTATATACATACCTGGACCGCACGGCACGGGCATTCTCCCATCGTGCGCGTCTGTGCTCGCCACATGCGGAGTCGCTCGTCACGTTACCCGCCGTCGCTGCGCGGAGAGGAGGGGGAACAGACGTTGGAGCGAGAAACAGGCATCTGCTTTCGGACGTGTGCCACTGTGTACACGGGGAAAAAGGTCGGGTTTGAACCCCCACTTCCGAGCCCCTCCGAGTTCACGGTTCGCCGGGGGGGGGGAACCTTCAACCGACGCCACCGTTATAATATCGAACACACTGTCAGATCCTGATTCCCGATGGTTGTGCGTCGGCATGTGTGTGTGTGTGAGAGAGAGAGTGTGTGTCAACCCCCCCCATCCAAAAGAAGAAAATAGCGAATGAATACATATGTAAATGAGTAAATAAATAAAAAAGCAAAGCGAGACCCACAAACGGGTGAGCGGAGGGAATCTCCGATTCCCAAAAAGGAAGTGCAAACGGGGGGGTGGTGGTGGTGCGACACCTCTCTCCGCCCAGTCCAGATCTTCCTTTTTTTTCTTTCTTTCTTTTTTTTTTCTTTTCTTCTTTCTTTCCCCCCTCCGTCTTCTCTTTCTCTCGATGCAGGGTGCGGCCCCCCCGAGACAGACACAGCACAGCAGGGCTGAAGGGCGGCGAGCTAACCATGCCATGCTAGATATCACTTACCGCCGCCCGCCGCCCGCCCGCCTGCTTCTCGCAGTGTGTGTGTGTGTGCGGAGGGCAAAAGCAAAGAAGTCAAAAAACAAACAACAAAAAAAAATACCTATACACTGGACATTGGACAGGATACCAACGGCTGCCTACAAACTGTACATATGTACATGTGTACCGCGCAGTGCGCAGTGCACAGGCATCCACTGGCAGAGACATTCGCCGGGGTGGGAGGGGGTGTCCCGAGCCAACCAGTGAGCATTGAGCCGGTGGACTATCGAACTGGAGCCGTGTGCACTGGATACAAGCGCTGTTTCTCATCACCACCACCACCACCACCACCACCACCGCCATCATCGCCATCACCACTGCCACCGCCGGCTCGCAGACACACACACGCGCAGTGGGACCGACCAGCGATCCTATCGGGAAGATGGGCAGATACGTACCTCCCCATCATGCAAAAGCTGCAGGTTTGCATGCAGCACAGAGAGGGATGTATACGTATGTGTGTGTGTGTATGTATGTATGTAGGTGTGTTCCTGCCACGGGCCAGCGCGGGGCCCATTCATCCATCCAGCCAGCCACTCTTTTCCAGGTCCTTTAAGTTTCCCGCTGTTGCCGCCGTCGGGCGGACGTAGATACCCAGCGCATGACACACACAAACACACACATGGATGGAGAGAGAGAGAGGGAGAGAGAGCGAGAGGAGAGAGAGAGACACTACACTAGTCCAGGCAACTGCGCATGTACGTATTTACATAAGTCAACAATGCACACATACATACTCCGCAAACAAGACGGGCTTGCTCTCGTCTTCTCTTCTCTTCTCTTCTGCCGCATTGCTTTTTTTTTTTTTTTTTTTTGGTGCTGTGCGTGCCGTGTCGCGTGGACCCGTTCCTTTTGCCCCGCCGCCTCCACTGCGTTATATACCTGCCCAGCCTTCCGGGGAGAGAGAAAGAGAGAGAAAGAGAGGGAGGCGGAAAGGTATGTAAAATGTTGGAATGGGGGCTGGCTGGATCCGAAGCGATGGAACGGGCAGGCGAGCAAAAGGCAGGGGGGGGAGCCCGCTCACGTTGCGGATTTGTTTGTGACGTTCTGCTATATATATGTATGTATGTATGTATGTACATAGGTCGCGAGCGGTCGGTAGTTTCTCGGCTGGATATGCATGTGCACTGTCGTGGAGTGGGTCGGGGGGGGGGGCTTGGTCGGCGGCGGCAGCTAGCACTGTTGGTTGGATGCATAAATGGGCGGTGGGCAGTGGTTGGGTCCCGAATGAGCACTTTGTTTTCTTCTTCTTCTTCTTCTTCTCCTTCTTCTTCTCCTTCTTCTCCGTCTTCACCCGTCCGCCGTCTTGTGGTTTCTGGTTCGGCCTGGTTCCGTTCCGTGCCGGCTCGCTGGATTTGCCCACTGGCTGGTTGCGACTGGGTGAGGTTGGGTTGGGTCGGGTCGGTGCCAGGGCTGCTGGGTGGCCATCTGCCTATGCTGTCTGTGGGAATATATACCACAGTCCCGTATGCATGTTGACATGTATGTACGCACGGGTACGTCGGCATATGTTTTTCTCAACGGGCGAACCGGCACCGCACCGGCCGGCACCCCATGTGGGGGCAGAGTGCGGAGTTCGGGACGACTTACCGGTCTCCGCCACGACCCCCGTCCGCGGGGGGAGAGCTGGGCTGTGGATGGCGGGCTGGTTGGTTGAGCGCGAAGTATTCCGGATGGGCTGCGGCGGCCTCGACTCTCCCCCGCCGCCCGCCTCTGTGCTTGGTCGTGGGGTATGTATCTGTGTATCTAGATAGATGGCAGATGGCCAGCCCCCGGGGGGGGGAGGGGATGTTCGTCAGGCAAAATAAACCACCACCAGGGCCGTCGTCCACTCCAATCCCTCCCCCTCTCCTTCCAGAAAAAGACCCAAGATTCAGCAACGTCAATCCGCATGCGAAACGTTTGAACCTCCCCCCCCCCTCCCCCCCCTCCCCTTTTCCTCCGTCCCTCCTCCGCCTACCGTCTCCGCGTCTACTATTGGTCGGCGGAGCGAGAGGTCACAGGGGGGATTCGGAAGAAAAGAAGAAGGAGGGGGCGGTGATGGTGGTGGTGCGTGATGCGCGGATACATAGAAATAATATACTCCCGCCCCCCGCCCCACCCACCCCCGGACTAGAGGAGAAGAAAAAAAAATTGTAAACTGCCGGGCTGACTGAGGTCAGACTTGACCTACCACCCGCCACCCCACCACCACCACCACCACCACCACCACCATCACATATCCCCCTTCCCCGGGCCCCTCCTTCTTGTCGAACGAGTGGGGAGGGGACGGTGATGGTCGTGGCGATGGGGTGGGGTGGGATGGGATGGAGGGAGGGAGGAGAGGGAGGGGATGTTGGCGGGGAGTCATCTACCGTGGCTACATAGCATAACTAGCAGAATTGATGGGATAGCTACCGGTCAGAGTAACATGTAAAAAAAATTCATCAGTCACGCATAGTTGTACATGTGTAGGTAGTTGGAAATCATCCATCCGTTTGATATTTCTCTCTCCCTCTCCTGGTACGTTGTTCGCATCCCCACACACACCCCCCTCCTCCAAAGTTATCATAGATGTTCGCCGAAAAGAAGAGAGCATCACACACAGTACCCGAAGGAAAAAAGAAGAGAAGTAAAAAAGGAGGGGGGAAAAAAAAAACAACCCATATCGCCCCGTCCACCGGAGATCAGATGAAGAAATCTCAATACAACACAGAGAGAAACGGACAGAGGGAAGAAATAAAAATCAAATCAAAAAAGGATCGATAAAATAGAGCCCACGCGGAACGCCTCTTTAAATAATAACCCCCCCCCGAGAAATACCCAGCCCATTTCCGCTAAATAATAATGTTACAGGAACGGTGACCACGAACAAAAGAAACCTCCATCCCCCCCCCTCTCCTTGGCCGAACAATAGAAAATAGCCCGAGAGTGAAAAAGTAATATAAGTAAAAAAGTAAAAAAAAAAAAAAGTAAACCAACCCGCCGCCCTTCCCGCGCAGATATACAGGATTGTAAATCCGAAAAAGGAACCCCCCCCCAAAAAAAAAAAAACCAAAAAAAAAACCCAAAGATGGAAACCCCAGAATGAATGCCCAAGTGACAAGTGAAATATCCCCACGAAAGACAAGAATATCTTGGCATATGTATATGTGTTGGACTCAAAGGAAATGAAGTATTTTCAAGAAGAGGAATGGGTGGAAACGAGTGTCAAGGCAAAAAAAAAAAAAAAAAAAAAAAAAAAAAAACCCCACAGCCCAGGAGGAATCTGAGGCTCATCTTGTTGCCATCGCTCTGCTGCTGCAGCTGGGCCTCCGGGTAGGACACCGCGCGCTGCATGGGCTTCGATCCGAGGTGGTCGGAGATGTGAGAGATCTTCATCTCCTCTCTCTCCGGGAACGGGTTATGCTGGTGCGTGTACCGCGGGGAGTCGTAGATCTCGGGAGAAACGTACACCGCGGGCATCGACTGGCGCCTGAGCTGGTTCTCGTGGTGGCCCAAAAGAGGCGGAAGGGTATTCACGTATGGCGGGGAGGCAGGTGCCCTCGGCGATGACGTCGAGAGGGAGGACGCCGTGTCGGAGAGAAGGGAAGGCGTCTGTCCCCGCGAGTACCCAGAGTACTGAGAATAGGTGGGCGAGACCATCGGCTCGTCCGCGTTGCCGTGGATGAAGATGTGGAGCCCGGACTGCTGGGGCAGAAGAGACGGCGAAGGCATGGGAGACGGCGACATGTCGTGGGGGTGGATTGATCGGTGGGCGTGGCTCTGGCCGCCCCGCTGGCGACCGATCATCCGTCGTCGCCTGTTCATGCCACCGTTCCACCAGTTTTTGACGGCATTATCGCTCCGGCCATTGAGCCGCCGTGCGATCTCGGCCCACCTCTTTCCCATCTCAGCCACCAGACGCTCGATCATCTGCCCCTCCTCCGGTGTGATCGGGTCGTGGTTGAGCGTTGGTTTGAGGTTCTGATGGAACCGCTCCCGGCACTGCTTTGGAGTCCTCGAGCCGATCAGGGCCGAAATCCGAACCCAGTTGTGAGCTCCGTGGGTCTTGACCAATGAGACGAGCATGGAGTCCTCATTTGCGGACCATGGGCCTCGTCGATGTCCCTGCATTTTTTGGAGGGTGTGCGTTTGGATGTGTGGTGGAAGTTATTATTTTTTTTGTTCTGAGGGCCACTCTCCGTTAGTCTGTGAAGTGTTTTACGGAGGAAGCAGCTGGGTGAGGGGAAAAAAGAGGGGAAAAAAAAAGAAACTCACCAAGATATGTGGTAGATCTCTCGAATGGTCGTTATGGTTCCGAATTCGCTGTGGGGCACAAATATCGAGCCGAATGGAAACAGTTTTGGCAAATTTGCGACGATTGTTCTGCGGGAGGTGTTTTCGGGGTCCAAACAAGTGGGACCTGTGCGGACTTATGATGTGACGCTGGTGGGGCCGACTAGCGTGGCGCGTGTTGGCACTTGCAGGTCGAGATGCTAATCGTGGGGTGCGGTAAACTGGAGGAATCCAGGGCCGGGGCCGCAAGCTTAGGTCGACCAAAGCTCCGAGATTCGATGACGCTGGGGCTACGTGACCACGCAGAAAGCTCGCGATGGGATCCGCAGGAGCGAAGGAGAGGGGTATATATATATTTATCGAGGGCTCGACAGGAGGAGGGAGGAATAGGGGGGCGAGAGCTGGAGGGGAGGGGGAAGTGGATGAAGAGCGAAGCAAGTGCTTCTTTCTCCGAGGATGTTTGGATGTGGACGAGGGCGGGATATATGTTTAGGACGAAGAGGACGAAACGGGGTGAGTATGCACTTTGGGAGGGAGGGTGGGCGGACGGGGTGGGGATTTTTTATTTTATTTTTTTGGTGGAGGGAGATCCGATGGGTCGGGGAGCACTCTTGTGGCTGGCGAAACTTCCGCCAGGGCGTCCGGCTTATTATATGCGGAGAAGGGAATTTGGGGGAGGGGGGTGCTTAGGCGGTACCCGCGCTGTCCGTTTTGGCCTACAAACGAGAAAAAACAATTGGGGGGGGTGTCGGTGAGTGCCAGATTCCTGGGAGGAAAATAAAGCCTTAGCTGGGTGGGATGTGCGACAGGGGCCGCCGTTGTGCGGGATGGATGCAACAATAGCAGGCCAGGCCGAGTTCTGAGGCAGAGACGGACGAGAGACAACACTGGGGTCGCGAGCGCTCGACACACTGCGCATCGCCGGCGTCCCCTGCCCCCCCGGGCGTCCGGGGAGGAGAGATCTCGAGATAGAAGGAGAGCGAGCGAGACAGGGACAGAGATCCGCAGCCACCGGCGGCCGCCATGGGTGCTGATTGCACGTACACACATACGTGCCGATGTCACCGCACGGCATCGCACAGCACAGCACAGCGCAGCGCAGCACAGCACAGCACAGCACAGCACGGACAGCGGAGAAACACACGCGGCGAGGCGAGAGGGCCCTGGCTGGCGGCGACTCGACAATTGCCGGACGCTCGGCGGCGGAGCGGGGCCGGCCAAGCCTCGGCGGACAGGACAGGCCAGGGCGGCCAGGGCAGGCTGGCTGCCCGGTTCGTGCTTCGGCCGTGTCCAGTTGCGATGGCGACGAACGGGGACCCATTGGCGGCGGGGATGCCGGCCGGCCCAGTCCCTGGATATCATGGCAATCGATTCGGCATTGCCTGGGCAGTTGGCTCTTGAGTAACGACGAACCACCAACTAGCGAGCGGACGGACGGGGCACCGTGTAACGCTCGCTGCCATTCGAGAGCCGCCGCTCCGAGTAGCGAGGGGAAGTCGCCAGGAAAAAGCCACAGACGAGGCTTCTAAAGATAAGTTGCTCCGGCCACCGCTGCATCTGCTGGTTCTGCGCCATGGCGGCTTCCGCTGGCCCGCCGGGCGTCCGTTCGGGACGGCTGGCTTGCTGGACGATGGACAGACGGGACGGATGGCTGGCTGGCGGCTCCCCCCGCCCTCCTGGCAGATCGATATGTAATGCAATGTTGCAATCGACCGGGCCAACTGTCAAGCAAACTGCAGCAAAGACAAGGGCGGCCGGAATGTCTTCGAATCCGCAGTCGGGGTTTCCAATTGCGAGCGTCACGTCCGACCAGCCCCCAAGGAACACCGGGGATCACCCGCAAGATTGGTCTGCGATCCTCGGCCTTTGCTTCTTTTTCTTTTCTTTGTTGCTTTTTCTCCGTTCCTCTCCTCCTTTCCCTTTTTTGTTTCGTTCTCGCTCGGGCCACTGCGCACCCCACCCGTACACAGATACTCTACATACATGTGAGAGGAAGTACAACTGCTTCTACTGTGCCCATCGGCTGACTCGTGCCAGTTCCGCACTCGCGCAAACACATATCCACGCCCGCCCGCCGGACAGCCAGACCCGAGTGGCGCCGGCTGGGCGGCCCCTCCGGTTGCTTTTTTGGCCCTGGTCGTTCGAATCGGGCTACAGACCGTTTCCTGTTCGCGCTGTCGGGGGCTGCTCGTTACTGGCTGGTAGGGGGCCCTCAACTGCCGAAGGCACATCATCGCACGCAGCACTAGCGGTGATTATTCGCACGGCGCTGCTCCCAGCCATGAGGTTGCTGGAGTCCGAGATGGCTGCGTATCTAGACTATGATATGTACGGCATGCGACCGGCCCCAGGCGGGCAGGCTTCCTTCTCGTTCTCTCCCGAACGACTCGAAGCACGCCGATTTCGATCTGCTGTGCTCAATCAGGGCTCTCAGCAGACGGATCGGTAGCTCGGCAACGCTCCCAATCAGCGCCCAGTGGACGAGCTGCACGCCCGGAAAGGGCTAGCTGCCCGGCAGGCAGGCCACAGCAGCATCTGTCTGTCCATCTTTCCCCTGCGAGTGACCCGCAATGCGTGCTTGGTGAGGGTGCATCCTCGATCTCGAGCACGAACGAGCAGCACCCCCGCTCCGCGCCGCTCTCCTCTTCTCTCCTCCCCCTCCCCCTCTTCCCCTTCGCCCGCACGGTCCCCAAACATCTACCGTGCCCTCGTGTGGGACAGATTTCGCCTCTGTTCCCCGTCCGTGGGTTCTGACACGGATCCAATCAGCAATCACGGCCAGGAGGTCGCCGAAGCCGCAGGCTAGTGGAAACGATCCGATATCTAGCTAAGTAGATAACTCTCCACCGAATTCGCTGACGGCGGAAAATTGATAGGCACCGGACCGCTGGAACTGCCTCTCCAAGCCGCAGAGGGTACCGTACACGGAGCGCCTGGAGTGCTTGGGAGCCACCGGGGGGGGGGGGGGGGGGGGCCACCACCACGAGGCCCGGG